>JAABUR0100007981.1_pt1 | contig 12346 bp, 10 predicted proteins | sample 5560091 | NCBI WGS metagenome assembly JAABUR01 (sample SAMN10711879, study PRJNA513375) | rock metagenome | isolation source: Antarctica rocks | place: Antarctica: Victoria Land, University Valley sud
CCACGCTCGCGGGGGCGCCTGCTTGGCCGGCACCCGCTCTTGCAGCGCTGCGGTCCGCGTGCGCGCGCTCATGACCGCATAAAGCTTGCAGCCAGCAGTGCCAGCTCAGCGCACGGACGCACCGCAACTGCCGCCTCATACACTTGGCCTCCTCTATACCCGTGCCACAGAGCTGCGCCAGCTCCGCCCAGCGCCGCCACCCGCTCGCACTGATCATGCAGGCGCGCCAGGCGGCGCGGTGGCCCCGCCGCGCTCGGCCGCCCCGCCAAGGAGGGCCGCCGGCGCGCCTGGCCGCCGCTGGCCGCGTCGCCGAGCTCGGTGGCCACCTGGAAGCCGGGCCCGCTGAACACGCGGTGCTTGGTCAGCAGGTGCAGCCTGCCGGCGCGGCCGCGCGCCCTGCTCAGTCAGCACAGACTCCGCGCCCGGCCAGGCACAGCGCAGCAAGCCCCTGACGACTCCTGTGCAAAAGGCTGCCAGCATGCGATGGGGCAGCAGGACATCCGCCGGCACTGCGATTTTTGTCTTGTTAGTCACGCCACACAGCATGACACAAGACATGCATGCCCGTCGTCAGGAACACGTGCTGCGTGCGCGGCAGGGCAGGGCGCGGGGCGCCGGCCGCGCCGGCCGCGGCCGCGGCCGGCGCGGCGCCAGCCGGGCGCGCCCCTTTCGCACCGGTGCGCGATGGTGCCCTCGGCGGCAAAGTGGATGCCCATGCGCACGCGCGGGCCGCGGAAGGCCAGCAGGCCGTCCGCGCCGCGCAGCTCGCGGCACGCCGGCAGCCGCAGCACGGCGCGCGGCCACCGCGTGTCCAGCAGGCGGTACTGCGCGCGCGGCCCGCCCCCAGCGCGTCAGGCACGGCTCTGACAGCCATCGCAGGGCGCGCAGCGCACGCAGGCCTGTCACCTCTTCGGATGCACACAGCCGGACGGCGATGCATCGCCGGAGCTCACCGGCGCCGGGGTGCCCCGCGCGGCGTGCAGGCAGCGCGTCGCCGCTTTTCAACATGCGCTGCCTGAGAGCGCATCGGCCTGCACGGTAAGCACAGTCCTGCCGCCGCGCTATGCACCGCGTATCAGGCGCCGTGCAGCGCGCCGGGCCGCGCCTGCGCCTCCATGGCGAACGCGACGGCCTGCGCGACGGTCGTGAACGCGATGTGGAAGGCGTCGCCCTCGGTGTTGATCTCGTAGCCGCCGTGCGCGGCGATGCCCTCGCGCATCACCTGCGCGCGCACCGCCCCCGCGCTCGTGGCCGCTGCGGCTGTCCTAGCGACGCCGGCTGACCGCTGACTTGCTCTGGCCTCCAAATGTGATTCACTGCTTCCGGCTGACTCTGCTCGCCCTGTGGTTGCGAGCGCCGACTCTGGAACCGCCTGGCCCCTTGCGGGAGCCGCCCGCCGCGCGACGGAGCCCGGGCTGGGCAATACTGCGCGGGGGGCGCGCTTGCTGCGCGGGGGCGGCGCAGGGGCGGCGCGAGAGGCGGCGCGCGCCGTGTCATAGATGGCCTGCACGGAGGACGCGCCGGCCGCGCTCGCGGCCGCCTGCGCGGTGGACGACTCCATGTCGGTGATGACAAAGACGGCCTCGCGCGCGGTGCGCATCGCGTCGGCCGCGCGCGCGCCCGAGTCGCCGCCGGCCGCCGTCAGGCCGAACATCAGCGCCTTGAGCGCCTTGGCCTGCCGGCGCGCCTCGCTCGCCGCGCGGTGCATGCGCTGCGCGCTGCGCGGCCCCGGCGCGCAAGGCGGGGTCAGGCTCGCGCCGCAGCCTGGGCCTGTGCTCGGCCGCAGGGGGGTCGAAGCAAGATAGGGTGACCGCATGCGCGCCGGTCATGTCGCGGGGCAGCACGCCCTCGGTCAGGGTATCCGAGAGGACCACCATTGGGTAGCCTCCATCGACGTCAGCCCCGGGCGGATGGGCGGGGTCGTAGGCACGGCGCGCCAGGAGGCACCCCACATCCAAGAACTGCCCCCAGCCCCCAGGACAGCTCGAACAGCCCCTGCGCGACCAGAGCGCCCAGCAGGCAGGGACCCAACCCGCATCTCGCGGACGACCGCACTGCCTGCAGCAGGTGCTCACGCCGCGCGGCGCACCGCGTGCGCGACAGCCAGTACGCGGTGCCGCCGGCGACGGCGGCCGCGCCGAGCATGCACGCGCACACGATGGCGACCACGACGCCCGGCGGCAGGCCGTCCGGCGGCGGCGCCGCAACCGTGATGGGCGGCGAGTCCAGCGCGCCCTCCAGGCCCGCCGCGTTCTCCGCCGACACGCGCACAAAGTACGTGCCGCCCGCCTGCGCGGCCCGCGGCCGCCTCAAGTTTTAGGTCACAGGCTCCGCGGCCGCGCGCGAGCGCGGGCCGTCCGCCATGTGGCCGGCGGCGGCCCCTGCCGCGTTTGCGCGCATGCTGGCGGGCGGGTGGCTGCAAGATTGCATCACACTGCTCTGGGTGCTTCCCACCAGAATGAGAGGGGCGCAGGCGTCGAGCCGGGCCTGCGAACGACGCCCGCGCGGCGTGCGCAGACATCCAGCACTCCCCCTTGGCTGCCTGCCCGCACTCTGCGCCAGCAGCGGGCGTGCGGGAGGGGTGGAGGACAGGCGCGCGCGCCTTGAGCGTGACGTTGCCAAACACGTACGCGCTGGCGTGCAGGCCAAGCGGCACCTTGGGCGTCACGGCGGCGCCCGGCGCGCCCTCGCCGCCGCCGCCCGCGGATGCGTTGCCGTAGCGGAATGCCTGGACGGCGTAGCCCGTCACGTTGACCTCGTCGTCCTGGAACGCGTCCCAGCACACCCTGCCGCGGCGCGGCGCCGCGTCAGCGCCGCCGCCGCGCGAGCGCGCGCCTTGCTGAAAGCTCGGCGCGCGAGGCGCCCGCCGTTGGTGGTGCGGCCGGCGCTGCGGCGCATCCTGCGCGCCAGGCCGTGGCGCCGCCACTGCTCCAGGCTGCGCCAGGGGCAGCGGGCCGGGCGCGCGGCGCACCAGATGTTGGACGTGGACGTCTGCGAGGCGGCGATGCGGCAGTCGGGCGTGTTGTAGACGCGCCCCGCAGGCTTCATGTGCGGCGGGCTGACCACGACCTGCACGCATGCGGTAGGATTAGGTGTATCCCACCATGATCACGGCGGCCGAGCGTGAGCGGCGCGCGTGCAGGGCGCCCGGCGCGAGGAGGGGCGGGTGGCGGGGCACGGGGCGCGGCCGCAGGCGGCCAGCGAGCTTTGCGTGCCGGCGCGGTCCAACAGGCGCCCCTGCTCGGCGGGGCGGGGCGCGGGCGCGCCTTGACGCCGGCGCTGGTGGCGTTGGCGGTGAGGCGCGAGGCGGTGCGGCTGGTGGCCTGCACGGTCACGTAGTACGTCTGCCCATTGAGCAGCGACTGGTGCCGCGGCTGGTACGCCTGGCTGAACAGCGTGCGGTTGGCCCACACGCGGCCGCCGAGCGCCACGGACGCACCCGCCTGCGCGCCGCAGCCGCCGCGATCGCGCACGGGGCGGCTGTTGCGGGCCGGAGCGCCGGCCCGCGCGGCGCCGCGTGAGGGCTGCCGGGTCATGACTCGGAGTTTCGCGCTGGACGGCAGCGTGCAGGGCATGCCGGCAGCGCCCAACACAAGCACGGCAGCCACCATGGGAGGACGGCTGGGCGGCAGGAACGCACAGCGTGGCAGCGGGCACTGACGCGCGGGCGCCGCCGCCAAGATGCGCCGGCGCCGGCGCTGCGCAGCGCGCGCGCGGCGTGGGCATAGGGTGGGGTAGGGGGCGCGCCTGCACGGTGCCGGAGAAGACGCCCAGGCCGACCACATTGTCGGTGGCCGGCTCTGAGCCAATAGCCCAATCGTAGCCCTGGATGGCGGCGCCCGGCGCGTCAAACGCGGTGAAGTTGAACGGGAAGAGGCTGATGTTGGTCCAGAACGGCGGGACGAGCACCCTGGCGCCGGGCCGGCGCCGCCGCCCGTCACGCTCGAGTCCCCACGCGCCAACGCGCGCGCGCGCGGCACGATGGCCGCGCGTCTAGAGCACTCGTGCACTGTCGGGAGCCTACGAACCCCTGCCTTCCTCCACAGGCACCTGGGGCCCTTTCCCGCGCTCCGCGGCATGCCGGCGCTCTCGCGCCCGCCGCGCCCTGCCTCCCGGCCGGGCCGCAGCGCGAGCCCCGGGGCAGCAGCGGCAGAGCACACGGGCAACGACAGGGCCGGCGGCCGGGGCCCGGGGGCGCGCCCGCAGCCGGCGTCCGCGCGGCAGGACGGCGGCGCGGCGTCGCAAAAGCCGCCGAGCGGGTTGGCGGAGACGTTGCGCGGGTCCATCAGCGCAGTGCCGTCCAGCGCCGGCACGCGGCCCAGCAGGCAGGCCGGCACCAGCCCGCACAGCTGCCGGTTGTTCTGCGCGCCGGGCCGCGCGCAGGCGCATCATGGGCGGCGGCCGCACGCAATGCGCCTGCTTTCGCACACCCGAGAGAGGCGCGCGCGCGCCTGGCGGCCTTACCACGGCTTGGCCGTTTTTCGGCACCGGGCTGGACAGAGCCTCCACCCAGCGCAAAAGGTCCTTGGCGCCCGCATCCTGAGCGGCAGAGCAGCGGCCCCATGCCCCTGCCCGGCAGGCGAGGGCCCGAGACAGGCGCCGCGCGTCACGCCCGGGCGCGCTGCACGGGCTGCGCGCGCGCACTGCGGCGGCCGCCACTGGCGCGCCGAGCTGTCGCCGCGGCGCACGGCGCCTGCAGCGCGGCCAACTCGCATGGCAAGCACGGGATGGGGAATGGGGGCGCGCGTCAGGCGGCGCGCGGCCGCGCCTGCAGGCTGATGTTGGCGATGCCGCCGCCGCCGCACCAGGCGGCCGGCACCGGCCCCGAGAAGTTGTTGTCGCCGAGCCAGGCGGCGCGCAGCGCCGGCAGCGCCGGCAGCCAGGCCAGCAGCTGCCCCGTCAGCGCGTTGCCGCGCAGCACCAGCTGGCTGAGCGCGGTCAGGTTGCCCAGCGCGTCCGGCAGCGCGCCCTGCGCGCGGCAGGGCCCCGCACCCCGCTCAGCCGGCCGGCCGTTCCCCGGCGCCGGCGCGGGCGCGGCGGGCCGGGCCGCCGCGCCCGGCAGCACTCGCGCGCATCCCTGCAGCGACGGCGCCCGGCTGTCTGGCTGCCCTGAAAGGGTGTGCGGTCTGCCGCAGCGCTTGGCGGCAGGCAGCCGCGGGCCGGGCCGCGCGCCTGCAGGCGGTTGTCGTGCAGGTCCAGCGTGTGCAGCTGCGACAGGCCGCCCAGCGCAGCGTCGAGCGGCCCGACCAGCTGGCGGCCGGCCGTGCGGTCCAGGCCGCCGACCGCCAGCGCCAGCACGCGCCGGCCAGCCGGGCCGCCGTTGGCCGCCGCGCAGTCGGCGCCCGCCAGCGCGGGCACCGTCTCGCTGCAGTTGCAGCTGACGAACGCCCACGCGTCGTCGCACGGGTCGCTGCGCACGTCCCAGCTGGCCAGCAGGCCCTGCGCGCGCCGCGCCGCGTCGTGCGCGGGCCTCTTCTTGCTTGAAAGCGATACAGTGAACATAACAGCATGCCTGCGGATCGAGGCCCGAGCGGGGCATGAGGCCGGGGTGCCGGGGCTGCGCGCGCGCCTGGTCCGTAACCAGCGCGGTCCGGAACGCCAGCAGCGCGGTCTTGTCCACATCAGACGTGCGCCCGCGCGCGGCGCCCAGGCCAAGCAGCAGCGCGAGCGCCCGCAGCGCGAGGCGGGCCATCAGTCGCCCCGGCCCCGGCCAGGCGCCGCCAGCGCGGCCGCGGGCGTCGGCCGGGCGGCACCGGCCGCGCCCGCCGCGGCCATCCCGCGACGGCCGCGCCGGCGCGGAGCAGGGCAGCCCGTCGGCGCAGCCACCCCCTGCAGTGGCTCTCCAGGCAGGCCGCTGCCCCAGCGCTGCGGCCGGCGACCCGCTGCCACGAGGCGCGCCCTGTACGGGTGTCGCACTGTGCAGGGGTCAGGCGAGACGCTCCAGTGGCGCAGCTCTGCAGCACCTCACTGCGGTCCAAGATACACAGCAGGGAGGCTTTGCCGCATTGTTTTTAGAGTCGCATGAGACGCGCTAATGTCAAGTTCTGCTATGATGCGGCGGCGCGCGTTATGAGGTCGGTGAGCTCCCTGCCGTGACGCTCTCCCGCTCGCGAGAGATGGGCATGCACCTAGTTCTTATAAGAAAACCCGGAGGTTGCGCACGTGCCTGCACCTCGCTTGGGAAGTAGCACTGTGCAGACCGCCGAGCGGAGAGACGATCCTTGTGTGGCCTCAGGCTGCGTCCAGTCCGCGCTTGGATTGCGAAAGGTGCACGGGGGCCCGGGACTATGGACCTGTCCACCGCACAGGCCCGACTGGGGCGCATCAACTCCCACCTTGATGCGGCAAGCTCGGGCCAGCCATGCGCTGCGCGGGGCAGCGCTTGCAGCGCTGGCCAGCACGGCGGGAGGGTGACCAGCGCGGAGCACGCGGTCTCCCTCGTGCCGGACGGCGCCACGCTGACGGTGAGCGCCCGCGTCGAGCAGCGGGGCACCCCTGTGCTCCACTTCACTGCAAGGATCACTGCTGCCCCTCGCAGAGGGGTGAGGGCTGACCGCTGGTCGCAGCGCCCCAGGTCGCTGGCTTCCTCAGCGTGTCCTGCCCAGTGGCGCTCACCGACGCGCTGCGAGCGCGCTTCGACGCGTGCCAGCAGCCGCGCGGCCTGCACCTGCTGTGGGGCGTGGCCATGGGCGACTTTGAGCGCGGCATCTGCAGGCGCGCCGCGCGCCGCCCGGCGCGCGGCTCGGCGCGCGACCCGGTCGCTGCGCCTGACCGGACGGCGCGGCGGCCGCAGGCTCTTTGCCGAGGGCCTGATAGCGTCCATGACGTACGCCGTCCTGGGCATGAGCCAGACGCTGCTGATCGAGGAGGACCGCGTGCCGGCCTGGAACCTGCCGCTGGGCATCGGTGCGCTGGAGCCCCGGCGCGCTTAGGTAGGGTTAGGCCCTGTGGCAGGCCCTATGGCAAGGCCCTATGGCAGCCCATGCGCGCAGCGGCCTGAGGCCCGGCGCGCGCAGTGTGCCAGCTCTACCGCGCGCTCGCCGCGCGGCAGCCGGGCGTGCTGTCGCGCATCGGCCTGAGCACATTCGTGGACCCGCGCGTCAAGGCACGCGCCCGGCCCGCCGCCGCGCCGCGGCAGCGGGCCCCTAGCCCGCCCGGCGCTGCCCGGCGCCCGCGCGCGCGCCGGGTGGCCCGCAGGCGGTCACCTGTCCGCGCCGCGCGCGCAGGGCGCGTGCGTGAACGCGGCGGCCGCCGCGCAGCCCGCGGCGGTGCAGCTGGTGACCGTGGGCGGGCGCGAGCTGCTGTTCTACCCGGCGCCGCAGCGCCCGGTGGTCGCGCTGCTGCGCGGCACGGCCGCCGACGCGGCCGGCAACATCAGCTTCGAGCGCGAGCCGCTGCTGCTGAGCCAGCTGGACCAGGTGTGAAAGCGCACGCCGCACCAGGCGGTGAACGCCGTCTTTGCGGCGCTTTCGCCATGCTGGCGCGCGGGCACGTCGGGCGGATCACGACGTCGCGCTGCGAGCAGGCCGGCCGGCGCCCCAGCAGCGCCCCGTGAACGCATGCTTGCGATCCGCATGGCGGTGCGGGCTATCGGCCGCGTCGCGCGCGCGCAGGCGCTGGCGGCACGCGCGTCCGGCGGGCTGGTGCTGGTGCAGGTCGAGCGGATCGCCAACGGCCCGCTGCCCACGCGCGCGGTGGTCATCCCGGGCGCGCTGGTGGATCACGTGCGCGGCCCGCCCCGGTCCACTGACTCAGCCCCGCTCAGGGGCCTGCTTCATGCACGCACGGAGCAACATGGCGCGCGCACGAGCGTCCGCCGCGCTCGCGGCTGCACCCCCGTCCTAGCCCGGCGGACAGGGCCGCGAGCGCGCGCGCACATGCGGTGCTGGCCGCCTGCCGGCTTAGCCTCAGGCCAACCGCATTCGCAGCGCGCGCGCGCAGGTGGTGCTGGCGCCGCCCGCGCAGCACCTGCCGACGATGCTTGGCCCGACTTACTTCCCGTCGCTGACTGGGGAGGGCGGCGAGCGGATCGCGGGGTTGGCGGCGCCGCCGCCGGCCGGGCTGCGGCGCATCGTGGCGCGCCGCGCGCTGCTGGCCATCCGCGACGGGCCGCGCGGCCGGCCGGCTACCGTCTGCCTGGGCATCGGCCTGCCCGAGGCGCGCCCCCCGGGGCGCGGCGCGCCGCATGGGCCTGCGCGAGGCGAGCCCGCCTGCGCCCATGGCCAGGCCATGCGCGGGGCTCGCGCTGCGGCACAGAGCGGCTGCCGCCGCGCCGGGGCCCATCCATGCGTGCCGGGTTCCGGCGCTTTGTTGCGTGCCCTTCTCGTTATGCGCCAGCGGCACCCGTCGAGCGGGCGGCGCGCTCGCTCACTGCGCGGACACGAAGCCGGCGGCATGACGGCGCCGCACCGCGGCAGGGCGTCGCGGCGGCGATCGCCGAGGAGCCCGGGCTGCACGCGCCCGCGGCGCGCGCGGCGCTGGCGATCGAGGCGGGCGCGCTGGGCGGCGCCGGCGCGCCGGCCGGCCGCGACCGCGCGGGCAGCGGCCTGACGCTGTTTGGCGCGGCGCAGTGCGCGGCCGCGCACCTGCCAGCCGCGTCCATGATGGACCTGCTCCAGGGCGGCGCCGACCTGGCGGTGCTGGGCATGTTGCAGGCGCGCCCCGCGCGCGGCGGGCCAGGCGCGGCGCCGCGCCTGCCGGCGCCGCGGACCGGCGGCGGCGCAGCGACGCCCTCGGCGCCGCTTCCATGCGCCCGTTTGCGCTCCGGCGGAAGCCTGCCCGTGTGAGTGCCGGCGCCAGCCCGGGTGGCGCTCCACGCGCCCCCCTCAGCGAGGCTTTAGCGGCCCCCCGAGCCCCGGGCTGCCGCCAGCTCCGGGCCTGCTGCTGGGTCCGACGAGCCGCGCCCCACCCCGGCGCCGCGACTGGCATCCAGGCTGTTTGCTGGGTGCGCTGTGGCCTGTGCCTGCTGGCTCCACAACACATGCCAAGGCGGCGCGTCCGCGCGCAGGTGGATGAGCGCGGCGACGTCAACGTGAGCAGCATGGGCCCCATGCTGCGCATCGGCTGCGGCGGCTTTATCGACATCTCGCAGTCCGCGCGCCGCGTCGTCTTTGTCGGCACGCTGCGCAGCGGCGGGTCCCTGGCGCGTCCGCGGCCTTGCCCCCGCCTCCCCGGCATGATCGTGCCCACCTGCGACACGCCCCGGCCCAGCCGGCCTGCTCCCACGCCAGCAGAGACAACTCCGAACTGCTCGTCGCTGCCCCTGCTGCTCCCTGCTCGCAATCCCCACTGCATGGTGGAAAGGGCACCGCGAGCCGTGCTGCGCCCGCTGCAGCTGCAGGGCTGCCCCCTGGCGCTGGACGCAGCGGGCGTGCGCGCCGCGGCAGGGCACGCTGGCGGCGGCGCTGCGGGCCGGCGACGACGACGGCGACCCCAAGTTCGTGCGCGGCGGCGTGCTGGAGCGCACGTTTGCCGCGGCGGCCGCGGCGGGCCAGGAGGTGGCGTACGTGACCGAGCGCGCGGTGTTCCGGCTGCTGCCGGGCGGCGGCCTGGAGCTGGTCGAGCTGGCGCCGGGCCTGGACGCCGAGCGCGACGTGCTGGCTCACACGCAGTTCCGGCCGCGCGTCAGCGCCGACCTGCGGCCGATGGACGCGCGGTGCTTCGCATAGGCGGGGCGGCCCCGGGGGGTGGGGGAATCCGGCGTGCATAGAGTAAACGAACGAGTGTGCGAGGGTTCAGAGAGCGCGAGGCTTCCTTTACACCGTCGGGCGGCCGCTTGTGATTTGCGGGGTCCTGTCAAGCGACTGCATCCAAGCGGGGCCTGATCTAGGTGAGGCACGAAATGCGGTGGGCAGGCGCGCCCCGGCCCCGCCGAGGGCGGCTGGGCGCCACTGTAAGCTGCCCCCAGGCCTATCGTACACGCGGGCGTTCTCTACATGCTGTACACAGGGACGCGTCCACCGCCGGGCAGTCCGCGCCCGCTTGTGCCAAACAGAGCCGGCCGTGGGTGGGTGCACTCGACCGCCAAAAGCATGCAGCGCGCTCTGCACAAAATGTGTGTGCCGGAAAAACCATAGACAAAATGTGTGGCTACGAGTTCGCGGGTGCCTGTTCGTCCCTCCAGCATGTATGCGCGCATCCACAACATGCGCCGCAGCAGGACCCGGGCGCCCAGGCTCGGTGCTCCGCTGCCGATGCCGCCGTCGGGCCCGCCCTGGGCAGAGAGTATGAGGCCCAGTCGTGTGGGCATGGCCCTCGGTGGCAGCATCGCCACAGAAGCCCAAGTGCGGCCGCGGCGAGGCCCGGGGGCTCCCTCGCTTAGCATCTCGCCCACAGCGGCCGCCCCGTCGGCGGCCGCGCCGCGCCCGGGGCGCGGGGTTTGCTCAGACGCCCCCGGAGGACGCGCTGTCGGCGGGGCGCGCGGTCGCCAGGCCGGCCAGCGCGGCGGTGACCTTGGCGGGCAGGCGCGCGCGCTCCAGGCGGTACACCTTGAGGCCGCCGATGCGGTGCGCGCTCTTCGAGAAGTGCCCGTAGCGCCCGGCCTTGAAGCAGCCGACGAGCGCGTCCTTCCAGCGCGCGTACGTCTTGGTGCCCGGGCGCGGCGCGGCCGCCGCGCCCTGCAGCGCCGCCGCGAAGCGCGGCTCCTCGCTGATGCGCTGCGCGATCTGCGCGCGCGCGCGCTGGGCCTCGGCGCGCGTGCGGGGCGCAGTGTGTGGGGCGCGTGCGCGCTGCTCAGCGGGCGCGGGGGTGGTGAGCGGCGTCTCTGGCTTGTGCGGGCATGGCAGGCGGCGGCATGCATGCAGGCGCCCAGGGCGCTGCCCCGCAGCAGGGGCGCGCCTGGGTCAGGTTGCCCTCATGGTTGGGCAGCTGCAGCAGCGCGTACGCGGCCATGATGTGCCTGCGCGCCCGGCTCTGGCGTCAGTATCGGCCTACCCGCGGCCAGCGGCACGTCTGCGCCCAGGCGGGCGCGGGCGCGCACATGGGCGTGCCGCAGCGCGCGTTGAGCCGGCGGCCGTGCTTGTTGGTTGTCTTCTGGTATCCCGGGTCGGTCAGCGTGCGGTACATGCGCTCGGCGCTCGCGCCGCCCGGGCTCCAGCGGCCCAGCCGGTCCGCGACCGCCTGCGCCCGGCCGCCCGGTCGGCGCCCGTTTGTCGCATGCAAAGGCGCACGGGCGCCGCACGCGATGGCAGGGTGGCCGGCATCCGGCCGGCAGGTGGGCGGGCAGACCGAGGGCGGCGCCGCCCATGCGAGGCACGCGCGAACCGGGGAGCCCGTGTCTGCGTGGCGCGCGCGCCAGGTGCGCGATGCGCCATACGGGTAGGGTAGGGGCGCGCGCCTCCCAGTCGGCCGCGCCGCAGGGCTCCAGCTCGGCCACCAGCTCCAGCAGGCCCTGCTTCTCCTCGGGCGTCCATGCGCCCAGGCGCGAGCTGTCGCGCGCCACCGCGCGGCCGCCCTCCGGCGCCACGCTGCCCGTGTCGCCCAGGCTGGCCCGCCCGGGCGTCAGGCACTGCAGCTTGCGCCGGCCGCCGCCGCCGCCGCCGCCGCGGCTGCCGCGCTGCGCGCGCTTCCTCGTGCACCCTGGCGCCCCGCGGGCACATGTCAGCAGCCAGCATGCTCATCTGCCATGCGAGCAATCGACGAACAGGTCCCTGCCGGGCGCGGCGTGCGGACGACCAGGGGCCAGGGCCCGCACATGCGCTCAGGTCGTCCGAGGTCGAGCGCGCCACCGACGGCGAGCGCTCCGGCGCGGACTCTGTTGCGCCCGCCGCGTTCCCGTTGCTGCTGTCGCTCTCCGCGCGCGCGCCCGCCTCGCCGCTCCCGGCGGCCTCCATGCGCGCGTCTGCGCGGCCGCGCCGTCAGCGCGCCGCCGGCGGACCGCCAGGCGCGCCGGCAAAGACAGCGCGCCGTGCAGCCGGCGCGCGCGTGTGCGGGGGTGGCGCGCACCAAGCAGGCCGATGGCCTCCAGCAGCGTGGACATGGCGCCGCCGCCGCCCGGGTCGGAGCCCGCGCGCGCGGGCCGCAGGGCGGCCGCGGTCGCGCTGGACGCCCCGCTGGGCGGCGTCGGCGCCAGGAACGCGCGCGGCGCGGCGCGCTCCCGCACCGCGCGCGCCGCCGCCGGCGCCTCCGCCTCGCACCCCGCCGCGGGCGCCTCGAACGGGCTCCTCGCCGGTGCAAACGCGCTCGCCGCCGCCGCCGCCGCCTGGAAAGCCTCGGCGGACGCGGCAGCGGCCGCGGCCGCCGCGGCGGCCGCGTGGCCCGGCGGCGCCCAGGCGGTGCGCGCCGCGGCGCACGGCCGCGCGCGCACCGCCGTGGGCCGGATCGGCCGGCAGGCCGGCGCAGGCGGCTC
>JAABUR0100007982.1_pt1 | contig 12345 bp, 16 predicted proteins | sample 5560091 | NCBI WGS metagenome assembly JAABUR01 (sample SAMN10711879, study PRJNA513375) | rock metagenome | isolation source: Antarctica rocks | place: Antarctica: Victoria Land, University Valley sud
AAGGCCGGCTCCTGCACCCCATGGCAGCGCTCGCGCCAGGAGCGACGCCCGCGCCGGGAGCGCCGCCGTGCCTGCTGCAGGCCTGCCGTGCGCGCCTGAGAGCGCGCCATCAGGCGCGGCGGGCGGCGCAGGGCTCGGCGCGCGTCAGCGGCGGGCGCGCGGCGCGCAGGTGCGCGTGGTGCTGGCGGGCATCGACAAGCACGACAACCTGTTCGGCAGCGTGGTGTTCGCGGACGCGGCCGAGAAGCCGGTCGAGCTGGGCGAGCAGCTGCTGCGCGCCGGGCTAGCGCGGGTGCGCGCGCGGCCCTGGGCTGGCTGGCAGCAGCTCCAGCGCGTGCGGGGCTTGGGGCGCGCGGGCCTGCACCGCGCCCTTGCCTTGCCGCATTGAGTATGGCGGCGCCTGCCGCATGCATCCCGTGGCGAGCTCGGCCGGCAACCACGCTTGCTATCAGTGCGAGGCGTGAGGGCAGTCCCGCTGCGGAGGGGCACCGCCTCTCGTGCCTGCAATGACACAGAGCCACACGGTCGGCTCAGCGGGGTGGCTGCATGTACCCTAACCCTAAGTTTAGCCCTAGCATGCCCAGAAGAGCACGTCGCCGGCCCGCGGCAGTGCCCGGAGTGGTCGGTCGCGATGCTGTCCACGGCCGAGGCGTTCAAACTGCGCAACGCGGAGCGCGCGGCCAAGCAGGCCAAGGCGGGGCTGTGGCGCAACTACGTCGCGCCCGCCTCCGCCGGCGCCAAGCTCAGCGACCGCTTCGAGGGCCCCGTCGTGGAGGTCGCCTCCGGCGACTGCCTGGTCGTCCTGGACAGGGCCTCCGGTGCGCGCCGGGGCCCCGCCGCGCGCCGGCAGGGCGTGCACGCGCGCGCATATGCTAGGCTCCCGCGCGGCGCCGGCAGAGCATGCACGCTGGCAGAGCACACACGCGCGCAGGGGCGCATGCGGGGCTCCCGCGCGGCGCCGGCAGGGCGTGCAAGCGCTGCAGGGGCACAGGCTGTGCGTTCCACGGGGGCGTCCAAGCGCACACAGCCCGCTGGCTGACCCGGGCTGGGCATGCCTGCTGAGGGCCTCCAGGGGTGCCGGGCCTCCAGGGGTGCCGGGCCATTCACGCACCAGCAGCTGAGCGCGCTCACCAGGGCATGCACACGCAGGCGGCAGGTGCAGAGGGAGCGCGCGTCTCCGGCCGCCGCATCGGGGACAGCCTGCGCGCCGCACCCGGTCTCGCCCCGCCTCACCCGGCCCCGCGCGCGCAGGCGCGGAGCGGCGCGTGCTGCTCTCCAGCATCAAGGCGCCGCGGCTGCCGCGCCGCGTGGCGCCCGCCGGCGCGCCGCGCGCGCCGCGCGGCGCGGAGGAGCTGGACGCCGGCGAGCCCTGGGCGGCCGAGGCCAAGGACTTTCTGCGCGGCCGCCTGATCGGTGCGCGCCCGCGGGCACCCCGGGACGCGGCCCTGCGTGTGGCGCACGCGCCGGGTGCCGGAAGGCCCGCGCCGCGCCACCCCGCGTTGCACCGTGCGTGCTGCCGCTGCGGGCGCGCGCGCTGAGCGGCGCGCGCCTGCGTGCGGTGCAAGTGCTCGAGTCCCAGTGCGCGAGGCCATGGCGCGAAGGGTGACCTGGTCTGTGACAGCACACCGACAGGCAGGAAGGCCGTTGCGCCCACTGGCCCTGTGCACCCTCTCCGCCCTCGACAGGCAGGGCCGGGAAGGCGGGGCGGGCGGGGTGCACCCCGACCGCGGCCGCGCCGCGCAGGCAAGGACGTGAGCGTCGTGATGGAGTACACGCGCAAGGTGGGCGGCGCGCCCGGCCCGGACAGCCTGCCGGGCGCCGGCCCGGAGCGCACGCTCGCGTTCGGCGCCGTGTTCCTGCCGCGCCCGGACGCCCAGGACAAGGGCGTCCAGGACAATGTGCGCCCCGCGCGCTGCCTGTCGAGCGCCGGACGTGCCCGGCGCTCCTCGGCCTCGCCCGCCTGCGCTCAGAGGAGGCATGTGCGCGACGCATGTCAGCGTATTTCGGATAATGGCCTTGTTCCTTTCTGCTCGTCAACAAGGTGGACATGGCCGAGGAACGCGCCTGCTTCGCTTGCACAGAGTGTGCAGCGCATAGTCTGCGGCGGTTCGGATCATGCCAGAGGAGGCGCGACAGGCGGGGCGACCCCCAGGGCTGTTCTGTTTGATGCGCTGTGCACTGCCCGTCAGGTGGCCAAAATGCTGCTCATCCGGGGCCTGGCGAGCGCGGCCAAGCACCGCAGCGACGACGAGCGCTCGGTGCACTACGAGGAGCTGCTGGAGGCGGAGCAGGCGCGCCCCGGGGCCCGCAGCAGCGGCCGCGCGCAAGCTGCGCTGCTGCAGGCTCTGAAGGGCTGCCACACCCTTCGGGTGACCAGCGTTCGTCCTCAGCACCCCTGGCGTTTTAAGAACAGGAGCAGGGGCCTGGCATGCTAACAGAGGGAGGGACAAACTCATGCAGTGGGTAGTGCAGGGGCTGCATGCATGCCAGACGCGCGGCGCGAGTGCCGAGAGCGGCGGGGCCGCGCAGGAGGCGGTAAAGGGGAAGAAGGCGCTGCACAGCGCGCGGCAGCCGCCGCCGCACAACGTGCGCCAGCTCAGCGCCAAGGCCGCGTCGGACTACCTGCCCTTCGTGCGCGCCGACCGGCACAAGGGGCCCGTGGCCGCCGTCGTCGACTTTGTCATCGCGGGCCACCGGCTCAAGGCGCGCCGCGCCGCGGCAGCGCGCGCGGCTTGTGCGGAGCGCCGGTGCAATCGAGAGGCACAGCACTGTCGGGCGCAGGTTGCAGTAACCCGTAGTGAATGTTTTTTAAGTGGAGGACAACATGCGGTTTTGGAATGGCCTGATCACTGGGCACCGCTGCGAGCGAGCGTGCTATGACCACTCACGCGCCGTCTCCACCTTCAGGCGGGTCGCACAGGAGCGTGGCGGCAGGTCAGCCGCTATTGGCGCAGCAGCTATCGGCGGCTCACCGGCCGCGCCTGACGCGCGTGCGCCGCCGCGCGGTCAGGTGACGCTGAAGAAGGATCCGGTGCAGCTGTCGTTTGCGCTGGCGGGCGTGCGCACGCCGCTGCGCGCGCAGCAGGCGTCCGCCGGGCGCCCGGCCACGCAGGACGAGCCGCACTGCCATGAGGCGCTCGCGCTCACGCGCCGCCTGGTCCTGCAGCGCGACGTGGAGCTGGACGTGCGCCCCCCCTTCCCCCGTGCCCGCTGCGCATGGGGTTGGCCTGGGGGGCCCTGTCGATCCGCGCTACAGCGGCCGGTCAGGCAACATAGCGCCGCCGCCGCCGTCAGCAGTGCTGCCGCATGCCCCGGCCGCCTCCGCGTGGCTGTCGTGTGCACGCACCCATGTGACCAGGCGCATTTGGCACCCTTGCAGGCCATTCCCGGCAAACAGCGCAGCAGGCATTGGGGTAGGGTAAGGGTAGGCTCTATCTGTCGTGAGTTGCTGCCGCGCGCCGACCCATGGGTGCGCCGGGCGCGCAGGTGGAGGCGGTGGACCGCGGGGGCACGTTCCTGGGCAGCCTGCGCACGACCGGGCCCAAGCCGGTCAGCCTGGGCATGGCGCTCCTGGAGGCGGGCCTGGCGCAGCTCAGCGATCGCTTCGACCCCGAGCGCACGCCCGGCGGCCGCGAGATGGTCGCCGCGCAGGAGCGCGCGCGCGCCGCGCGGCTCAAGGCGCGGCCCCCCGGGCTCCGCGCCGGCACCTTTCGCGTCAGTCTGGGGCGGCCCTGCGGCCGCGAGCGGGCAGTGGTGCCTACGCTCGTGAGCGGTTGTCGGGCGTGCGCGGAACAGACCTACCCGCATTGCCGCGCACGCGTCTCTGCATGTGCATGCCGTGCCCGCGTCCGGCACGCGTGTGGCCGGCTGCCTGGCGCGGGCGTGGCCGCGACCCCACTGCCACGACCCCACCGCCGATGCCAAGCCTCCAGGCGGTTCCAGGCGGTCACTGCGCTGCTTTCGCAGATCTGGGAGTCGTACGTGCCGCCGAAACCCATTGACGAGGCCGCGGCCAACGGCGTCAACGGCCACGCCGCGCCCGGCGAGGCCGCTGAGCCGGTCACGATCTCGTATGCGCGCGCGGCCGAGGAGTTCTTTGTCCAGGTGGGCCGTCCATGGCAATGACAGGATCGCATGACCCCTTGATCAGACCCTGAGTGTGAGCGTTGAAAGGAAGGAAAGGTGCTGAGAGCGCGCGCCCTTCGGCGCACCCAGGCGTAATAGGTTAAGAGCCTGTTTCAGCCGGCTAGGGCTGCTTAGGCAAGGTTGATCAGGCTGTGCAATGATCAGGGTATGGGCAGGGTTTGATATCGAACCTAATTGCATCAGGACAAGGGAGGGCCGGGAGGCGCTGAGACAGGGACTGTTAGGACCCCAGAGCCTGGCACGCATGGTGTGACGAACGCACTGATGCTGCGGGTGCCGCGTCCAGCTGGGCGGCGGTGAGCGGCTGGGCTACATCGCGGAGCAGCTTGCCGCGGTGCCGGACGAGGATAGCGCGGGCGGCCCGCCGCCGGCGCTGCGGGCGGGCGATCGGTGCATTGCCCGATTCAGTGCGGACAACCAGTGGTACCGTGCTCAGGTGCGAGCATGTGCGCGCAGCTGCAGGCGGCGTCCTCGTCGCTGCATGGTCTCGTCAGCCTCGATTTTGTAGTGACGCGGCATGCGCTGAGCACTGCCTGCCTGAGCACTGCCTGCCTGCTTTTTTCCTGCAGACCCACACATTTTCTTCTCTTGGTCCTGGTCCTCCGGCGAGGACTGCAATTGTCACCCACCCATGCGCTTTGCCGTGAGCGTCGCCGCTGAGTTCAGGCGGTCGTGCTGTACCTCGTCTCTGAGTGTCTGTGTCTGCAGTGGCCAGAGCCTGGGGGCTGCGCAGGTGGAGGCCACGGCGCCTGGGGAGCCTGGCCGGCCAGCCTTCGAGGTGGCCTTCATCGACTGGGGCAACACGGAGACCGTGCCCGCGTCCGCCGTGCGGCCGATGGGGCCCGCGCTTAGAGCCGTGGAGCCGCAGGCCGCGCCCGCGTCGCTCGCGTTCCTAAAGGCGCGCGGCCGCACTGGCTGCGCCCTGGTAATGTTGGGCTATTAGCACAGGATAAAACAAATGTCCTGAGGCGTCACACAGGCACAGCGTCCACCTCTTCTAGGGCCACACTGGAATGACTGCCGCATTGGAGTGTATGTACCTGGCCAAGAATAGCAATTAAATGATGTGCTATGCACTGCGATGTAGATGGATGGGAACCTGACAGGTGTGCATTGACATGTTGGTGGGCGTGATGGAGTGGTGTGAAAGTTTTCCCTGATGCCAATCACCATGCAATGTATGGAGAGGCCTAAGCGCTCGTGCAGCCATATCAAGGAAACCAGCAGACTTATGGCATCTGCGTGGAGAGAGAGCCTGTCAGCCGACCAGCAGCTCTGTGCTCTGCGGCTCCATGCCCCTGCGCCCGACGGGCGCAGATCGCGAGCGACGCGGAGCTGAGCCTGGCGGCGGCGCGGCTGCTGGCGGTCGAGGCAGACAAGCCCAACTTGGCCGCGCGACGCATGGGCAGCGAGCCGTCGCCGGCGCGCTGGGCGAGCCGTAAGCTGGCGCTGCTGTTGCAGCTGGAGGGGCAGCCAAGCGCGGGCGACAGCGTCAACGCGCGCCTGCTGAGCGCCGGGCTCGCGCGCGTGGCGCCGCCGCGCGGCCGGGCAGTGCGCCGCCCGTTCGACGCTCTGTTTGGTTGATCGGCGCCAGGGCAGCTTTGCTCAGGCCTGCCTGTGCGTGCGCATCGTGAGTGCAAAGCGCAAGTGTTCATTCACACATGAAAGCTCCAGCACTTGCACGATGGCTTCACCATAATGCATGATGCATGATGCATGATGCATGATGCATGATGCATGATGCATGATGCATGATGCATGATGGCTTCTGCATGATGACTAGCCGCCTGTCGCCTGTTGTGGGCATGAGCAGCCTTAAAACCCCCTTCAAGCTGCGCCCGACACCGGGGGGGGGGGGTTTTATTCCCCCCAGTTGTGTGACGCCATATTGTCGGGTCGGTCAACATGCTGAAACGCTCTGTGCCCCTGCGGCGCCAGGCGGCCGCCGAGGGCGTGGCGGAGGTGCTCGAGGCGCTGCGCGAGGCGGAGGGCCAGGCGCGCGCGGCGCATGCGGGCATGTGGGAGTACGGCGACCCCGGCTCCGACGAGGAGGATGCGCCGCCGCCGCCGCCCAAGGCCTGGGGCCGCAAGTGAGCGGGGCGCGCAGATCTTGTCGGCTGCGCCTGCAAGGGAGTGCCGGCGCACAGCACCACGCGGCTGCGGGCGCTCTCCACTGGAGGGTGCAAGGTGCTTGCATTGGCCCAGTTGTGCTGTTGTGGGTAGGGGTTGCATGCGGGGGCTGTCCTGGCGAGGAGGAGGAGGAGGTCGCTCGGGGCGGCAAGTGCGCAGGCCTGCCGCGGTCCGCGAGCTGCACATGCAGCGCGGAGGCAGCAAAGGCCGCGAGGGGAAGCTGTAGCCGGCAACGCCATGGCGCAGGGCGTACAGAGCGGGCTGCGTGACAGCCTGGGTGGCTGGCTTGTGCGGGAATGCTGTGCGCCTGCATGGGTCTGCCCCTTTCACAGGCAGGTTTCACCGGCAAAATTTTTTTTCCTGTACGGTGGGACCGAGGCATTCCACTGCCTGCAGAGAAGTGACTGGCCAGCATGGCCATGTGGGGGGACTGAGTGAGGCCTGCACATGCAGCCCGCACCCTTGCACAAGGCCGCTCACGTGGTGGAGCTGAGCTGCCTGCTGCGGCTTAGCGCAGTCTTTCCTGTTCAGGGGCAGAACGCGCGGCCTTGGCCTCCAAGGGTGAGGGCGTGACATTTTTGAGGGGGTAGCGACACGAACCGGCAAGCACCTGCTTTGCATTGTAACAAGCCGAACTTGTTCACTCCTTGGGGACCCCACCTCGGCCACTGAACAGTGCTCGCCGCACAGCCTTCGCTGCGCTGTGCTGCCGAGCAGCGTCAAACTGCAGGTTGCTGTCCTGCGTGGGACATGGAGTCATCAGCTTCTTGTCCGCTAAACAGGGGATGCACTGCAAACAAGAGGATGCTAGCGCACCTTCAAAGGCCCAGGATACACAACGTCCACAACCTGCTGCAGGTCAGCTTCGGCCTTCCTGCAAGTGGCTGGTCAGGCGGCTGAAAGCGGCAGGATTGGCGTGGCAAAGCAGACTTGGAGGGGGCGTGGCAAAGCTGCGCAAGTGCCGCACCGTGCCTGTGCAGCAGCGTGCTTCAGCAATCGCTTGTAAAGGAGTGAGACAAAGGAACTCATAAAGCAAGGACAGGGGCACTCGCAAGCTTGGAAGAGGCTGCAACGCCTCCCCCCGTTATGCACTGGGCTGCCCGCAGCGCTGCTGCTTGTTATGAGCCTAGGCAGGCGGTGTACTATGATAGGCACTGTGTGATACAGTACACTATTTTGAATGCAAGCTCGCTGATGCTTGCACGGGCCTCATCAGCGAGGCAGGCCCGGTTGAACAGGGACCCGGGTGTGTTGCCGGATAGCCACTCGCGGCCGACTAGCAGAGCCGACTGCTGCCTTCCAGACTGGGCTGGGCTGGGCAAGCATATCTTCAGCCCTTCGTCAAGGTGCAAACAGTCAAGAAGCGTTACACGTGCTGCCCGGCCCGCTATTCGCTGGTATACCACTTCATATGCACCACCAACAGCGTGGCAGTGCACTTTGCCAGGAAAGGCGGGAGGAGGACCTCAGAAGCAGCAAGCTGCGCACAACACAGCACTGCTACTGAACCCACGCAAGCTGTGTGGCCTCACACCCTTCCCGGGCCTCGGTAGCCGACCTGCGGGCGCAAAGAGACACGCGTGAGCAGACTGCACCACCGGAGAGAACCGGTGCCACCGGTATGGCCTGCGTCGCTGTGGTCTCCACACCCGTCACACAGGACCTTCGCCCAGGCTTGAACCGCATATGCCAAGGCTCGACAACACAGCGCAGAAGCAGAGCAAGGGAGGGCGTGCCTCAAAGAGGTCCTCCGTCTCGCCAAACATCTCTGCAAAGGGCGTGGGCTCCATGGCTGTGGACACCTCCTCGAAAGATGAAGGCGGCGTGTACCTCCTGTGCGCAAGCGGGCACAGTCTGCCACTCGTACAGCCAGCAAATGCGTTCGCACACAGCGTATGGGTTTGCCACACATGACAGGTTGCCAAACATGCCAAGAGCCTGTAGCTACTACCCAGTAGGAGGGGCTCACTTGGAACGCCGCTGGCCGACCTCCTTTTTCCTGCGCTTCTTCTCGTCCTGGCTGTTCTCAAAGTACCGCCTCCGCCGGACCTGTCCAGCAGCACGGCGTGTTGGCAGGGGAGCACTTCTCAGCTTGCTTTATGCCCGCTGCAAGAGCTGGGCTCAGAACAGGAAGCAGGCACCAAGCGTCGTCTCTGCCTTGTTGCCTGAACAAAGAGAAGAGGTCGCTGCGGTCGCCGCTGCCTACCTCAAGGGTGAGGCCAGCGTTCATGACTTCGCGGCGAAAGCGCTTCACCGCGTTCTCCTGCGGCTCCTCGTCGCTGACCATGACCTGCGCAATGCCCGCACGTTTTGCAAGCGCGCAAACCGCCACCCAGGCGCGCGAATGGTGCACAAGTTGGCACACACAGGCGCCAGCAGCAGCCTGCACCTCAATATGGTACGACGGAGCGCCCTGCTTTGCGCAAAGCTTAGCCGCTGTGCCGTTGCTTGTGCGCAGGCTGTGCTTCAACCTCTGGTTCATGCCCCCAAACAGCCCCGGCGCTGCGTGCAGCAGCCCCGCCATCCTGGCCGCCTGTCTGAGTGTGCGGGCACCTCGGACTGCACACAGAGAGGACAGCGCAGCAAGGCCTCCTGTGGCTGCTCGGGATTTCTAGGCTATCAAGCGGGCTAGGTTAGGGTCGTTCAGCAGCGACGGTTTCTCTCGCCATGCCGCATCGAGAGGCCTCACACTTCTATTCACGAGCGTCTTCTTAACTGCTTGACTGAGATCTTTGGTGCACTTTCACCCGCAGAGCACTCTGCATCATTTTCGTTTTAGTGGGTGCTTTTAGCATACAGCAGTACCTGCGGAAGCAATCCTAAGCATCTGAGCTGCTTAGAACCTGCAGACCACGCGGCCTGGCCTATGTCCCCAGGACTCGAGTACAACTGTGGCAGCCTGCTCAACCTGCACATACGCGCACCCAGCGGCGAGCCTGCACCTGAGTGTCCTCGGCTAGCTTGCATGGGGACGGTCAACAAGGACGATGTAGACGAGCGCATTGCGCTGCATGTGGAGGTCTGCCAGTCTCCTGCGTCCAGCGCGGCGCCTGCAGATGTAGAGCAGGCCGTGCGGCGCTTCATCGGAACGCAGAGTCTGCGCTACGAGGACGGGCCACTGGCGCTGGAGCGCGGCCGTGACAGCTTCTTGGATGCACATGTGCTCTCCGTGTGCGTTTGCGACACAGCTGCTGAGCGCGCCGCACCGCTCGGCCAGAAGCTGCTCTTCTGGCAGGCGCGCGCCGAGCTCAAACGCACAAAGCTGCTCCCTGTGTGGTGTGTTTGGCTGCCCCGTGCCTCTGCGCCGCAACACATTTGCTGGCATGTTGGTATATACGTTGAAACTTCGCATCCGCACAGCGGCATGCGCTGTGCTTCAAACAGCTGAGACGTATGCTGCCTGCGCAGGTAGAGCTGCGCATCTGCATCTACCAGCTGAGTGAGGAGGAGCCGGCAGAGGGGGAGGAGGGCGCAGAGGGCGACGGCGTGCCTTGCTGTGCGCCGCAGTGCCTGCTCTGTTGCAAAGCGTGTGCGAGGCAACTGCATGTTTGGTGGTTGAGTCAGTATGCTTATAGAGCTGGCAGCGTAATTGCATGGACAACTATAAGATGAGCACGTGTGTGCGGACTTGCTGAGCGCAAGTTCACGGCATCCCCGTGCTGCATGATCGATTCTTTGCTGCACATGCAGTTCATGAGTGGACGTTGCCGTCCACAGCATTCATGGGTCTATGGGACTCACTGATCTATGACACTGATGTGAAGGTGTGCCTTGTCTACAGTGCCTGAAGCCCTCAAATCAACTGCCAGTGATTTGTGCCAGTGATATGTATTGCTGTGAACGGGCGGCCTTGCATGCAGGTCTCACATTGCAACCACCTGACAATGCAGCACAATGCAGTGCACTTGCCTCTAAGTCGAACTTGCACTGCAGGCACGCCTGCTGCGGTATGCTGCCACGGCGTTGAGCTTTGGTGATGCTGGCGTCGACCCCGCGCTCGTGTCCATTAACCGCACGGTGCTCCTGCATGGGCCGCCGGGGACAGGTCTGTCCCACCTTGACACTGCGTGCTCATAGGGAAGGCATGTATACGGCAATCTAATATGGCTGGACGATGCCTGCGCCGCAGGCAAGACTACTCTGTGCAAGGCCCTCGCGCAGAAGCTGAGCATCCGCTTCAGCTGCAGGTGCGAACACGCAGAGTGACGCCAGACGTGCCGCCAGCGCCGTGACAGTGTTGTGTTCACAATGGAGCCTTGCTCAGAAGGCCGCACATGCAGGCCTTGCCTGGGTGCTCCACAATGGCGCCGCCCTCGGTGGGGCTCGTTGCTGACCGGGCGCGCGCGTCAGGTACGCGCTGGCGGCGCTGGTGGAGATCAACGCGCACTCGCTGTTCTCCAAGTGGTTCAGCGAGAGCGGGAAGCTCGTGTCCAAGGTGTTTGCCAAGATCGGCGAGCTGGTGCGCGCGCCTCAGCAAGCCCTTTGTCATGCGGTGCTGGTACCATGTGTGGTGGTACGCACACGGATGCCCGGCAGCCTGTCCCGACCCTGACATGCAAGCAGCTGCCGGATTGCTGTGTGCAGGTCGACGAGGAGGAAATGCTGGTATGCGTGCTCATCGACGAGGTGGAGTCCTTGACAGCGGCGCGGCGCGCGGCCGTCGCAGGCTCGGAGCCCGCAGACGTGTGCGTGCGGTCAACGCGGTGCTTACGCAGCTGGACGCCCTCAAGCGGCGTCCAAACGTCTTGGTGCGGCTCTCCTCCTGAGCCCGGCAGCCCACGCACAAGGGCCGGCGGGTGTTCAAAGAGCAGAGAACCTGTGCAGAACTTTCGGTCTGCTCACAGAGAGGGGGTCACCAAGCTGTCACATGGGCTGCTACGACGACAAGCTGACTGCAAAGCCGTGCATGACACAACAGATGCATGCCTAGATGGCATGCATCTGTTGGCATGAGTACGGGACAGTCTCATGAGTCTGGTGTGCTTGCTTCGACATAGGTCCTGACCACCACAAACATCACGGAGGCAATAGACCTGGCGTTTCTCGACCGCGCGGACATCAAGGCCTACATCGGAAATCCGGGCCTGCAGGCACGCCGCCCATGGCTCTCTGGCCTTATCAGGCTTGCTAAAGAGGGTTGCACATGGATGTATGATTCATGTGACGCGGCAGCCAGGCGCGCTATGAGATTCTGGCATCCTGCTGCGCGGAGCTGCAGCGCGCGGGGATCCTGCGGGATGGCTGCACGCCGCCAGCATTCGAGCGGCTCCGAGACGCACAGGTGGGCAACGACGGGCTCACTGCATGGCGAGCCCAGCTTGGTCGCTGCCGCGGCACCTGCCAGCCCACTTGAAAGAAAACTGGTGCCTCAGCTCTCACACTCGTGTGCTGAGGCACTACTTGATGCCTGCACTGAATGCACAGCGCCAAATGCACGGCGCCGGCAGGCGATCTGCCCCATGGGGGAGGGCAGCGAGGCCGCTGCGAGCATGGAGGCGGGCCTGGCCCTGCGCGCTGCGGCGGCGGCGTGCGAGGGCTTTTCGGGGCGGCTGCTCCGAAAACTGCCGTTCCTGGCGCACGCCGCCAGCGCGCCTGCGGGCGGCGCGCTCGCGCGTGGCGCGGGGTGCCGGGTGCTAGGGTGTACAGGGTTTGCGCGCGCGCTGGAGGCAGCCGCACGTGCAGAGGCGCTTGATCGGCGCCTGCTGGCGCCATGCGAGGGCGGGCCAGAGTGAGCTGTACAGTTTCCTTGGGAGCATGCAGATAGCCCAAATGCCCTTGACAGACAACGACGCACTTGAGAGCGGGCGCACTATGCTGCATGCGCGGACAACGCTGGCCTGCTTCCAGGCACTTCCTGTCTAGAACGTGTCACAGATGTGTCACAATGGGTTACATGCAAAAACATGCCCAGCACGCTAGCGGCCAGAAGAGCTCGCGCATACAACAGTGCCTGGCGCAGCATGAATACACCCATCTGCGCATGCTTCAGGTTTGTAGTCAGTCGTTGCCAGCAGCGGCACAGGCACCGCCCCGGCTGCAGCAGCTACACGGTCGTGCGGCCGGGCCCGC
>JAABUR0100007983.1_pt1 | contig 12344 bp, 14 predicted proteins | sample 5560091 | NCBI WGS metagenome assembly JAABUR01 (sample SAMN10711879, study PRJNA513375) | rock metagenome | isolation source: Antarctica rocks | place: Antarctica: Victoria Land, University Valley sud
CGGACGGGTGTGGGAGCGAAACTGGCCTCTGACCTGCGACTTTACCAAGATCGCTCGCCTGATGACACCCCGAAGTTCGGCGGGAGGTAGATCTCATAACCCAGAGGTCGCAGGTTCAAATCCTGCCCCCGCTACGAATTTCAGGCTCGGAATCTACGGATTCCGAGCCTGAAAGCATTTAGAGATTTGATCAAGTGTCCACAAAGTGTCGGGATATCCGGACTCTGCACTCGCGCGCATCGCCGGCCGGGCTTGTGCACGGCCACGCGACCGGCCGCCGGTGCGGTTGGTGCAGTTTGCCCATGATTGAACTCACCGACCTCACCGTCGACCAAACCACCGCACTGATCCCGACCTGGCAGCTCGCGCTGCGCGCCGAGGACAAGACCCCGGCGACCATCACGGTCTACACCCACGGCGTGCGCACCTACCTGACCTGGTGCACCCAGCGCGGCGCTGCGCCGATGACCCGGACCTCCCTCACTACCTGGATCGCCGAGATGCTCGACGCCGGCGCGGCCCCGGGGACCGCCCGGACCCGTCAGCTCGCGATCCGCCGGTACGCCGCCTGGCTCATCGCCGTCGGACGTCTCCTCTCCGACCCCTTCCTCGGAATCAAGGGACCTCCGCAGCGCCACCCGCTGGTCACCCCGCTCACCGACGACGAACTCCGCGCCCTGATCGCCACCTGCACCGCGCCCACCCTCCGGCCGCACGAACCTCTGCATCACCGTCGCGACGAGGCCATCATCCGACTCATGCTCGAGACGGGCATCCGCGCCGGAGAGCTGATCGCACTGGGCACTGACGACGTCGACCTCGCCTCGGGTCTGGTCACCATCCGACGCGGCAAGGGCGGGGGAGGCCGGGTCATTCCGATCGGACCCGCCGTCACCCGTGCGCTCGACGCCTACCTTGACCTGCGTCAGCACCACAGGCACGCCGACTCCACCCACCTTTGGCTCGGTGAGCGGGGAGCCAGCTTCGGCTACGACGGCCTCGGCCGCGCCCTGCGCCGACGTGCCCAGCGTGCCGGCATCAAAGGCTTCCATCCGCACAAGCTCCGGCACACCGCCGCCCACCGATGGCTCGCCCACGGCGGCTCCGAATCCGGGCTCATGGCCATCGCCGGATGGACCCGCACCGACATGCTCATCCGCTACACCCGCGCCCATGCCGCAGAACGAGCCGCCCACGAAGCCCGACGACTCAACCTCGGCGACCTTTAGCGCGTCCTGCGCGTCAGGCCGGAAACACCGTTAAATCCACAGTCCCGGGTGAGGAGAGGACGTACGGAAAGCCACGCTCACATGGGGACCGCAGTCTCTGTTGATTCTGGTCGTGCGGTGCGGCAGCGCCGAATCAGGATCAGGTCCCAGACCTGGACGCCGAGAAAGACCGCGAGTCCGGCCCACACGACTGGGCGCGGCGCGCCGCCGATGGTGAAGATGAACAGGAAGACCCAGGCTCCGGATAGTGCGGTCAGGATCAGGGGCAGTGGATTGCGGTGGCGTCGGTAGGTGAGCGCACTGCCCACCAGGGTGAGGATGATGGTGGCGGCGAGGAGGGGTTTGAGGGTCGCGTCCCTGGTCAGGAATGTTGCGCCCACCGCGGAGGCGAGCGAGAGCGCCGCCGCAAATCCCAGACAGCACAGTGTCGTGAAGGCTGCTGCTACGGCGCCGGCACGGGGTAGCGACCGCTGCCACAATGAGATCTGCCCCGCGGGGGGTGCAGTCGGGTTGCCCTGAGCTTGTGGGTTCATGATGCCGTTTCCTTTACCTGTCGGTCGAGCACAAACGGACGAGCACTGGGTCGTCGCTCTGTTTCTGATCGCAGACGTCTGAACTGCTTCATCGAGGCCGTTTACTGTCGGACATGGTGGGAGATCGCGGCGTGCTGGGAGCCCGGGTGCGCGATGCGAGAAGCGTGGCGGCCGCTGTGCCGGCGACGAGGAGACCAGCGACGAGAACGACGGCGGGCTGGTGGGTGCTCAACCAGGTGGAGACCTGCGCGGACAGGGTGGAGACGCCACGATCGGAGGGACGTGCGGCGCCGAGCAGCGGCGGGAGCCAGTAGTAGAGGAGATAGAGCCCGCTGAGCGCGAGCAGTCCGCCGGCGATGCGGGAGGCGTACGGCGCGATAGCCCGCAGGCTGCGTGCCAGGGCGGTGGCGGCTCCGGCGGCGAGCAGGGCGAGGCTGACCAGCAGCAGGGCGGATCCGGCGGCGTAGGCGGTGAACACGGCCAGCACACCGATCCAGGTGGTGGCGGCTGCCTGGGTGACCACGGCGAGGAGGACCGCCAGCGTGCAGGAGGCCGAGGCGACGGCGTAGCCGGAGCCGAAGGCCACCAGTCGCCGGGCGCCGGTGACGTGGGTGGGGTCCGGTTGGCGCCCCGGCAGCCGGAGCGCGGGGTGCCAGCCGGCGAGCATCGCGAGACCGGCGAGCGCGAGGACGGCGCCGAGTGCTGCGGCGACCCACGGGACGAGGGTGATCACTGAGCGGACCCCGACGGTGAGCAGCAGCCCGATGATGGTGAAGGTTGCGGTGAATCCCAGGGCCAGGGCGAGGCCGTTACGCAGCCCGGCGCTGAGTCGGGCCACTGGACCCGGGGTGGCGAGATCGTCGGTGCTGCCGGTTCCGCCGGCGGTGGCGGTCAGGACCGCCGGGAGCAGTCCGAACCCGCAGGGGTTGACGGGCGCGAGCAACCCGGCCCCGAAGGCGAGCGCAAGAAGCCCAGTCACTCGGCACCGGCCTCGGCCAGGGCAGAGCGGAGCTTGGAGGTGGTGGGGTGGACGACGCGGTAGACCTCGGTGCCGGAGGCGTCGAGCACGATCGCCGTGGAGAGCTGGGTGACCTCGAACGCGACCGCCAGCTCGGCATCGGTGTCACGGGTGTACGCGAGTGTCTCGGCACCGTTGTCGGTGAGGAAGTCTCGAACCACCGCCTCGGACTCGCTGGGGTCGATGTCCACTGCGACATAGTTGGCGCCAGGGGCGCTCAGTTGTGCCTCCGCGACGGCCTGGGCGCCCGACCCGCAGGTCACGCACGAGGCGGCGAAGAAGAACACCACGCTGGGCTTGCCGCTAGGTATGGAGACCTTCTCACCGGACAATGTTGTGGCGGTGAATGCGGTCCCTGCGTTGCTGGAGTCGGCGGCCGAGGATCCGGCGCCAGGAGGGCTGCTCGGCTGGGAGCCGAACGCGGTGTAGGCGACCGCCAGCACCAGCAGGCTGACGACGACGGCACCCACGATGGTCGGCCAGCGACGCCGTGGCCTGCTGGCGGGCCCCGGACCGGAGGCCGGCGGGGCGGGGGTGGACGGTGAGGTGGTGGTCACTAGTTACTGCTCCTGCATCGAGGTCGAAATGAGGTTTCGGACGGATCGAGGGGCGGGGGGAGGTGATCTCAGCGGCACTTCTCACGCGACGGGGATGTGGCCGTCGAGGTGTCGGCTGGGCGGGTGGCGAGGGGCCGGCGTCGTATCGCCCAGATGGCGAGGACAGTGGCGCCGCCCAGCATCAGGACACCTCCGGTGAGGCCGCCGAGGGCGGCGCCGCTTCCGGCGGTCACGCCTGCCGCGATGAGCAGGGGCAGACCGCAGCAGGCGATGGGGAGCAAGGCCAGGAGCCCGATCCACCAGCCGGAGAGGCCCGGCTGTTCTTCCTGGACCAGGGGCTTGCCGGTCTCATCGGACGGCTGCTGCGCCGGGTGCTGCTGGTAGGTCGGTGACGGGATGTGCTGTGTCATGAGGAGTCCTTCAGATCAGAGTGAGATGGGTGGGCGTGGCCGGGTGCCGGTGTCGTTCATGGACGCCGTCCCCGCAGAGCCCAGGCGGTTTCGGTGGTGGCTGCGACGGCGAGCCCGAAGACCAGGTGCGCGAGGAAGCCCCGCAGGTGGGTGGCGAGCGGGTAGGCGCGGTTGGGTGCGCTGTAGCCGAGCAGCGGGGTCATGGCCTCGTCGGCGACCAGGGACATGGCGGCGCCGGTGCCAAGGCCAGCGAGCAGCGGGTGGACGTCGCGGGTACGTCGCAGCACCCCGTACAACGGAGACCAGCTGAACGCCAGCCCGTAGTGCATGGCCAGGGACGCACGCTCCAGGGCGACGCCGTGTAGCTCCACTCCGAGGCTGCCGGCGATCTTCTTCGCCGCGATCTCATACGGTGGCCCGGGACGGACGGCGTCTTCGCGCTGGCGGTCCTCCTCGGACTCCAGCTCGTAGAGCCTCATGCTGACGGGTTCCATCGCCTTGGTGGCCAGGTAGCCAGCGAGGGTGGCGACGGCCAGGTCCTCGGTGACATCGGTGAGGGCAGTCATGCCGTGTTCCTCTCTGTCATGGGGTCGTCAGGTCGGGTCGGCTGGCTGGTGCAGGAGGTCGCCGAAGACGAGCGTTCCGGCCTCGATCGCGTCGGACATCGTGACGACGACACCGTCCAGGGCGTGGGTGTGCTGGTAGGCGCGGGCATGCTCGCTGGTGGTGAAGAAGTTGATCACCGGACAGCAGGTCTCGGTGAGCCGTCCCTGACCAGAGGAGCCGACGAAGACGACCGCGTCGACCGGTTGCCAGGTCCAGTGCCCGGCGCGGCTGATGGCGCTCACTGCTTCGTCGGTCAGCGCGTCGCGGGATTGGATGTCGACGTCGCGGTCGAGCATCGCCGCCATGCCCAGGGCGTCGACGGCACAGTTCGCGAACACGGTCGGGCCGTCGTGGATGCGGACCCGGTGCGCGGTAGGTGCGGCCGCGAACGGGACTCCGCCCGTGATCTCGCGCCCGGCAGGGTCCAGGAACACCAGCTCTGCCTCGGCGAGCTGGTGCAGCGAGGCGTCAAGGTCGATGTTGAGGTCCTCGGCCCACGCCTGGAGCTCTTCACGCGTCGGTGGCTCCCCGACCTGTCCCAAGACGAGCAGTGTCCGACGGTGTAGCAGCTGCACCGGCTCGGGCAGCGTCTCTCGCTTGGTCGTCAGGTTGTCCGCGGGTAGTCCGGCGCTCTCGAGCAGTGTCGTGACTGGTGAGCTCATCGGGTTCCTCCGATCGTGCGGGTGTGGGTGCCTGTGACTACGACTGCGTTGGGCCGCCATCTCATCACAGGATTGCCTGTTATGCCAGGTTAGCATGTTGCATCAGGGTGGCCTGTCGCGTACGGTTTCGGTCATGACGATGACGAACGCGGCGGTCGAGGCGGGTACCCGCACGGACCTTGCGGCAGCGGGTTTGCTGCTGCGGTTGCTGGCCGACCCGACCCGGATGGGGATCGTGGAGCTGCTCGCCGAGGGGGACCGCACCGTCGGTGAGCTCGCGGACGTGCTCGGCGTCCCTCGCAGCAGGCTGGGCAACCATCTGGCCTGTGGCCTGCACTGCGGGGTGTGGGCCAGTCAGAAGCGCGGCCGCAATGTGGTGTATTCCCTGGTGGATCGGGGTGTGATCGGGCTTCTCGACCACGCCCGTGAGGTCGCCGCACCCCGAGCCGACTACCTGGCCGGCTGCACCCGCCTCGGCCCCCACTGGACCTGATCCCCTGCCTGCGCCCGACCCCAGGCTGGGTTCTGCGATGAACCGACGCCGTCGACCGCAGGCGCGGACCGGGCCGACCCCCTATCGACCTTTACAGACTATGGAGAACCACGATGACCGCCTCGAACCGCGACGCCCACGAGCTGCCCCCTGAGGCGACCAGCGGCGGCTACGACCTGGTGGTCGTCGGATCCGGTGGCGCCGCGATGAGTGCCGCAATCGCCGCGCGGCAGGCCGGCAGGACCGTACTGCTTGTTGATGCCGGCACTCTCGGCGGCACGTGCGTGAACGTCGGGTGCGTGCCCAGCAAGGCGCTGCTGCGGATCTCCGGGCACCGCGCCGATGCCGCTGCGGACCCGTTTCCCGGGGCGCCGACCTCGGCAGGGCCGGTTGACCTGGCTTCCCTGATCGAGCAGAAGGACGAGCTCGTCGCCCACCTGCGAGCAGGAAAGTACGCGGCCGTCGCGGACGCCTACGGGTTCGAGGTCCGGACCGGCACCGCCACGTTCGCCGACGACGGCACCCTGAGCGTCGACGGGCAGCCGCTTCCCGCGTCCGCCTACCTACTGGCGACCGGCGCCGAACCCGGCCACCCGGACCTGCCCGGCCTGGACCAGATCGACTACCTCACCTCGACCACCGCGATGGAACAAGACGACCTGCCCGAATCGCTGGTCATCATCGGCGGTGGGTACGTCGGGATGGAGCAGGCCCAGCTGTTCGCCGGACTCGGCGTCACCGTCACCCTCGTCGGCAACCTGGCACCGGGGGCCGAACCCGAGCTGCGCGAGGTGATGCGCGCCGCGTTCGCCCGCGACGGCATCCGGGTCATCGAGCACCGGGCCGTCGCCGTCGAACCTGCCACCGACAGCACCGCCTCGACCTCACCGACACGGGAGGTGACGGTGGTGACCGACTCCGGCACGCGAGTCACCGCTGACCGTCTCCTGGTTGCCGCCGGGCGTACCCCCCGCACCAGCGCACTCAACCTGGGTGCCGCGGGCGTGAAGACCGACGAGCGTGGTTTCATCGTCGTCGATGACCAGCAGCGCACCGCCAACCCGCAGGTGTTGGCCGCCGGTGACGTCACCGGCGGCCCCCAGTACGTCTACGTCGCGGCCGCCCAGGGCCGGGTAGCAGCGCAGAACGCGTTCGGGGCCGAGGAGACCGTCGACTACACCGGGCTTCCTGCGGTGATGTTCACCCGCCCCCAGCTCGCCTCCGCCGGGCTCACCGAACAGCAGGCCCTGGACGCCGGGCACGACTGCGACTGCCGCACCTTGAACCTCACCGACGTCCCCCGGGCGTTGGTGAACTTCGACACCCTTGGCGCCGTCAAGCTCGTCGCCGACGCGACGACCGGGCGACTGCTCGGAGTCCACGCCGCAGCCGACGCTGCCGGTGAGCTGATGCTCGCCGCCACCTACGCCATCAAGACGGGCATGACCGTCCACGACATGGCCGCGACCTGGGCGCCGTACCTGACGATGAGTGAGAGCCTGCGCCTGGCAGCCAAGCTCTTCGAACCCGGCGAGCAGCTCCCCACCTCCTGCTGCGCCTGAACGAGGCACACTCATCGACCCACACAGACGCAGTTGCCGGGTGCAGGCAAACACGTTGCGGTGGTTGAGTCCGACCTCATCGGCAGGGTATGCGCCTACTGGGCATGCGTTTCCTCCAAGATGTCGCTTCGTGCACCCGAGGCGCAGGACGAGGCAGGCCGAGGCGAGGGTGTCACCGGCGCAGAACTGGAGTGGCCGGTGCCGCGGGCGCACCGGGACTACACGATCCAACACCTCGACGACAGCACCAAGCTTTAGGTCCGCACGGACCACGGCGTCATCGTGATCAACGGCAGGGCCCGGGGGCTGGGCTCGGACGGGTTGAGGTCGCCCCCGGCGCCGGAAGCCCGTCGTCATCGCCACCCTCAACACCCTCGTGCCTCCCGTGGCGGGTTCGTCCAGAGCTCACGTTGCGGACGAACCGAGGGGTGACTACTCCTCATGGGCATCCCGCACCGGGTGTTGCTTGGTGGGGCAGCACGGTGGAGGTGGAGAAGGGCACGCTCAGCGCTGTCGCGGTCCTCTCCTATGGCAGGTCTCCCTGTGCTCGCGCTCCTTGGGCTGTACGCCGCGGGCAACCGCCCGGTATCTCGCAGCGACAGCAGTAGGGTGTCGCGATGCCGAGAGAGCGGATGGTCGTCATCGGCGGGGATGCCGCCGGTATGAGCGCCGCGAGCCAGGCGCGCAAACGGCGAAGTCCTGAGGATCTACAGATCGTGGCGTTCGAGAAGGGTCGGGCCACTTCCTACTCGGCGTGTGGAATCCCCTACTGGATCAGCGGAACAGTCGCCCACAGGGACGATCTGATCTCGCGGAGCGCCGCCCAGCACCGCGAGAACGGGATCGACGTGCGGACTCGCACCGAAGTGGTGGGGATCGACCTGTCCGCCCGCACCGTCCGGGCCCGCGACCTCGAGGAGCACGGCCGCGAGTACGACGAACCGTTCGACACCCTCGTCTACGCCACCGGCAGCATTCCCATGCGCCCTCCGATCCCGGGAATCGAAGCCGTGGGCGTGTATGGGGTGCAGACCCTGGACGACGGAACCGCGCTGCGCGCTGAGCTGGACAGCGGCCGGGTTCGCCGCGTGGTCATCGTGGGCGCCGGCTACATCGGGCTCGAGATCGCCGAAGCGTGCCAGGTCCGCGGCCTCGACGTCACGATTGTGGACCGCTCACCCACCCCACTCGGGACAGTCGACCCCGACATCGGCTCGTCTATCACCGACGCCGTCCGCGCCATGGGCATCACGCTGATCCTGTCCGAATCGGTTGTCGAGATCGAGACCGGCCGAGACGGACGGCCCGTCGCCGTGCATACCGACACGGAGCGCCGACTCCCCGCGGACCTCGTCGTGCTCGGTCTGGGCGTGCGCCCCAATACTGCCCTTGCCGAACAGGCCGGGATCGCGCTGGGGAGCTCTGGCGGGATCGCCGTCGACACCCGGATGCGCACCCAGGCCGAAGGCGTCTGGGCCGCAGGTGACTGCGTCGAGTCGATCCACCGACTGTCCGGGCAGCGGGTCGTTGTCGCCCTGGGCACCCACGCGAACAGGCAGGGCCGCGTCGCGGGGATCAACATCGGCGGCGGCTACGCCACCTTCCCGGGGGTCATTGGGACCGCGGTCACCAAGGTCTGTGACCTGGAAGTAGCCCGCGCTGGACTGTCCGAGGTCGAAGCCGACGCTGCCGGCTACCGCTACGTGAGCGCCGCGGTGGACTCCACCACCCGCGCCGGTTACTTCCCGGGTGCGCAACCCATCCGCATCAAGATGCTCGCCGAGAAGCGCACCGGGCGGCTGCTGGGCGCGCAGATCATCGGCCGGGAAGGCGCCGCCAAGCGCATCGACGTCCTGGCCACCGCCATCTGGAACGAGATGGGCGTCGACGAAATCTTGTCACTGGACCTGTCCTACGCCCCGCCGTTCGCCCCCGTGTGGGACCCGGTGCTCATCGCCGCCCGCAAAGCATTCGACGCCGTCGAGGCCGACACCAAGGTCTGAGCAGACAGGAGTCGAGCCCCGCACATCACCCACGTTCGCGACACCTCGGGGTCGCGATCACCAGGTGCGCTCCACGTGCCGGCGTGGCTTTCGTTCGGAGTGGTTCAGTTCCAGCCCCATTTGCCCGCTGCCCTGTCCGGACGCGCGGGCGTAGGCCAACGCGGAGTTTCTCGGAGATCTTTCGGGGTTCCGGGGCGGATGGCCGCGGGCCCCGCCACCCGGCATGGAGCTGGCTGAAATCTGCGACTCCGGCCCAGGAGCGCACATCCGTCGTACTCCTCAGAGCATGGAGCCCAGGTCGGACCCGACGGTGGGGTAGGCGGCCGTGGCGGACTTGAGTTGTCGGGTGGTGAGACCGAGCTTGATGGCCAGGCCAAGGGTGTTGATGAGTTCGCCGTACTCGGGGCCGAGCAGGTGAGCGCCGACGATCTGGTCGTTCGACTGGTCGATGAGGATCTTCGCGGCCGCAGTCGTCTCGCCGAACCGGTAGTTGGAGTACCAGCCGCTGGTGTCGGAGTAGCGGACGGCGAGGTCGACTCCGGCTGCGCGGGCTTCGGACTCAAGCATGCCGACGCGGGCGAGCTCGGGGATGGTGAAGACCGCCGTAGGGACGCCCGCGTAGTCCGGGGTCGAGGTGGTGCCCTTGATCATGTTGGAGGCGGCCACCTTGGCTTCGGAGACCGCGACCGGGGTGAGCGGCATCCCTTCGGTGTTGGCCGAGTCTCCGGCGGCCCAGACGGCCGGGTTCGACGTGCTCTGCAGGTGATCGGCGACCTGGATGCCGTGCTCGCCCCACTCGACGCCGGCGGCGTCGAGACCCAGGTCGGCCAGCTCCGCGACCCGTCCCGCGCCGTGGACCACGAGGTCGGTATCGATCGTCTCCTGAGCGCCGGCGTGCTCGAGGGTGACCTGGTAGCCACCGTCGGAGGGCTGCACGTCCACGATGCTGGTGGTGCGGCGCAGGTCGATGCCGACCTCACGGCCGCGGTCGATCAGGAGCTCGACGAGGTCGGGGTCGAAGTTCTTTAGCGGACGCTCGCCGCGGTCGACGATGACCGGTGAGCTGCCGGCTCGGGCGGCGATGTGGGCGAACTCGAAAGAGATGAAACCGCCTCCGACGAACAAGATCCGGGAAGGGAGTTCCACGAGATCCAGGAAGTCGGTGCTGTCGATCAGGTGCTCGTGGCCCGGGAACTCCAGGGGGCGCGGTCGGGCACCGGTGGCGACCAAGAAGCGGTCGGCATCGTAGGAGGCGCCGTCGATCTCGAAATGGCGAGGACCGGTGAACTTCGCGTGGCCGTGCAGCGTGGTGACACCGTTGCCGGTTAGGCCGTCCTCAATGCTCTGGGGGACCGGGTCAGTGAAGCCGTGCTTGTGCTTCATCAGGTCGGGCCAGTTGATCGACAGATCCGTGTCGTCGATTCCCTTGCCGCGCATCAGTCGGGCGCTGTCGATGATCTCGGCGCCCCGGCGCAGGATCTTCTTCGGGTCGCACCCCCGCAACGCGCACGTGCCGCCGTAGGGGAGCGCATCGACGATGGCCACGTCCCATCCCTGGGCGGCGCACTTGTTGGCGGCGGCCCCGCCGGCCATGCCGGCGCCGATGACGATCAGGTCGAAGTGCTGGCTCATAGGTTGTTTCTCCTCAGGGCGATGCCGATGCTGATGCCGGTGGTGCTGTCAGCGGTCTGGACGGGGTGCATCCGCGGATGCGGGTGGTAACGGGCGCTAACAGGACTCGTCAAGTCGCCGTCATGAGGCCCATCGTGCCCAGCCGACGCGTGACGACGGCAACTCGTTCGTCCGCGACCTTCCAGTTCGGGCAGTCCTCGAAGTAGAGCAGCGTTATGCCCATGCCCGCGACGATAGACCTTGATCTGCAGTGCAAGGTCAAGTCGTAGAGTGGGGCCATGCGCATCGGTGAAGCCGGCGAGGCCGCCGGCGTGACGACGCAGACCATTCGCTTCTATGAGCGCAGAGGTCTGCTTCCCCAGCCGTCTCGGGGCGCCAACGGGTACCGCGAGTACGACGCCTCGGTCCTCACCCGGCTCGCGTTCATCCGCAGCGGGCAGGCGGCCGGGCTCACCCTGGTCGAGGTGGCCAGCATCCTCGATCTGCGCCGCGAGGGCGCCCTCCCGTGCGTCCACGCTCACTCCCTGCTCCTGACCAAGCTGGATGACATTCGGGCGCGGCAACGTGAGCTCGCCGAACTTGAGGCGGAGCTGGAAGGTCTCATCAGTCGCAGTGACCGACTCGATCCTGCGGACTGCACCGACGCCCAAATCTGTCACGTCATCGCGCCGGACCACTGATGCCAGCACGGTGTGTGCCCGGCTCGGGGGAGTACCTTCGGTGAGATGAGGCGCAGCCTAGTAATCGCGATCACGCTCTACCTTGGCGCGGCGATCGGCACGCGCGCTGCGGATGCGGCCGGGATGCAGCATTGCCACTGCTCACCCTCGTGCTGGTGTCGCCGACCGATCCTGAGCGCCTTCCGCTGGGTAGCCCCGCTGGGCCACCGGTAGTCGCGACCCCGGGCTCCACGTGGACTTTTACTAGTCGTAGCCCCCGGCAAGATCGTAAATCTGATCCGACAATCGCGGCCTGTGGGTCCGAGCCGGGAGTCCCAGCGAGATTCGACCCGTGTCCACTTACTGTCCAGAAACACTCGGTACTCGTCGGCAGCCGTCGGGTAGTCTGAGGTTTGGAAGCGAGGGCGGATCCCTCACCAGACCGAGGTATTCGGTAGCTTTCGGGTCTTGTCCGTAGCAGTCGCGATGTCCGTTGTGGCGTCCAGAGGTCGCAGGTTCAAATCCTGCCCCCGCTACAAATGTGATGTCTCAGGACATAGGAAACTGCCGGACCTGCAACTGCGGGTCCGGCAGTGGTCGTTTTTGGGGTCTCCGGGTGGGTCCTTTGGGGGCGCCGGTGCCTTGGTAGTCGACGTTCGGGTTCAAGATCAGATCGCGGATGAGTTCTCCGGTGATGGCGTTGATGATGCGGATGTCGAGGTCCTGGACGAGCAGGATCACGCAGGTTCCCTCGTAGGTTCGGCCGACGCCGATGTGGTGCAGTCGGCCGTTGTGGCGCAGCGTCACGGAGCCTGCTTTGTCGACGGTGTCGTGGCGGATCCGGTCGTGGGTCTCGGGGTCGCGGGAGTCGCTGGGCATTGGCCTTGGGCATGGTGTCGTAGGGCGCCGCCGGGGTCGCTCGGTGCGGCAGGGAGCGGTGCGGCCGGCGGTGGTTGTACTCCTCGACGAACTTGTCGAGC
>JAABUR0100007986.1_pt1 | contig 12341 bp, 10 predicted proteins | sample 5560091 | NCBI WGS metagenome assembly JAABUR01 (sample SAMN10711879, study PRJNA513375) | rock metagenome | isolation source: Antarctica rocks | place: Antarctica: Victoria Land, University Valley sud
TCTGTGAAACTCTTGGCTAGCTTGGTTTTCGCCAGCCCTTTAAGGTTCAGGTCCTCGATGCACACCGCGCCATGGTTCTTCACAAGCGCCGTCGTGATCTTGTGGCAAAAATCGTTGCGCTTGGCCGCGATCTTTTGATGGACGCGGGCCACCTGAAGCCGGGCCTTCGCCCTGTTCTTGGACCCCTTCTGTTTGCGGGACTTGGACCGCTCGGCCCGGCGTAGTTTGCGCTGCCCACGCCGATAGAAACGCGGTGCGGCCACCCGTTCCCCGTCGCTCGTGACGATGGCGTCTTTCAAGCCCAGATCAATCCCAATGGTCTGCTCGTCGGTTGGCGCGGGCAAGGCCACAGCGGGCATCTCCATGTGGGCCACCAGCGACACAAACCAATGGCCGCAGGCGTCGCGCGTGAACGTCGCGCTCTTTGTCGTGCCCTCAACCTCTTGCGATTGGCGCACCTTGACGCGCCCAATCTTCGGGACGGTAACATAGCCATCGCTGAGTATGACCCGTTGAGGGATGCGAAAGTGCAGTCGATCGGTCTTCTTGTGTTTGAAGCGAGGGTATTTGGCGCGGCGGTCGAAGAATGCCTCGTAGGCCCGGTACAGGTCAATGATGGCCTGCTGCGGTAACTGTGAATCAATCTCCGTCAACCACGCCGTCGCGGGCTGCTTCTTCAACGCGGTGAAGAGCGCCGACACGGCTATCCGTGACAGGCCCTTGCCCGTCTCCTGGTAGTGTGCGCGGCACTGCTGGAGCGCCCAGTTCCACACGAAGCGGCGTGCGCCCGCATACCGCCGAAAACCCTCGTCCTGAGCGGGCGTGGGCTCGGCGCGGAAGCGATAGACGCGATGTCGCGTGGTTGTCTCCATACCTACAGTATACTATACTGAGGTTGATGAAAGAAGATTATCAACACAATCGCACATCCGTCACACTGCTCAACTATCATTTCGTGTGGATACCTGTGCGGCGGCGTAAGGTGCTGGTCGGGCCGGTCGCGGATCGGTTGCAGGGCTTGATCTACGATGTCGCCGCCCAGATGCGCTGTACCGTCATTGCGCTAGAAATCATGCCGGATCACGTCCATCTTTTCCTGGGGGCGACGCCCATCCTTGCGCCAGACCAGATCATGTTTCGCCTCAAGGGATCGACCTCGCGGACCTTGCGTCAGGAGTTCGCGCATCTGCGCGCGATGCCAAGCATGTGGACACGCTCTTACTTTTGCAGCACCGCCGGCAACGTGGCGAGTGAGACCATCCGGCAATATATCGCCACCCAACGGACGCGCTGACGCGCGTGAAGGACGCCGATTCATCCACACGGCTAAAGCCGTGGGTTTTCTCGTCGGCGTTCTACAACAATAGGTGGGAGTTCGATGCACGGAGCAGCGCTAGCATGGTAGGATGCGATGGAAGATACAAGAAGGTGAGGGTGTAGTACTTTATGCGCGTATTGGTCAGTGGTGGGGCGGGCTATATCGGCTCGGTCGTGGCGGCGCAACTGCTGCGGGATGGGCACGACGTCACGGTCTACGATAATCTCTACAAAGGCCACGCCGCCGCGGTCCCGGACGGCGCGCGCTTCGTGCGCGGCGACCTGTTCGACGGCGAATTGCTGGCGCGGACGCTACGAACGGGCGGAGAAGGCGGAGTCGGTGCGATCGACGCCGTGATGCATTTCGCCGCGCTCTCGCTCGTGGGCGAATCGGTGGCCGAACCGGCGCTGTACTTCCGCAACAACGTCGCGGGCACGATTAGCCTGCTCGACGCCATGCGCGGCGTCGGCGTGTCGCGCCTCATCTTCTCATCCACCGCCGCCGTCTACGGCCAACCAGTCTCGACGCCGATCTACGAGGACGCCGAGTTGCGGCCGATCAATCCCTACGGCGAGAGCAAGCTGATGGTCGAAACGATGCTGCGACGCTACGATGAGGCGTACGGGCTACACTCGGTCGCGCTGCGCTACTTCAACGCGGCGGGCGCGGCGGGGCGTCTCGGTGAAGAGCACCACCCCGAGACGCACCTCATCCCCAATGTGCTCGCGGTCGCCTTAGGCCATGCCGAGGCGGTACGCGTGTTCGGCACGGACTACGCGACGCCCGACGGCACGGCTGTCCGCGACTACATCCATGTGTCCGACCTCGCGCGGGCGCACATCATGGCGCTCAATGTCACTAATGAGCGTAGCGCGGTCTATAACCTCGGCAATGGGCTGGGTTTCTCGGTCCGCCAGGTCGTCGAGGCGGCGCGCACGGTCACGGGGAGCCCCATCCCGACGCAAGAGGTCGAGCGGCGCGCCGGCGACCCCGCCGTGCTCGTGGCGGCCTCAGAGCGCATCCAGCAGGAACTCGGCTGGCAACCCCAGTTCCCCGCCATCGAGTCAATTATCGCCTCGGCCTGGGAGTGGCATCAGGCGCATCCCAATGGGTACGAGTAGTCAGGTGCCAGGTGCCAGGTGCCAGGTGCCAGTAAGCGTAGGCCGTTTGTTGCCTTATGTGCAAGACCTGTATGGTTACTGCCACGAGCCTCGGCGCTACAAACTGGCAACCAGCAACTGGCTACTGGCTACTTTCGCCAGTTCCCCTGTTCGTCGAGGTGGCCGCGCAGGTTGAGGTCGCCGGTGTAGAGGGCTTTGCCGATGATCACGGCTTCGACGCCGAGACGCTCGAGGTTGCGGATATGGTCAGGGTGCGCGATACCGCCGCTCACCGTCACGGGGACGTCGGCGACGCGTAGCAGCGCGCGCAGTCCCGCGTAGTTAGGACCGCCCAGCATACCGTCGCGATTGAGGTCGCTGTAGATGAGCCGGCGCGCGCCCTGGTCAATCAACTCCCGCGCCAGGACGACCGGATCGGACGGCCCGCTCCGCGCGGGGGTTTGTAGGCGCACGTTGCCGTCGCGGACGTCGAGTCGCACGGTGAGGCGTTCCGCGTGCGCTTCCAGCGACTGGCGCAGGAACACGGTGGCGGCGATGCGGTCGGCCCGCAGCACGACGAACGCAAAGGGCTTGTCCAGCGCCGCGTCCAGCGCCGCCTCGTCGCGGATCGCCGCGCTAAACTGGACCTGGACAGCGGTCTCGGTCGCGATGCGCGCGGCCAGATCGACGAAAGCGGCTGTCCCACTTTGTAGACTGTCGATGTCGTTGATGTAGAGGCAACGCGCGCCAATATCGACGAAGCGGCGCGCCGCTGCCAGCGGGTCGTCCGCGTAGGCGGGGCCTCGGGCCGGATCACCTTGCCGCAGCCGCACGACTTTGCCGTCCAGAATGTTGATCGCGGGAATAATCAGCATATCATCAATAACCTATATAGTGGAGACCAGGTTGGCAAGGACACCGCCCAGAAACTGGATGAGCAGCAGCGCGATCAGGGGCGAGAAATCGATGGCGCCGATGGTAGGCAGCACGCGACGCATTGGACCCAGCACCGGCTCGGTGATGTCGAAGAGCAGCCTGAAGACAGGTTGTATCGCGCCTCCGCCAACACTGAACCAACTGAGCAAGGTCCGAATGATGATAGCCCAGGTCAACACCTGCACGAAAATAGTCACGAACTCATAAAGAATAACGCCTATATCCACGTTGCCTGCCCTTTTCCTAAATATCCCCGCTTACTACAGCGCTGGCCGTTGCCCAAAGATCGCCCGGCCTACCCGTACGAGCGTCGCGCCTTCCTCGACCGCCACCTCGTAATCGTCGGTCATGCCCATAGAGAGACGCCGCCACGCGGCGGCGGGGAAGGCCGGCGCGAGTTCGTCGCGCAGGGCGCGCAACGATCGGAAGATGGCGCGCAATTCCCGCTCGTCCGCCCCAAGCGGAGCAATGGTCATCAGTCCCTCAGGGCATAGGCGCCCGAGCGCGGCTAATTCAGGGGCCACGGCGCGCAACGCATCCGGCGCGAAACCGCTCTTGCTCTCCTCGCCGGCGACGTTGACCTGAAACAACACACGTTGCCTCTTACCGGCGTTCCCAGCGTACCGATCGATCGAGGCGGCAAGGTCGCGCGAGTCGACCGAATGGATCAGGTCGAATAATCCGACCGCCGCCATGGCCTTGTTACGCTGTAAATGTCCGATCAGATGCCACGCGATAGGAGGCCCGGCCTGCCCCAGCGCGTCCACCTTGGGCGCCGCCTCCTGCACGCGATTCTCACCTAGATCCGTGAAACCGGCGACCGCCTCGACGGAGCGCAGATAGTCGAGCGGGACGGTCTTACTGACCGCTACAAGGGTCACCTCATTGGCGTCTCGCCCAGCACGCGCTGCCGCCGCGGCGATACGGCCACGCACCGCCCCCACGTTGCGCACAAGTTCGTCCGCGGACGGCAAAACGCGCGGAGAGGAGGTAGGCATGGTCGTCATACTAGGAAGTGTAGCAGGCCGATATACTCGGCACTACTACAGTTGGGGTGTACCCCATGATTGTGAGAAACGGCCTGACCTTAAAAGGTCATGGCAGGGACCGGACCTTGAAAGGTCTGGCTGGGCGCGACACACGCGCCCGGCAGCTAGCGTACGGCCATCCCGCTAGCTGCCGGGAGGCCTTTTAAGGTCCGGTCCCTGCCATGGCCTTTCAAGACCAGGCCCATAGCGCCCACCATCACAATTTTGGGGTACACCCATGACGGCGCTTGGCTACGAGCGATTGCGCAGGAACGAGGGCACGTCGAGTTGGTCCTGCGCACGCTCGGGCTGCCGCGCCCGTTGCGGCGCCTGCCGCGGCTGAACATCCGACTGCTGCGGGCGCTGCTGCGCTACGCGGGTAGTAGGGCCGCGTTGATCAAAGCCGGTGGCGATGACGGTGATCTGCAAATCGTCCCGCATCGACTCGTCGATCACAGCGCCAAAGATGATGTTGGCGTCGGGGTCAGCGGCCTCCTGGATAATCTGCGCGGCCTCGTTGACCTCGAAGAGCGTATAGTCACCGCCGGTAATGGTCAGCAGCACGCCTTTGGCGCCGTCGATAGACACGTCGAGCAGCGGGCTAGACACGGCGATGCGCGCGGCGTCGGAGGCGCGGTTGTCGCCCGAGGCGCGGCCGATCGCCATCAGCGCCGAGCCAGAGTTGCTCATGATCGACTTGACGTCCGCGAAATCGACGTTGACGAGGCCGGGGATGGTGATGGTATCGGAGATGCCCTGGATACCCTGGCGCAGCACGTCGTCAGCGAGGGCAAACGCGTTGGTCATGGTCGTCTTCTTGTCGGCCAGTTGCAGCAGCCGGTCGTTGGGGACGGTGATGAGCGTGTCGACCTTTTCCTTGAGCGCGGCGGCCCCCTCGTCGGCCAAGCGGCGGCGACGGGCGCCCTCGAACGCGAAAGGCTTGGTCACAACGCCGACCGTGAGTGCGCCCATCTCGCGTGCGATCTGTGCGACGACGGGGGTTGCGCCGGTGCCGGTGCCGCCGCCCATGCCGGCAGTGACGAAGACCATGTCAGCGCCTTGCAGCGCCTCGCGCAACTCCTCGACGCTCTCATCGGCGGCCTTCTCGCCGATCTCAGGGTCACCGCCGGCGCCAAGCCCCTTGGTCAGCTTATCGCCAATGCGGATCTTCACAGGGGCTAGCGAACCCACGAGCGCCTGGTTGTCGGTGTTAACGGCAATGAACTCGACCTCTTGCATCCGCGACGAGATCATGCGATTAATGGCGTTACACCCTGCTCCACCCACGCCCACCACTTTGATGATGGCATGGTCGGCAATGGACGGGACGTTCATGTCTCCCGGCCTCCTGTGCATATACAGACTCCATCACACTAACGTACGCTGGGCAGTATAGCACAAGGCCCTGTATGGCAGTTGCCAGTTGTCAGTAGTCAGTTAAGCTCCTGCGGCACACGCTTGTCGGGACCTATGCGTGTGTTGATAGGGATGCGCTCCTACCACGCGAACCACTACCCTATTCCTGGCAACTGGCAACTGATCACTGGCTCTGCGGCAGAAACACCCTGAAAATGCTCGACAGGCGGCTCATGAAGCTCGGTTCTTTGCCATCGACGGGGCGGCGCGCTTCGGCGTGCACGAAGTCTTGATTCTTGAGGCCCCACAGCAGGAGGCCGACGCTGGTGGCGTAGGCTGGGCTGCTGAGGTCATCGGAGAGACCCTGGATATGCTCGGGCCGCCCCAGCCGCACCGGCATGCCCAGGGCGTTACGCGCGAGGTCGTCCAGCTTAGCGAGCTGCGAACTGCCGCCGGTCAGCACGATCCCCGCCGGCAGCACGCCGTTGTAGCCCGACTTCTTGATCTCCTCACCGACCATGGACAATAGTTCGTGGGCGCGCGCCTCCAGGATCTCGCACAGGAAGCGCCGCGACACCTGCCCCGTTCCGGCGTTCTCGAAGGTCATCATCTCGACCATCTCATCGCTCTCGATCGTTGCCGCGATCGCCGCCCCGTACTGGATCTTCATCTCTTCGGCTACATGGGACGGGGCGCGCAGCCCCACGGCGATGTCGTTGGTCAGATGGTTGCCGCCGATCGGGAGCACCGCGCTGTAGAAGACACTGCCGTGGACATAGATCGCGATATCGGTCGTGCCGCCGCCGATGTCCACGAGGGCCACGCCAAGGTCACGCTCGGCCTGGCTCAACACGGCCTCGCCCGAAGCCATCGGCTCAAGCACCATGTCGTCAATCTCGATGCCAGCCTTCTGCACGCTTTTCTCCAGGTTATGGATCGAGGCCATCGCCCCGGTCACGATATGCGTGACGACCTCCAGGCGATAGCCGGACATGCCGAGTGGATCTCTGATGCCGTCCTCCCCATCCACGACGTACTCGCGCGGGATGACATGCAAGACTTCACGGTTGTGCTGCACGGGCACGGCGCGCGCCGCTTCGATAGCGCGGTCGATATCGTGCTGCGTCACCTCATGCTTCTGGGGCGAGATGGCCACGGCGCCATGGCTATTGTTGCTCATGATGTGCTGGCCGGCGATACCGACGAAGGCGGTACCGATCTGGTAGCCTGAGATGCGCTCCGTCTGGCTAAGAGCGGTTCGGATCGAGGCGGCGGCGTCGTCGATGTCGACGACCACACCCTTGCGCAGTCCCTGCGCCGGCGCGACACCGGCGCCGACGACGGTGAGCCTGTTGTTTTCGTCTACCTCGCCGATCAGGGCGCAAATCTTGGTGGTCCCGATGTCGACCCCGACGATGACCCGTTGGTCACTGGCCATGATCTTGAGTTCTCCTACATTATAGGGGTGAAGCGATAGTCCTGATCCTTATCCACACCTCCCTGATGGAGGGATGGCCCGGCGCGGCGCTCCCGGGCGGACCGGACATACCGGCCTGACGCAGGATAGCGGAGGCGCCTGATAGACAGGGTTGACGCACGATTTTAATAGGTGTAACTCGTAGTATCTTAGCACCCCTACCGGCAGCGTAACAAGATACCCTGGGGCCTGACCTTAAAAGGTCATGGCAGGGACCGGACCTTGAAAGGTCTTTCGAGAGAGTTGCATTGACGCCGCCACGTTGCGCTTTTAAGCGCCGTCCCCTGCCATGACCTTTTAAGGTCAAGCCGCGGACGGTTTGAGGGGTGAGGGAGCCTTACGAACCGGGACCCAGCGGCTTGCTCGGTCCCCATTGTCCCTCGTTACTACAGTGCGCATTGGGCAGGACCTGCAAGTCGATGTAGTTACAGTTGTACTGCTTCACCTTGGTAAAGGTATCGGGCTGCTCCAGATCGGTGAGCCGCTGCTGCAAGTCTCCGTTCAGGAAGATTCCAAAAAACGCCCACCAGCCGCGCGTGCTATGCGCGGCCAGACCCGAGTAGGGGCTCCAGTGGAAATGGTCTATCGTCCGCGCTAGATCGGGATTCAACCCGCGCTTCGTCGCCAACGCCATCTGTACCGCGGCTTCGGGAACCTTTCCACCGCCCTGAGCCGGCGGCGGGAAGGTCGTGTCGTTGGGACTGAATATGAGCGGCGCCGTCGCCGTCGTCGGAACCATAGCCGCGGGTACCGGCGGCGCCTTCAACTCATAGAGCACCGTCCCGTCCGCCGCGACGGTGTAGGTCGTCACCTTGGTGCGCCAGATAACAGCCGGTTGGCGGTAGGTGGCGTCGATCACGATGCGATTGGGCAGCCGCGCGTAGACCTGCCGCACGTCCACCCACGGCACATTGGACGTAATGCGCGCGCGGATCGCATCGGGCCGCTCGAAGAAGATGTTGCGTTCGAGGCATGCGCAATTCTGCTGCACCAGGTACTGCAACTCTGGCGCGCCCACCGCGTCGACCGTCTTGATGGCGAAAACCGATGACGTCGCCAACGCGTAGAGGCCGCCAAGCACGACGGCCAGCACAACGAGATGTGGAATCGGCGCGTGTAACAGTGTGCGCCACGTCCAGCGCCGCCGCGTGCGCATCTGACGCCGCCCACGCATCGGCCGCCCGCGCGGGGGACGCAGCAAGTCAAACCCTCGTGTTTTCATGTTTCCTTACTATCTCATCAAGTGGCGGCGGTCCGATGCGGCCGTCGCGATAGACAAATTGTATTTCCGGTTCGAGCGCGACGCCGTGCTCCTCGCGGACGCGGCGTCGCGCCTCGGCCACGAGCGCCAGCACGTCACGCGCGGTCGCGCGCGGCCCGTTGACGATGAAGTTGGCGTGCAGCGTCGAAATCGAGGCGTCGCCCACTGTATACCCTTTGAGTCCGACGCTTTCCACGAGGCGGCCGGCGCTATCGTCCGCGGGATTCTTGAAGGTCGAGCCGGCGCTGGCGCCTCCCGGCTGCGTCCGCTTGCGCCGCGCGCGCTGCGCGCCCATGCGCTCTTTGACCGCGCCCGCGTCCGCCCGCTCCAATGCGAAGAGGGCGTCCAGCACGACGGGGCGCGCGGACGCAGGCTCCGGCTCTTCGCGCCGTAGCCGGCTGCGCCGATACCCCAAGCATAGACTCTGCGCCGTTTCCTCGCGCGCGGCGCCGTCCGCCCATAGCAAGCGCGCGGCGCGCAACGTGTCCGCTATCGTCCCTCCATTGGCCCCCGCGTTGTTGACGACCGCGCCCCCCACGGAACCAGGGATGTCGTGACACCACTCCAGGCCCAGCAGCCCCGCTTCCACGGTGCGGCGCGCTAACACGCTCAACAACACGCCGCTCTCGGCGTGTACGGTCGCGCCATCGATGGACAACCCGGCGGCGCGGTTGACGATGACCACCCCATCGAAGCCGTCGTCGTCGACGAGCACGTTGGAGCCGCGCCCCAGCACGATCCAGGGCACGCCCGCCGTGCGCGCCATCTCCACCGCTTGGCGCAGTTTTGCGGCGTCACGGGCCACGCACAGCAGGGCGGCGGGGCCGCCGACGCGCCAGGTCGTGTAGCGGGCCGCGCCCGCGTCAAGCTGCACATCGGCGGCCCCGAGCAACTCCGTGAGCTGCCGCGTGACGTCGGATATAAGGGTTAACTTTGCCATCGCTTTTCTCTACATTGTGCGTTATCGTATCTACTGGGAGCGCCGGTTCTCGCCGCGCTGCCAGCTGGCCGTGTCTATTGGGAGCGCCGGCTTCCAGCCGGCATATGGCCGCGGGCGAGCGTCTCGGTATCGCCAAGCGGCCTGCCCACAAACGTTTGCCGGCTGGAAGCCGGCGCTCCCAGTAGACACGCCACTCATCACTCGCCACTCGTCACTCATCACTCGCCACTCGCCACTCGCCACTCGCCACTCGTTCGCCGGCTTTCCATATATCGCCCGCGCCCATCGTCACGAGGACCACGTCGGGTCCGTCGGCGACGGCGAGCCAGCGCGCCGCGTCGGCGAGCGTGGGCGTGAACGTGGCGCGCGCTCCAGCCGCGCGCGCCACGGCGACGACATCGCGCCCGCTCACGCCAAGCGTATCGCGTTCGCGCGCGGCGTACACCTCGGTGATCGCCACCTCATCGGCGTCGGCAAAGCTCGCTCCCGTCTCGGCCAGCGTCGCCCGCGTGCGCGTGTACGTGTGCGGCTGGAACACGACGCGCAGCCGCTTGTCGGGATAGCGCGCGCGCAGGCCAGCCAGCGTGGCGCGGATCTCCGTGGGGTGGTGGGCATAGTCGTCGAGCACCAGGGCGCCGCCGGGCGTACGGCCCTTGACCTCCTGACGACGGCGCGGCGCCTCGAACGCGGCGAGGGCGCGGATGGCCTGCTCCGGCGCGACGTCGGCCTCGGCGCACGCCGCCAGCGCCGCCACGGCATTGGACACATTGTGCAGCCCCGTCAGCGGCGTCGTTACCGTGAGGGGGGCATGGTCTGGCGCGTCGAGCGTGAAGCGCGCGCCGCGCTCATCGAGCGTCACGTCACGCGCGCGCCAATCAACGAGCACATCCGTCCCGTCAAGCCCATAGGTGACGACGCGGCAGGGGGCGTCCGCGGCTAGTTGCAGCGCGCGCGGGTCGTCGGCGCAGACGATCAACGCGCCGTCGGGGGGTAGGAGTGCGATAAAGGCGGCGAAGGCTCCCATCACCCCCGCGAGGTCGTCGTAAATATCGAGGTGGTCGGCCTCGACATTGGTGACCACGGCGACCGCCGGCGTGAGCCGCAGGAAACTGCGATCATATTCGTCGGCCTCGGCGACGGCCCAGCGGCCCCGTCCGTCGCGCGCGTTGCCCCCCAGCGCCGGGACCTCGCCGCCAATGAAAGCGGTGGGGTCGAGCCCGGCGTCGAGTAGGATCGCGGCCACGAGGGCGCTGGTCGTGGTCTTGCCATGCGTACCGGCGACACCAATGGTTTGGAAGGGCCGCAGCAGCAGGCCCAGCAGCGCGGCGCGCTTGACCGTCGGGATGCCACGAGCCAGCGCGGCGGCGTACTCCGGCTCGTCCGGGCGCACCGCCGCCGATATGACGAGCAGGTCGACCTCGTCCAGGTGCGCCGGGTCATGGCCCTGATAGATCGTAGCGCCGCGCGCCGCCAACTCGTCGGTCAGGCGTCCGACGGTGAGGTCGCAGCCGCTGACGCGATAGCCGCGCGCGAGCAGGATGTGGGCAAGGCCGCTCACGCCGATGCCGCCGACGCCCATGAAGTGGACGTGGGCCGGAGGAGGCAAGAGAGAAGGATTATCCACGGATCACCGTCTCCCGCACGAGGTTGGCGATGCGGTCGGCCGCGTCGAGGTGGGCCAGCGCGCGACAGGCCGTGGCCATGCGCGCGAGGCGCGCGGGGTCGTCGAGCAGCGCCAGCGTTTCGGCGGCCAGGCGCGCCGCGTCGAGCTCACGGTCGAGGATGACGACGGCGGCGCCGCCGCCGACGAGGGCGCGCGCGTTGCCCTCCTGCGCGGAAAACTCGCCCGGTATCAGCACGGCCGGCGTCCCCGTGGCCGGGAGTTCGGCCATCGTCGCGGCTCCCGCCCGGCAAATCGCCAGGTCGGCCGCGGCGAGGGCGTCGACCATGCCCGGCGCGTCGAGATACGTATGCGCATGGTAGCGGTCTTTATACGCCTCCGGCACGGTATCCTCGCTCCACGCCTCCGTGTCCTCCTGACGCCCCGTCACATGGATGACATGCGCGACGGGCAGGATGCGGCCGAGCGCGCCGCGCAGGGCGCGGTTGATGGCGCGCGCGCCTAGCGAGCCGCCGAAGACCAGCACGACGCGGGCGTCGGCAGGGAGACTGAGGCGGCGGCGCGCGGCGGCGCGATCGACGTGGAGGAATTCATCGCGCACCGGATAGCCGGTCACGGCCGTCTTGGCGGCGGGAAGCGATGCCAGCGACGCCTCGAAGGCCGTGGCGACGCGCGTAGAGAGGCGCGCGGCCAGACGCACCGCCCAGCCCGGCACGACGTCGACGCACAGCGTCACGACCGGGACGCGCAGCAGCGCCGCGGCCACGGCGACTGGGGCGCACACGTAGCCGCCGCCTACGAGCACGACATCGGGCTTGAACCGGCGGATGAGCACGGCCGCGCGCGGGACGGCGAAGGCGAAGCGCAGCAGGTTCGGCGCGGCCCGCCAGGGCGCTATCCCGTTCACGCCGCCCACGCTCAGACGCGCATAGGGCAACCCTGCCGCGCTCACGATGTCGCGGTCGAGCGGGCGCGGCCCGATCACGCACAAAAGGTTAGCAGCCATCGGCGCTAAGCTAGCGGCTTCCTCCGCGTGTTCGTGGTACAACATGTCCGTGGCGGCGTCAGCGACCGGCCGGCCGGCGGCCGCCAACGGCGGTCCAGCGTCCGGTGACCGCTCGCTTTCCGGTGGTGGAGGGTTGCTCATCATTGGCTGCTGGTTGAGCGTTGTCGGCTGATTGCTGTCTGCTATACGCGACGCGCTGCCGGCCGCCGGAGGACGGCTGGCGGCCGACGGCTGAGGGTTGACGACTAAAGGCGGCGCGGGCGCCAGACGGCGCGCGACGGCCAGCGACGGGTAGATG
>JAABUR0100007991.1_pt1 | contig 12335 bp, 8 predicted proteins | sample 5560091 | NCBI WGS metagenome assembly JAABUR01 (sample SAMN10711879, study PRJNA513375) | rock metagenome | isolation source: Antarctica rocks | place: Antarctica: Victoria Land, University Valley sud
TGTATGATCCGTAGTATAAACCTCTACCTATATGTAAGTATATTATAAAGAAGAAAGCTGAAGCTGTATTTGCATGTAAATAACGTAATAATCATCCATTATTTACATCACGCATAATATGCTCAACAGAATTAAATGCTTCTAATGCACTAGGATTATAATGCATTGCTAAAGTTACACCTGTAATTATTTGTATAACTAAAGATAAGGCTAATAAGGAACCAAAGTTTCAAAGATAGCTAATGTTTGATGGCTGTGGAGAATCAATTAAGTAGGAATTAACCATTTTTAATAAAGGATGACTTTTTAAAATTCTCATTTTTTTGTTTAGATTATTTAATTTTATTTGTTTACTTTTCTAGAAATTTGTAAAATATTAAGTAAATATAGGATTTAATCTCCAAATATTAATTAATATGATAGATATCTAAATATATATATATTGGGGCAGTGTCTATTTAGATATATTTATTTATAAAAAGATATCTATAAATATATATATTTATATATATTAGGAGTCTGGTCTGTCTCTAGTTGCCTAATTTTAGGCTATTTTTTTTTTTTACCTGGTCTTGTTTATTGTTTACTGTTAACGGTTGACCGTATACTGTTAACAGTTGACTATTCATTGTTGCATCTGGCTAAATAATAATTAATTTTCTTGTTAATATCTTTTAAACATTAACTTGATTATTAATTATTATTATTAATATGTTTTAATCATTAACTGTGTATATAAATAAAACAATAAGCTCTATCTAAACTTAAAATAGATAATAATCAATAGAAGTTAAGCGGACTATGTTTAAAATAATAAATTAACAACAATTACACTTAAAACAAATAAAAACAGTAACAAATACAATTAACTGATTCTCATCAATTATATTGAGATATTATAAATGATTATATTTTTTTCTGTGTGTTTGCGTTTAAAGGATTATTATCTAAAAAGATTTTCAAGAGCTTAAAAATTGAGCTAGTTAAAAGTTCTTTATTTTGTTTTACTGTATTTATACTAGTGATTATATCTCTCTTAACAGGCTTTACATTAGTTGAGTAGTGTACACGTCCTACATTAAGATGTATATTATTAAATGAAAATTTATCTCGAGTTAATAAATAGTTTTTATCTATACTTCCCGTTCTAACATGATAATTATTATGGTTATACAAAACCATTATAAAATCCAGGTCGATGCAAGTTAAAAAATTAGTTATACAATTAACTTGTCCCCTTTGAGCTAGAGGACCATAATTAACTAAAAGACCTTTACCAGTTAAATTGTTGATAGATAGATCAAGATCATTAACAACAAAAACACAAGCATTAATTATATTAAAAGGCTTTCAACTTCAATATCATCTAGATATGTAAGAATAGAGGCTTTTTCATTTTTTATATTTAAAAGTCTAGATGACATATGAAAGTTTCTCTTTTGTGTACTATTAAAGCCATTTATATGTATTTTTTTATCTGAATTTATATTTTTTTCAACCAACTGAGTCTTATCAAGACTCTCATTATGAGGAAAAATTTCTAGAATACCTTCACAAGATGTAAGTCTATCTTGTCCTTTTTTAGAGGTATCTATAAAAGGTAGTATAGTTGATTTATTTAGAGTATCAAAGCCATTCGATGAGTTAAGTAAATTAAAATTTAAATCAAATATGACAAGTAAGTAAAAAACAAGTCTAGTGTCTAATTTACTTATTAAATGACGTTTATTATTACTTCCTCCACTAATTGTTGTGATACTTTCAGAATCCTTAGCTGCTTTAACTATAAAAGCTCAGGGGATGTTATCTGCAATGAATAGTGTATTACCTAAAAATTCATTAATACTCTCATTGCCCATAAGCTCTTTAAAACCATCAATATTAATATTAACAAACATAATTCTCTTGAATGGTTGAGGTTTTTCTTTTAAAAGTTTTTCATTTTCTGTAATAAGTATTATTATCATAGTATCTATATTAAAATATTGTAGAAACTTTGAAATTGATTCAGCATCCAGGTTGAATGATTTGCTAGGACATCACAAAGATGCAATGGATGAATTTATAGGCAGATTATAATTTATATTGCTAAGAACAAACAATTTGTGTTCATCAGTAATCTGTAAAAATTTATTTTGTTGTGTGTTCATGTTTTTAAAATTTATAATATAAAAAGAGGCAAATCCTCTAATTTAGCACCGAAGTTTTTATTCTGCCCCACTGCGCCACTGCCACATAGAAGGAAATTTAATATATAGATTATCATCTAGGTCTTCGTGACTTTCTACGATTTAAAAGCCAAACTATTGTATTTTTTGCTCGTTTAAATTTTTCATAATCAGCTCTTATTTCATTTTTGATTTCTTTACGTATACTTAGATTTGGGTCTCAATTTTGTTTAAACTCTTTAAAAGATCTATAGTTATTTTTATCTATTTCAAACATTTCTCAGTACATTCTACGTCTAACTTTATTAACAATCGTTTTACCGAAAATACCTGGAAAGTTACCACTAGATCTAGAAGTATCTTGCTGATTAGTTATATCCCCTTCAGGTATAAAACCATTTCTTGCTTCAGATACATGATTTGTACAAGAACCACCAGCATTATCGCTTAAAAAGCATATTAAGTGGTTACTATAAATATTTAACATAATATCTGGACAAAATATTATTAAAAACACAGAAATAATCAAATTAACTATAAATAATAAAAAGATTAAAAATAAAAAGAGAATAAATCAATCTAACAATATAAATAAAGATAATTTAACAATATAAAAAGAGAATTTTCTAAGTAAATTTTTGATTTTCATGTTTTATTTATTTATTTATTTATTTTAAAAGGAGGCTAGATACCTCGAATAATTAAAGCAAATTTAAGGTACAGGAAGGACGCATTAGATGCGAGAAGTATCAAACTTCATATGTAACACCAACCTAATATTTTATATGTATTAATAGAAAGTCTAGACACATATAAAATTTTGTTTATATTAAGATCTACGGAATGCCCCTCTTGTATGCAATAAATCTTAAATTTCAGCTCTAATATTAACACCTCTGTTAATATTTCTTCTATGATTTCTATTAACACCTAACAGATCCTCTACATCAGATTTTAAATCATGTTTAGTGTCCTTAGCTATTTGTTTAAAGATGTTTAAATTTGGATCTCAATTTTCCTTAAAGTCTGCATAAGAATCATATCTACCTTAATTTTTTTCTCAAATAGTTCAAAAGAACTTACGTTTACCAATATCATGATATTTCACATAAATACTATCAACTTTTGATTCAAAAGATCCAACTTTAGAATTTAAATGTTTAAGACCTAACTTAATTCTATCAAATGTACCTTCTTTAGGTATAACATATTCAGTATAAAGATGAGATTGTGTATTACCTAAATTATCATAAACATTAGAATAATCATCTGCATTTCATCTATTATGAACATTAAGAGAACCTACAGATGAATCTCCCCCTCTCTGTGCTAAAGTTGAAGAATTAGGTGAAATATTACTAATTGTAGCATCAGATGTATTTACCTTCAAACTAGATCTAGGAGAATTAATAGCCAACTCATGTACATTTTGAGTAGACAAATTCTTTTCTATAACGACTGAATTACCAATATTAGAATTAATCCCTAACTCGTGTATATTAGAATTAACAGAACTATTTTGAGTGAGCACTGAACTAGTGTTAGGATAATTAACGCCTAATTCATGGATAGTTGAATGATGACCACTAGATGGACCTGGTTGAGGTGTATTAATAAACAGCTCCGATGTTTGTCTTACAACAGGTTTAGTGCTATAATTAACTAAAGGTGGTGAATCAGAATAAGAACTAGTATTATCTGTAGGTTCGCACAATAAAAACCCCTCAAAACAATAACATTAAATAATTAATCCGAATAGTAAGCAAGCAGAAATTTTTAAAATAAAAGACAAATAGAAATATGTTTTAGGAGAGTTCATTTTATATTCATTAAAAAACCATAAATATAAATAATTATAGGGAAGTATATAAAGATACAATGCAAAAAGTCGAAAGTTGAATTAATAATTAAATAATTAAAGTATTTTAAATTATAAAGAATTTTAGTTATAAAATAAGAATTAATAAAAGTAAAAGAGGCAATATCCTTAAAAATAAAAAAGTAATAAACAGGCAATATCCTAAAAAACGACTCAATGAAAGTAAAAGATCCAAAGTGCTAACTGAGTCGTAATAAAATCAAGAAGTATTTTACCTCAGCATGTTAAGATCTTGCCTTTTTTTAATATATTTTAAATATAAATAGTTAGAGCTATTATGACTAATTAACTTAAAAACCGTAAGTAAATAAAATAGATAAATCTATTTAAACATATCTAAATCTTTGTCCAATTTATTTAATTCCTCTAGACTATCAGATATACATTTAAGAAGTTCTTTATGATTAATTTCACCTACAATATCTTTACCTATATAAATAATCAAAAACCCATCATACTGAGATTTAACTAAAAATTTTTCCAATTCACTTTTAACCTTTTTGTAACAGGCAAGCAACTCTGCATTAACCATTGTACTCTCCAATTTAAATGGAACTACACTAAACACCTGATCATACACATCAACCAAATGTATATTATATGAAACACCTAACTGGAAATCATATATAAAATTATGATTATTATATATCTGATAAAGATAATTCCTAAAGTTATCTAAAGTAAAAAGCTCTAAACCATAATTATATGAAATATCTGGAATATCAAATATATATAAACTAAAATCAATTTTTCTTAACATATTTTAACAATTATATAAATAAAAGAGGCAAAATCCTCAAAAACGTCTCAATTAAAGTAAAAATCCCTATGCGCTAACTGAGTATTAATAAAATATAAAAGTATTTAGCTCCTATGGGTATATGTTAATATAGAGCCTTTAATATATATATATATATTTAAATAAAATAGTTAATAAGAAAGTAAAGAGAAAGGAAAAAGAAAGTAAAGAAAAAGGAAAAAGAAAGTAAAGAGAAAGGAAAGAGAAAGTAAAGAGAAAGGAAAGAGGAAGGAAAGAGGAAGTGTAAGATTAAAAATAAACCATTTTAGACCTAATTAGAAGAACTATCTTCACCACCTCTCTCATTATTATTAGATCTCCCAGCCATTTCTTCCACGGCTCTCTGGATATCTTCTGAATCAGTATCGCTACCAAAATCATAATTAGGGTCCAAATTACTTATGACTCTTTCTAATTGATCAGCCACATCATCCAAGTCAGCGATGAGAGATTCAAAACGAGTAGCAGCTTCAGCAAATTGGTATGAGGCAAGCTCTTGATATTGCGCCATAATACGTTCAGTAATAGTTTTAATAATTTCGTAATCTCTTTGTAAAACAGGATGGTTAGCAGCAAACATGTCGTGATTGGTGTTTAATAATTGCATCATATTCTGAGCCATAGATGGCTCTTGTAAAAATTGATGCATAAAATTACGTCTGTGAGTGTTGACTTCATTTAACATCTCTACTAGCCGGGGTAACATAGGGTCTACTATATTAACATCAGTCCCAACGTCACCACCACCGTCAACCATGTAACGAAATACCATTAGAGCACCAAAAGCAAAGAGTGTTAAAGGTACAACAAGTACCAATACAAGTCCATCTGTAGGCGTAGGCGTAGCCAAACCAAGAAGGAGATGTCTTTTCTGAGAAGTTTTAACTCTATAGTAGAGTAAAGTCGGGCGATGTTTGTTTAGTGTTTTTTGCATTTTTTTTTTTATTTTTTTTTTTATGAAAAGAGGCAAATCCTAAAAATTGTAAGGAGTTAAAATAGAACAATCTTAACTCATATAAAGTCTCTCCATAGTATTAGTTAGCATAATAACTTTATTGGAATTTATATAATAATTAATCCCTTTTTCAAGTTCCGTAATATGTCATTTTAATTTGGCTATCTCATTATTTAATTTATTATCAATAAGAGCTAATTCATTACTGTGTTCTATATTCAATAGACTTATAAGTTCTAGATAAACCTTATAATTATATAAAGTGTAAGTGAAAGGGAAAGAGAAAGTGTAAAGAGCGTTCACTGGATAGTAGGGAAAAGAGAAAAAAAGGAATATTACGACACCAAAAAAAAAGTGGGATATGCCCTTGTACACCAGTTGGTACCACCATAAATTGTGGTGGCTATAAATATATGCTTGCACCTTAAATCCGCGCTAACATTAAACACAACAGAAATCTTTATTATCTAGCAAAATTTTGTATATTTTTTCTTACAGGATTAGAATTTAAATAACAAGAAGGATTTCTGTCTGCATAATGATGTCTAAAAAACCCAATTATTCACTCCCTAGATGAATTATCTATTGAAGGGAACTGTTGGGCCTTTTTACCTCCTTTAAAATCCGAATGATATTGAAGAGCTCTATGTATATTATTCGCATAAAATTTAGCTTCCGCAGATCTATTAGGCAAACCATTAATATCCCAAAATGATATAATGTTGCCAGGGTTATCAACAGTAATCCCCCCATTTCTTACCGTAAATCCATCACCATCATGATTTAATGCACTTCATCTTTGCTCAGGATTAATTAAGTCAACATTTTGTTGAGGTTGAACAGGGTTAGATCCCCCTGGATTTTGATTAGGAGAAGGTGAACCACCACCACCACCACTACCACCACTATTTGACGGTGGAGTGGTTGGATTAAGAAGACTACTTATTTTCATAGCCAAAGGTATAGATAGATCTTCAAAAATTGCTTCAACAATACCTTTAATACCCAACCTAGTAACTAAGACTGTAAACCCAGAAAGAATAGATTGATTTAATAGACTAGGATCCAAATTTAAAAAATTTAAAATACCAGCAGACAAACCGGTAAATTTAAATAAGCATCCTACAGTTAAACCAAATATACCTACAGTTATGTTAGTTTTTGTAAAATGTTTTTTAACATTATTAATTGAAAAGTATCTTGGAGAATTTTTCATTTTTTTTTTATTTGTTTTTTATTTTTTTTTTTTAAAACGTAATTACGTCTAATTAAAAAAAAAGCTTAACTTTTAATCTAGAGTTAAGTCTATTTCACTAATATTGAGGTAAACAATATTAATCATTATACAGACATATCTTAACCGTATGCTTCTAAGCATTTTGTATAAGATATGCCCAATAAATTCAGATAATTAAAGGAAAAATGCTGGGTATTTGTAAATGGTTATTGTTAGCAGTACTCACCTTTTAGTCGTTGAACGCTCTTACTTAATATACAATATCTTATATAAAGATAAGTACAAATGCTAAAGTAAGTTTCGCTTCAAATACACTTATCACTTCTAAAGAGTAAGTTGTTTTTGAAATTTACCCTGATGACTACAAGTGTTTATTCCTGTGTTTTAGGAATAAACACAAGAATGGTAATATTAATCATTTAATGCCACATAGTTCAAGTTTTGTTATCATAAAGGCTCTTTATCCTTTATTTCCATCTCTCACAAGATGGTTCAGACTATTCTTCATTTATTATTAATTATCTAAATACAAGCAACGCGAAAAATGTAAAAACTGCAAATATAATTAAACACAATATATACATATACACATCAAGGTAAAAGATTTTAAATTTAAATAATAATACTAGCTATATCTTTACTGCTTATATTATTAAAATCATTAAAAATAATTCAATACTAGATGGGAAACAATGCATCCCCGTTTAAGGATCTTGGATGCAAGATCAAAGATCTAAGATCTTAAATAGATAACAAAAACCAAGAGGTAATATTAGGCTCTAGATAAACCATCACCAAAACAACAATAAACAAGAGCAAGAAATTACAAAACAAGAACAATATACTAAATATAGTAGAGATATTGTTGTGATTAATATATTTTAATCTTCTATTAATTTATTAAAATATTTTAGAATTGTATTAATTTAAAAAGAGGAATAGGCTATAACCACTAGACAAACTAAGTTGCCTTGCCCTGCCCTGCCATGCCCAGAGCAAATTAGAAAGTAAGTACTAAAATGCTCTCTAGTTTTTAATTAAACCATAATTTATTTTATACAGCCGCAGCTACATAAAACATAAAAATCCTTTAAAAAATAATATCAAAAATAAGCACTAGCTATACAAGCAATTAAAATAATTAGTCAGAGCAAAAAAAAAAATATAACACTAAGATTGTCTCAATTACAGAATAATTTTATAAACTTAGGATAAAAAAAATTACCATTTGGTAAGTTTTTTATTCAATTAAAACTTAATTTATTATTAGCTACTAGCATAGATAAAAAGGAATGCATTAAAATAACAAGTAAAAACACTATTACTTTGTGTAACATTAAATCGCTATTTAAATATTCTAGCAAATTTTCTTCTGAAAAAAATTTAGATAATGATATATTTTTATCTAGATTATTTGTGTTTAATATGTTATCAGATTTACATGACTTAAGATAAATATCAGAAATTACATCTAATCTTTTTATAAATCAAGATAAAAAATATACAATAAATATATTACTTAAAACTAATACTATTCAATTAGCAAAAAAAAAAATAATGCTAGATTTACCTAAATAATTAAATAGTTTTGTAAACTTAGGATAGATTAATTTACCAAATGGTAAAATTTTTATTCAATTAAAACTTACTTTAGAGTTAGCTACTAGCACAGAAATAAAAAAGAGTATAAATGTATAAAGTAAATATACAATTACTATACGTAAGATTATATTACTATTTAAAATATTTATAACATCTTCAACTGTAAAGAGGTTAGGACTATCTCCATCTTCTAATACAGATGCTGCAGGATAATTAGAACTATCTCCTTTATTTGATGATTGATTTACAGTATTTTTGTTATCATTATAGCTTAATTTATTCATACTGGAATAAATAGTATGCATAGCACCTCCAGCTATCCCACCACCTAATGCAAACCCGGCTTTAGCTAAAGGTGATCCTCCTTTAGCTATACTAGTACCTATTTTCATTCCACCTAATACAGTTCCGCCTAAACCTATATTGTTTAGTACACCAGTTGGTACATTAACATTAATGGATGGAGTTTGTAAATTTACTGTGTTTCCTGTAACAGAAGGATTGATATCCTTAACAGTTTCTAATATTTTTCTTTCTGTTTCTTCATCAATACAATATAATAGTGATAAATCCTTTAGTAAAAAGGAAATTATAAAGAATAATGTAGCAGATAAAATAAACAATATTATAAAGTTTTTATATATATTTACCTTATTATATAAAAATGTAATGCCATTACTTAATCCTGCTTCAGCAATAACTAAATCACTTTTGAGATAACTTAATAATTTCTTTGTAATAAAAAATGAACTTTGTAAAGGTGAATTTATAAATTTATGAGGTTTAGGTGGGATATCTATATCTGTGCTGATATTCTTTGCAATAGTGGTAAATAAACCAAATAAAATTAACAATAGTAAACTGTTATCTGCTAAATAAAGATATGGTATTAACATATAAAAAATTAATCCAACTAATATATATAAAGCATAAGATGTAATAACACCAGTGTCTAAGCTAGCAATATTTCTACTAAGATTAACTAACCCTTTTTCTAGACCATAAGGTCCTAATAATTCTACAGAACCTTTATCTATAACCTTAGTAGTTTGACCTCCTAATTTAAGAATAAGACCAGTCACATATTTGTTATAAAATAGTTCAATTAAAAACCGCTGATTAAAAAAACTAAATATGTTATAACCAAGTCTAGTAAACTTAAAATAAATAAGTATTTTAGGTAAAAATTCTGATAACACTATCGATATAACACATAGTGATATGGTTAAAATTAAAGGTAGTAATTTAAATAGAGTTGGAACAGCAAACTCAGTGTCTAACATTATTTCATGTGACGGATGTATAAATAAACTGTTATCTGAAAAAAACCCAGAACCTAACCCTAAAAAGATATCCTTAGTTACATAACCAAAAAAGATAGAAAAAAGAGCCAATATGATTAGAGGTAAACTCATAAAGATATCACCTTCATGAACTTGTTTATAATTAACTAAAGGTCCATTAGGGTTAGTTAAAAAGGTTAAATATAAAACTTTAACTGAGTATAGGGTAGTAAACATAGCACCAATAGTGGCTATGAAATAAACAACCGCACTAGAAAAGTAGAACTGCCCATATGCCGATTCAAGTATAAAGTCCTTAGAGTAGAATCCAGTCATAAAAGGGAAGGCTACTAAACTAAGAGAAGCAATTAACATAACTGAATATGTTAAAGGTAAGAAAGGTCTTAGTCCACCATATTTTCTAAAATCTTGGTTATCAGCTACAGCATGAATTACCGCACCTGCACCTAAGAATAGAAGCCCTTTATAGAAAGCATGGTTAACTAAATGAAATAAAGCAATGTTATAAGACGATAAACCAATAGCTATAACCATCATTCCCAATTGCGAAATTACTATCATAAATTAATATGATGTAAATTGGATCATTTCTTTATTAATCTTTATATTTTTCTCATTTATCTTTGAATTTAACTCATTCATTAAGTTTAAAAATATCTTTGTTTTTTTTATTGGTCACAACCAAATAAAATTGTTTTATTAGATTTACTCTTTTCATTTTTTCTGTTCTTAAAGGATATTTATTAAAATAATTATCTATTAAATTAAACAATTCAGCCTTTCTATAAATAACATATTTAAATGCTTCTATTTTAGGGCTACTTATATCTACTCTTCCACCATAAATGTGTATTAAAGGTTCTAATAAATATTTATTTTTTTGAGATATACCGATAAAAACTTGTCCAGATGCTTCATTATAATATATTGAACCGTCACTATCAATAAACCCACTAAGTCATGCATTATTAAATATAAGATTGTCAGGATACTTTAATGCTATATTAAATTTAACGCAAAGCTTATTCATTTGTAATAAACGTGTAGGATTTCTTATCAATCCATTTATATCGTTTATTAATGAAATTAAACCTATTTTATTTCTCAATTTATATTTAAAAGCATTGGCATTTGAGATTTGTTTAATAGATCCACCATATTTATGTTGTATCAAGTATAAAGCCTTTTTATCTTTAGTGTCCATAGTTATCTCACAACTATTATATCCATTCTTAGATAATAAAAAATAACCATCACCATCTATTAATCCAGCTAATCATTGTTTAAAAGCAAGATATTCTGAATCTGTATGATTATTTTTGTTAATGTTATCATTATATAAACTATTAGTGTCTATCTGCATACACATACGCATACGCATACTCATACTGGTAGACATATTTCTGTTAAACATTAAGCAATACCTGTTGTTTCTATTATTAAGAGTAGTAGATAAGACACGGCTTTTATTTGTTTTATTTGTTTTATTTACAAAGATATGTTTTTTCAAATTTGACGCTACACTATATAATTTTAGTATAACCAAGATTAATATCAAACGTATGATCTCTGAGATTCCTACTAACTTACCGGCAATATCAAATTTTCATTTTATTAACGCAGACATATTGTACTGGTGTAACCTTATAATGGTAAATGAACTAAGAAATTTGAAACTACAGCCATTGTGTAAACAACAGCGAGCTTTGGTTATCTGCGAATTGATTATAGATAAAACCTTATAAATGTTTTCATATATAACTTCTACGCATATAGTTTGATGCCTGAATATATATTTTAATATACATTCTCGAGCCAATTGACTCATTGTAGAATAGGCTATAACTTTTTTGATGTCTTGTTGGAATAAACCAATAAGAGAACTAAACACAGTAGTAATAGCTCCTATTCATAAACAAAGTATTAATACTGTTGAGCTATATTCTATTAAAGGAGATGTACGCATTAATAAATAGACACCCGCTGTCACCATAGTAGCAGCATGTATTAAAGCAGAAACAGGTGTAGGACCTTCCATAGCCATAGGTAACCAAACATGTAATCCAACTTGAGAACTTTTAGCCATAGCACCAATTAACAAGCAAATTCCTATAATAGTGACAATATTTACACTAACATAAGGAGCTAAGGAAAATACAGTAGAATAATCGAGATTACCAAAAGATCATAATATAGTAAACATACCAATTGTTAAAAAACAATCACCTACTCTGTTTGTTAAAAAGGCAGAGATGGAGCTTTGGTTTGCAGCTATTCTAGTAAATCAAAAACTTACTAAAAGATATGAACAAATTCCAACACCTTCTCACCCTACAAACATTAATAAAAAGTTATTTGCAGTTACAAGAATAATCATCATAAATGTGAATA
>JAABUR0100007993.1_pt1 | contig 12332 bp, 4 predicted proteins | sample 5560091 | NCBI WGS metagenome assembly JAABUR01 (sample SAMN10711879, study PRJNA513375) | rock metagenome | isolation source: Antarctica rocks | place: Antarctica: Victoria Land, University Valley sud
AGGAGTCTCTGCTCGGAGGGGTACGCATGCTCGATTCACGCCTTGGACCTAATGGCATATACTACGTGCCCACTATCATTTGGCATCCGGCAGCATTCGCAAACTATGCCTTCGATCTCATTGCCCTACTCAAAGGCACGTACGTACCCGGCAAGATCTCGAGCCAGCATGGGATGAGTTGGGTTGAGGAAGCGGGCGACAACACTTTGTGAGGCGGAATGTCACGAACGCTTACCGATGCAGAGGCCATGGGCGCGAGTACAAATTTAGTATTGGGGGTGTAAGCCCAAACCGCCGATTTTTTTGTCACCTGAGATCCAGGCCCGCTACGATGGCATCCAAGTCGATCAACTGCCCGTCGCTGCGGAAGGTGTAGTGTCCATTCAGCAAGATGTGACGCCACGCAGCCGGCGAGATCTGCGTGATCAACGTCCGCGCTCTGGCATTGTCGCCGGGTTGAACGAAGTCCAGCACCTTCGCCAAGCCAGGCCGGCTGTCCTTGACGCCGGACGCGTGGTCCTCGAACAGGTGATGCGCATCGACACCGGCCGCTAGTAGCGCGTCGCGCTGCAGTTGGTGGATTGGCGATCGTTATCGGGTGAAACGCGCATGTAACTGATGAGCATGTGCGGAAAACCCCTGCACCGCTGTTTACGGACGGTCTACCATAGCGGCAGGGTTTTCCGTACAGATCTTCGTGCGGTGCAGCGGTGGAAAAGACGCACCCTTCCAGCCTGTCGCCAAACAGGTGTTTTCCGACACTGCAGGATCAGCCATGAACAGGACGACATCGTCCGCTCCAGGGTACTCAAGGTGGTACGTGAGCGTGACAGAATTTTCGGCGGTTTGGGCGTACACCCCCTTCTCAGGATAAGGTTTATCTAACAACATGCGGGACGGGCAATGATCCCGCGTTTCGGTATCGCCTGCACAGTGAATACAGTTCGCAACCAAGCGATCATCCGCAAACGGTTTCACTAAATCCATTATCAGCCTCTCCCCCCTTCCCCTCTGATTGGAACATATGTTCTCACATTAAGGCGTTGAAAGCAAGCTGTCGTCGCATGCGTACCCTGCCTCGCGGCGGGGCGGCGGGGCGGCCTGGGCGGTGCCGAGGTGGCGTGTGAGGGGCTGACGTGGCCGCGCGGGGGCGCGTGCGTGAGCGTCCCTGGGGCCTGACGTGGCCGCAGGCGGGCGGTGGGGGGCGTGGTAGGCTCCGGTGCCCCTGGCCGCCCTAGCGGGGCGCGTGGTGGGGCTGGGCGGGGCTCCTGGCGGCGGTGGGCGCGCCGGCGGTGATCCGGGGGATCGGGCGCGGGCGTCGGCGTGCCTGCGGCCTATTGCGCGGTCGCCGCTGCTTCCCCGCACCGGGCCTCACTGTCCCCGGCGGCGCGCATGGGCTGACTGATGCGGGCGTGTGTTGCGCGTCTAGCGGTGGAGCCAGAGCAGGACGATGGGGGCGGCTTGTAGGGCCAGGCTCGCCCGGGCGAGCCCTGTGAAGCATCCGGCGTGCCGCATCAGCAGTCAGGGAGTATTTAGGGTGTGTCGGGGAGGATGCTCACACTGTTGCCGGCGCCGTTGGCGACGATGACCCGCCGGCCCTGGGGGTCGATGGCGAGGATGGATGGCCCCGTGCCCACGGGGATCTCGCGCAGGACACGGCCAGTGTGGATATCGAGGACGCTGATGCTGTTGCCCGCGAGGTTGGCGACGAAGGCACGGCCGGCGCGCGCGTCGATGGCCACGGCGACGGGCTCCTTGCCCACGCGGACGGTGCGCAGGATACGGCCGGCACGCGTGTCGACGATGGTGGCGCTGTGCGCGTCCTGCTCGGGGACGACGGCGCGGCCGTCCAGGGGGTCGAGGGCGATGTCGTTGGGGTTCGCGGGCAGGGCGATGGTACGTAGGGGCCGGCCGCTGGCGGCATCGAGCAGGGTGAGGCTGGCCCCGAACAGGTTGCACACGAGCACATGGCCGGCGCGCGCGTCCACCACCATGGGGCCGGGCGACTCGCCGACGGGGGCGGTGTGCAAGGGGCGTCCGGTGGCGGCGTCGAACGTGGTGAGGGTGTTGTCGTCGTTGTTGGCGACGAACACGCGATCGGTGCGCGCATCGACGGTCGGGTCGCGGGGGCTGGCGCCGGAGGGCGCGCTGTGCAGGAGGCGGCCACTGCGGGCGTCGAGGACGCCGAGCGCGGAGCCGCTGGTGACGAAGAGGTGGCCGCGGCGGGCGTCGAGGGCGCCGCCGGAGGGGTTCGCGCCGAGGGGAAGGACGGCGCGGAGGTGGCCGTCGCGGGCATCGAGGACGCTCAGCGTGCCGGGCTTGTCGATGTCCGTCCCTTCGTTGAAGGAGAACAGGAGGCCGGTGCGCGCGGAGAGCGTCAGGTCTTGGGGGAGATGGCCGGGGGAGCCGAGGGGGACGGTACGCAGGACGCGGGCGGCTTGGGTGTCGAGGATGCTCACACTGTAGTCGTTCTGATTGAGGACGAAGGCGCGGTGCGTGGGGGCATCGATGGCGATGGCGACAGGTAAGGCGCCGACGGGCAGCGTGCGCACCCCGCTCGCCCCTGTCGCGCGTTGCGCCACGAGTGAAGCAGCGAGCACGGTAAGCAGGGCGCAGACGAACGATAGACGTGGCATGAACCTTTCCTTCCACTAAGAGGGGATGAGGTCTGATATCAGGGTACGTGCTGAGGTCTAGGATGGCGTGAGTAACGGCCACCTCCTCCCATCGCCAGGGTAAGTATAACGACGGGCGTGGCGATCCGTGTACCGGTATCGGATATCGCCCATGGCGCCGTGGGAACAGCTATGGGGCGTAGAGGGATTATTTGTTGCCGACGGTCACGGTATCGCGCCTATTCGTGCATGAGGCGCGGCGGTCGCGACAGGACGTTCTTGTGATGACCAGCCGACTAGCCCACAATCCGCCAATCCGCCGTGCGCGCGTGCGCGGAGGTGGTAGGCGGGGGACGTGGCGCGAGAGGAAGCCGTGGCAAGGGATAACCGTGTCAGGCGTCACATGACGGGCGCCGGGCTCACGCTCACCGTGACTTGGTACGTCATCCTGGTTGAGCCATCATCGTCGGATTAGACGAGTCGGCTTACGCTGTTCGTCAGATTAGGTGAGCCAATTCCTGCGTGGCGCTTAGTGCGTCCGCCGGCTGGTCACGGGGAGGTGTTCCCGCCGGAAGGACAGCGAGGCGCCTAACGGCAGAAATCGCGCCGGTCAGAGAACGACGTAGACGCCTATCTGGTGGTGTGCGTTGGACGATGAGACGCATCCATCACCCGAATTGCCTTGGTGACGCCACGATCGCGACCACGCGATGGACGCAATGGGCGTCGCTGATATCTGTCCATCGCATAAAATCGTTGCTCTGGCAGCGGGCGTCGCATTTGGTGTACTATACATCCAGCATACGTGTCGTCGTACCACCCGCTGCTCTCATTATTAGTGAGGGGGCGGCAGGGGAGAGGGCAGACGCAGCGGACCCTCGGCGCGGAGGGCGTCGCCCCGCCGCTGTGAGAAAGATGGATCCCATGGAGCCGCAGACCATCCTGCTCGTGAGCCCGGACCCGACCTACGCCGCCTTCCTGCGGGCAGCCCTGACCGCCGCCCCCGCGCTACGCCTCGTCGGCGACGTCCGCCACATGGAGGCCGTGCGGGAGGCTGCACGCCTCCGTCCCACCGCGATCCTGCTCGCTGCTGACCTGCCTGGCCACCTCCTCGTGCCGCTCGCGCACGACCTGCGCGCGGCCAGCGACGCCAGCAAGCTCGTCATCATCAGCGCGCGGGCGACGCTCGACACCGCGACGCTGCGCGCCTTGCATGACCTGGGCGTACTCGGCTCCCTGGCCCGAGAGGATGCGCCGCCCGACACGCTGCCGCACTACCTGGCGACGGTGCTCGTTGGCGGGCTGGTAGCCAGTCCTGGATTGCTGACCACGCTGCTGGGCGCGCCTGAGCGCCGGCGTAGCGGCCGTGTGGAGGGCCTCACGCTCACGCCATGGGAGCGGGTGCTAACGCGGGATCGCGTGGCCGCGGGCGCGCCGCGGGTGACGCTGTGGGTTCATGACCCCGCGATCGCGGCCGGTATGGCGTTCCACGCGGGGCAAGTGGGCCTGACACTGGAACTGGCGGACACGGCCGAGGCGTTGCTCGACGCGGCCGCGCGCGGCGCCGCGCTCGCCGTCGATTGCGCCGCGGTCCCGGACGCGCTGGGGCGGTGCCTGGCGGTCGTCCCCCGGACCGCGCGCCCCGTGCTCGTCTGCCACCCCGACGAGGGCTTCGTCGACGATCTCCGCGTGGTGGCCGGTGGCGACCTCCTGTGGCTCCCGCCCGCGTGGCTGGGCGGGCGCGCGCGCGATCGGCTACGTCTGCTCGCGGTCGCGCGTGACGACCGTGCGACCGCCGGGGCGACCGCCGCCCCGGCCGAGCCCCTCACGGAGCGCGAACGGGAGGTGCTCGGCCGCGTCGCGGCGGGTGACTCGATCCGTGAGATTGCCGTGCGTTTGGGGTTAGCGCCAAGCACGGTGAAGACGCACAAGGCCAACGCCATGCGCAAGCTGGCCGGTGGCGCGTGCCCCGACGCCGGCGGAGAGGACGAGGGGGACTAGTCCAAACTAGTCCGAAAAGACGAGGGGACTAGTCCTGGTGGGGGTGGACGCGTCGCATGGGACGGGTCATTGCCTCTTCCATGAGGTCAAAAGGACGAGAAAAACTAGTCCCGAGGGACGATTGTTTTCTCGTCCTCCTTTGTGTCATGCTCTACGTACGCCGGCCGACGGCGACCAGACGCCATCGTGTGATGGCGGCGCGGATAGGGTGGCGGGAGAGGACGAGGCGATGCGCGTACGTGTGGGAGCGGGCGGACTGGTGAGGCTGATGGCCCTGGGCGGGCTGGTCGCGGAGATGGCGCTGATCCCGGCCGCCGGGCGGGCCGTGGCGGCGCGGCCGCCGACCACGGCGTCCCCTTTTACCAAGGTGAGCCGCGCCGCCCTGACCGGCCGGCGCGCGGGTCTGTTCAAGGCGGTGGTGACGGCGACCGGCGTCGTGACGAGCGTCGCTACGGACGGACCGGCTACGTATGGCGCGCTTCCGCTGGCCTTCGAGCCCAACCAGGGACAAACCGACAGTAGCGTGGATTACGTCGCGCGTGGGGCGGGCTACACACTCTTTCTGCGCGGCGCCGACCTCACGCTCGCCCTGGCCGCGCCCCGCGCGCCGCTCACATCCACCCTCAGCGCGACGACCGCGACGACCGCGACGACCGCGGTCAGTCAGACGGCGGGGGTGGCGCTGCGGCTACGCATCATCGGCACCGCCGCGACGCCGCGCGCCACGGGCCTGGACCCGCTCCCCGGCATGGTCAACTACCTGCGCGGCGACGCCAGCCATTGGGTGACGGGTGTGCCGACTGACGCCCGCGTGCGCTACACGGGCGTCTACCCCGGTATCGACCTCGCCTATTACGGAACGGCCGGCCGGCTGGAAGATGACTGGACGGTGGCACCGGGGGCCGACCCACGCGCGATCCGGCTGGCGGTGGACGGGGCGCGGGGCGTAGCCCTCGACGGGCACGGAGCCCTCGTGCTCGACACGGCCGCCGGCACCCTCACACAGGGGACGCCTACAGCCTATCAAATGATCGGCGGCGTGCGCCATGATGTCACCGCCAGCTTCGCGCTCATGGGGGCGGGGACGATCGGCTTCACGGTTGGCGCGTACGACACGAGTCAGCCGCTGGTCATCGATCCGGTTTTCTCCTACTCGACCTATCTTGGGGGTATTGGGACGGACGGCGGGTCCGCTATCGCGGTCGATCAGCAGGGCGCCGCGTACATCACGGGCTCGACGCAATCACTCAACTTCCCGACGACGACGGGGGCCTACTCCACGACCGCGCCCAACACGAACGGCGACGTGTTCGTCACCAAGCTCAACCCGAGCGGGACGGCCCTGGTCTACAGTACCTACATCGGCGGTGACTACAACAACGCGGGCACGGGCATCGCCGTGGACGGACGCGGCGATGCCTACGTGACGGGTTCGACCAATTCGTTAAACTTCCCGACGGTCAACGCCGTGCAGGGGCGGCCCCAGGGCGGCGTCGACGCCTTCGCCCTGGAGTTGGACGCGAGCGGGGCGTCGTTGCGCTACAGCACGTACTTGGGCGGAAGCAGCGACGAGCGGGGCAACGCCATCGCGCTCGACACGGCGGGCGACGCGTACATCACGGGGCAGACTAGTTCGTCGAACTTCATCACCACCACAGGCGTCCTGCAGCCGGCCTATAGTGGCGGCGGGAACAAAATCTTCGTGACCAAGCTTGGGCCGAGCGGGGCGCTGGCCTACAGCACGTACCTGGGTGGGAGCGGAGCCGACGTGGGCACGGGTATCGCCGTGGACAGCGGGAACAACGCCTATGTGACCGGCTACACGCTCTCCGCCAACTTCCCCACGGCCAACGCGTTCCAGGCGACCTCGCACGGGAACAACGAGGCTTTTGTGTCCAAGCTTAACCCCCAGGGCAGCGCGCTCGTCTACAGCACCTATCTGGGTGGCGGGAGCGACGACCTGGGCACGGGCATTGCCGTGGACGCGGCGGGGAGCGCGTACGTGACGGGGCGCACCAACTCGGGCGATTTCCCGACCCTGCACGCGGTCCAGCCGTTCAACCGGGGCAGCTTTGACGCCTATATCACCAAGCTCACGCCAGCGGGGAACGCGCTGGTCTACAGCACCTTCCTGGGCGCAGGCGGTGACGACTTCGGCAACGCGATCGCGGTGGACGGGGCGGGCGACGCCTACGTGACTGGACAGGCCAGTACGACGACCTTCCCCGTGGTGAACGCGCCGCAGCCCACGTACGGGGATGGCGGGATCGACGCCTTCGTGGCGGCGCTGGACGCGGCGGGAAGCGGGCTGCTGTATAGCACGTATCTGGGTGGAAACGGCCAAGACTTCGGCTATGGGATCGCGGTGGACGCGGGCGGCTCCGCCTACGTGACGGGGCAGACGGGCTCGACGACCTTCCCCACGACGGCGCACGCCCTGCAAGGAAGCGGCGGTGGGGGGACTGACGCCTTCATGACCAAGGTGCACATGAGCGTGAGCGGCGACGTGCCGTGGCACGCGCACAGCGGGGGCATGGGCTCAATCGGCAACGGCATCAACGTCAGTGTCGATCTGGCCGACGGACACGTCGACGTGGGCCTACAGGACATGCGTATCCCTGGACGTGGCCCCGACCTCATGGTGCGCCGGACGTGGGATAGCGCGCTCGCGGGGAGCGGGATCACGACCACGGCACAACCGGGGCTCGTGTCCAGCCTGACGCCTCGGGTTGGGGGACCATTGCAGGGGACGGTGACGTACACTGACACCACCGGCGCGGTTTGGGGCTACCTCTACAACGGCGCATTCAACACGACGTCGCCCTACACGTCCTACGTGACGCCGGCGGGGCAGCCCTGGCAGCTCACGACGGCAGCCCAGAACGGCGCAACGACAGGCTACACCCTCACCAATTTTCTGACGGGTGAGGTCATGGCCTTCGACGGGAGCGGGCGGCTGACCTCCGACGCGGACGCCTATGGTAACGCCAATCAGATGGGCTACGCGTCGGCGACGGACACTATCCCGACGAGCGAGAGCAATAGCGGCGGGCGCGGCCTCACCCTGTTCGCGGCGAACGGGCAGCTCACGGACGCGCAGAGCCCCGCGTGGGCGAGCAGCGGCGGGCAGCAGGGCCAGCACGTCACGTACGGCTACAACGCGGCGGGCCAGCTCACGACGCGGACGTTGGGGGCGGGAACGCCCGACGCGGTGACGACGACGTTCGGCTACAGCGGGACACAGATGGTCACGATCACCACGGCGGCCAATCGCGCCTGGACGCTGGGCTACGACGGGCAGGGGCGTGTCAGCGCGCTGACGAGCCCGGCGTCGGGGACCGTCGGCCAGGCTGGGTACACGCCAAGCTATACGACGCAGTACATCTACGGGATGACGGGAACGCAGGTGGTCGCGGGCGCGGGCACGCGCGCGGCGGTGACGACGACCTATACGCTCGACGCGTTGGGCGAGGCTACGGGCGTGACGGACGGGTTGGGCCACACCAGCCGGAGCAGCTACGACGTAGACCACGACGTGACCACGAGCCAGGACGCTAACAACAACACGACGACGAACACCTACCAGTACATCGGCTCGAATGGGGCTATCGGGCAGGTCGTGGAGGAGGACCAGCCGGCGATCCAGCCCTACGTACCGGGCAACGGGCTCACGGTGACGCCCACGATCACGCACAGCTACGACGCGACGACGCACGACATCATCGCGACCAAGCTGCCCGAGGGTGGGCTCACCACGTACAGCTACGACGGGCATCATAGCGTCGTAGGGACAGCGGAGCAGACGACGTGCGCCGGCTGCGCGACAACGTGGCAGGGCACGATCAATCAATACGACCCGTACGGCGAGCGCACCAGCACGACGGACGGGCGCGGGGTGAGCGTAACCAACGGAGCCGTCGCGCCCAACGGCCAGGCCAGCGCGTATACCAGCCACATGGGCTACGACGCACAGGGCGACCTGACCAGCGCGAGCACGCCGCCGATTACGACGACGCTGGGTGGCGTCACGACGACGACGAGCGCGGTGACCACGAGCGACACGTATGACGGCGACGGCAACCGGCAAACCATGGTTTCGGCCAACGGCAACACGACGACGTACGGCTACGACCACCTGGGCCGTCAGACCACGACGACGTTGCCACTGATCACGCTCTATAACAACACAAGTGTGCAGCCGGTGCAGACGACCGGTTACGACGCGGACGGCAACGTCGTGCGCACGACCACTGGCAACGGGGACACGACGACGAGCAGCTATGACCCGTTGGGTCGGTTGGTGGCGCAGACCAACCCGGTCAGCGGCACAACGGTGACGACCTATACGGCGAGCGAACTGACGGCGACGCAGGACCCGCAGGGCCATGTCACCGCCTACGGCTACGACGCGGCGGGGCGGCCGATCCAGACAACGAACCCGGCGACGGGGACAGAGCAGACGGCCTACGACGCGGCGGGCAACACGGTGGCCATGACCACGACCGACCGCACCAACGGGGCCGTCGTCGCGCTACAGACGATGGGCTACGACGCGCTCGACCGGGTGATTACCAGCACGGTGGTGACCAATACGGCCAACGTGGCGGGCTCGGCGCTCACGACGCTGACGGCCTACGACCAGGACGGCAACGTGGCGCAGACGCAGCAGCCCAACCGTGACGTGGTCTACAACCTCTACGACGCGGCCGACCGGCTCACCAACGTGGAGATCGACCCCGGCCCGACGCCGCTGACTAAGGCGCAGGCGACGACGCACCCCAGCTACAAGGCATACAGCTACGACGCGTCGGGCAACCAGGTCCAGTACACGGACGCGGACAATCGCACGACCACGACCCAATATGACGGGGCCAGCCGCGCCGTGCAGAGCGTGGCGGTGAGCGTCCCACCAGCGGGCACGACCACCATCACCACGACGCTGGGCTACGACCCCAACGGGAACGTGGTCAATCAGATCAGGCAGACAACCGACACCGCGACGCCGGGGCCGTCGCAGACGCACACCGTCACCGCCGCCTACAACACGGCTGACTGGGAAACGAGCACGAGCGACGATGGGTACACCACCACCTACGGCTACGATGCGGCCGGCCAGCAGCGCACCGAGACGATCGTGGACGGCAGCACGCCGGTGACCATGCAGCTTGATCCTGAGGGGCGCGTCACGTCGATCGGCGAGGGCTACGGGGGGGCGGGACCGTACACCACCCACTACGCCTACAACGCCGACGACCAGCCGACCAGCATCACGCTGCCCAACGGCGTGGTGGAGGCGGCGGGCTACGACGCCAACAGCGCGCTGACGAGCCTCGTGGCGACGGGGCCGAACATGGGCACGATCACGAACACCCTGAGCACGCCCTACGGCTACGGGTACAACGCGGCGGGCTGGACCACAAGCACGACGACGATCTCGGGGACGGACACGATCGCGCACGACGGGGCGGGGCGACTCACCGACGAGACCGGGCCACAGGTGGAGAACCCGAGCCATGCCTACCACTGGAGCTACGACGGCAACGGCAATCTCACGACGCAGACCACCGACCTGGGCACGACGGAGACCTACGACTATAGCGCGACGCAACCTAACACGGTCGTACACAGCACCGCGCCGGGCTACCTCAACCCTGACACCTACTACAGCTACGACGGCAACGGGGACACCACGGCGATCACCTCACCCATCAGCGGGTCACTGACCGCTCCGGGCGCGATCAACACGCATATTGGGTACGACGCCCAACAGCGGGTGACGCGGGTGACGCACCAGGACAACAAGCCGTTCGTGGCGACGGCCGCCTATAACGCCGACGGGGACCGCGCGCGCTACACCGTGGTGACGAGCGGGACGACAACCCTGGACGAGCAGTTCCAGTACCAGGACGGGCAGATCGCGCGGGTAAGCGCCGTGACCGCGACGGTGAACGCCACCGGGACGGTGACGAGCCAGGGGACGCCGTACACCGACAGTTTCGTCTACGGGCCGGCCGGGGAGCCGCTGGAGTTCCTGCGGCAGCAGGGTGGGGCAACCAGCCGCTACTGGTACGTGCTCGACGGACAGGGCAACGTGGTCGCGGTGACCGACGCCACCGGGAAGGTGGTGGACCGCTACAACTACGACAGTTGGGGCGAACCAATCGGCAAGGACTACCAGACGGTGCCGCAACAAGTGCGCTACGCCGGCTACTGGTACGACTCCGAGGTGCAGTGGTACTGGCTCAGCGTGCGCTACTACGACCCCGAGGAGATGCGTTTCCTGCAGCCCGACCCCAGCGACCAAGACGGCGTGCACACCTACGCCTACGTCGACGATGATCCTATTGATTATTCTGATCCTACAGGGTTGCACAAATACATTATTTGGGCTGCTGCGTTCATCGCCCCTCGATCCATTCGGTTCCCATACGCAAGTCCCCGCTACGGTTTACACAAGGACGACGCATCTTTCCATGGCGACGCACGAGGATTCTGGAATGGGATGGGTGACCCACCAACTATGGGGGATCATCCTATCAGCCAATCGAGACAAAGCTCCCGCATCTGGAACTACATCGAGATCGACACCAACCCACAGCTTAGTAATCCGGTGGTCAAAAACCTGTCCGGCGTTGGCGAAAGCTTCGTTTCATGGCCTGGTGGAGGAGACCATGGATTCGCGAATGATCCTAATCGTGCAAGCGTGAACACGCAAGCTGCATTCGGGGGCCGCAACATAGACATCCACATCAATGGTAGCGGCGGGGTCCCCGTTGTTCCAGCATCGCCGTCGATCATATATAACTATGAGGTAGTATTCAACGTTCAACCCAACGGCTATGGCACGATCGACATTGGGGGAGAACATACGCGGTTCCCCTGGCATGAACTGCTCATCGAATGCCTCGATTGTGGAGGACGCCGCGTCATTAGCGGTACGGGAGCGCTGTGGCGATTTTCGCCGAAACAGGGAGCGACGCCGTTTAATCTCTATGATGCCGAGATGATACTACCCGGAGAACATATCAACATATAACTTAATACTACAACGTTACTTGTCTCCTGAGGCCGTGTTAACGACCTGGAAGCAGGCGTGCAATCGCTCAGTTTAGCAGCGAGATGACCCTTTGTCTGACGGTCGCTAGAGGTGATTCTAGCGAGGTAACGTTGTAGTATTAAGTTAATGGTCACAAGTTAAGGTTCCAAGCCGCATGTCAAGTACCGGCATTTCCAGCGCTCCGGATGTCAAAGGGAGCATAGCGGCAGCCACATGGTACCGACGGAGGCCATCACGCCTGCACGATCCCGTCGCTACGCTATGCGCCTCATGCTTTTGTGCAACATCGTAGCTATCAGGCTGGCTCAAAAGCTGCAAAAATGCCCTTGACAACGGCTTGAAGACCTTAACTTGTAGAAAAAGAACTTAAGTGCTCCAGGCGAGGCCCGATGGAAGGCGCGCGGCTGTGCGCCAAAGGGGATGTCCATACGGCCTCGCCTGAGGCGGGTTGGTATAACGTGAGGTAGTGGTCGATGATGCGTATCATAGCTTCGGCAATTTTGCTCGTACAAGTGATTGCTTGCTGGCCCATAGCTCGCGAGCGAGGGGGAATCGTGTCGGTAGCCCCTGTCTTCCCGCCGTTGGCGGTCTATCGACTGCCGGAGGTTGACCTAGCCGCCTACCATGTCAGTGCGCGGACCCTTCCACCACCCAAGGCC
>JAABUR0100007995.1_pt1 | contig 12331 bp, 12 predicted proteins | sample 5560091 | NCBI WGS metagenome assembly JAABUR01 (sample SAMN10711879, study PRJNA513375) | rock metagenome | isolation source: Antarctica rocks | place: Antarctica: Victoria Land, University Valley sud
AGTCCCGCAGGGAAACGTACAGGGGACCAAGAGTGCCAGGAGCCTGGATAGAATAAGCAGCCTGTCCGGGACCTTACGAATATACCGACAATCATGTTTTTCTTCCACCAGTTTCTCTTACAACGACCGTACGATTTGGACACAAGGAGTTTATGGTAGGGGCATTTGGATGATATTATTGAGCAATAGAATGGGGGCGTATACCGAGCGAGCATAATGCTACGAGGGAAGATGGGCTACATTGCAGGCATTGATGGTCAGGTTTTCCAAAGGACTTGTATTTCTGTGGACAAATGTAAATTGACAGCTCAACAGCAAGATGGTGGTGGTTCACTTGTTATCCTTATCTATACCCAGTCACGACATCATAAACTGCTTACGATGCAGTAATAGAAGGCAGAAACGTGAGGCTTGCACATTAAGAACTATAGTCTTTAAGCGATGATGATACGTCAGAAGGAAATCTCTTTCCAAGACTTGTCAGCATAGTAGATTTTGTCCAGTATCAGGCGAAACACATTTTCTCCAAGACTCTGTTCCGCTTTTGAGTTCAAAGAATTCCATGCTACACAACGACCTTCGAATATTTTGCCAACACAACAGCTACAACGTCGACACTTCGAGTATAGTTCGAGCTCAAATCCGAACCTGAAAACCAAAGCCTCTTGCATGTTATACAAGAGGACTGGAGTTTCCATTCTACGGCCCACAATATTTGGGTAAAGCCCATGCCCGGATGAACCTGGGGGATGCAAAAGGCTAGTGAACGATAACCCATCGCCAGACACGCGAGACCGACTGCCAGTCTAGTGACAGTTTGAAGTTGAAAGTTAAGTTCATCAGTGGAATGTGTCTCTTTTGTCTAATTCTTTCAGTTTCGGTTTTTGAGCTTTGCAATTGGATTCGAGTTAAAGGTTATGCTACAGTACATTCTGGAATAATGAGTAGACTATTCATCTATTTGGATACCTATGCGAAGACCGGTTGTTGTTCGGCCTTTTTGTTGATTTACGAATCGGCCAAAATGTGAACACAATTTGGAACAATCCTATTCAGGTATGTATAGCATATTTCAACACTTTTCACCCCTTGGAGGCAGGCTAGCAATCACGTTGAATGACTGTCTGAGTACTCTATATTACACCTTAAATCTTATTGTCGCTTGTCTATCTTAATCGTATAAAGGAAGTAGAAATCTACTTGTGAATAGCCGTTGCGACAGAACTTTAGGAGGGTATAGAAATTGTTTGGAAATACTTGTTTGGTATGCTAACATCCGTGAGCTAGTTCGATAGCTACTACATCTAATTCCAGGGACCGAATAGCTTGAAGTTATGCTGGTTTTGTACGGAACCATGGAAACACTGGCTCATTCACGGATTCTCATCGTGGATTGACTTGTTTTTGTCTTAGCATCGCTTGCATTCGATCCGCGGTTGTTTTTAAACTGGCTATTTAAAATCCTTCGCCTTATCATTTCAAGGGTACAATTCATCCAACACCCCAAATCCAGCTTACATTCACTCGCAAGATCTTCCAATTGAGGAGCCCACAAGTACGTTATGACTGAATTTCCAACCTTCGAAGAAGGCGATCTCGGGCTCTGGTCAACTATTCTCTTCAATACCAGCGAGCTTGTACATCATCAGAAACCAAGATTAGACAAAATGAACCTTGGGCTCTTCGCCACATTCCCCTTCGAGATCCGAGAACAAATATGGCAATATTTCATGCCCGAGCATAACCTTGTCCACCATGGCGCCCCGAAGGAGACATACTTTCGTACAGCCGTTTCACTTTCAGAGAACGAACGAGCTATCATCCGCACTTCTCGACAGATCCACGCTGAGATCTCGAAGATGCTGTATAAACGTCGAACAGTCCAAGTTCGCGTACATCCATACTTTGACCGGAAATATAGTAACGAAAAAGATACATGCCAGTGAGCAGTGAAGTGCAAAAATAATAGACATTGCTATGATTTCAGCCCTGATTTCTTCGCTAGATTTGCAAGAACGAGAATAGATGTGTGGGCTGATTATGAGCGGTATTGGACGCACGATGAAAGACTAAGAGATTGTATTATTGATCTTGCTTCAGTATTGGCAAAGTCCGAGAAACTGTCAAAGCTCGAGGTTTTCATACGGCATTATGAACTGGTTCATTGGAACCACAAAGATCTGACCCAGCCGAATCATGTGGCAGGCTCGGAGGACGATATCAGGGCTATGCTCGGACCCATATTCTCGCTAGAGACTTCGGGATGCGGTCGAGGTTCGGTCTGTTTTGGCCGTCAAGCACGCGAAAATATCTCATCCGACTACTGTCCAGTTTCGACGCTTGGGTATTGCCTTGAGAACAAGGTTGGCTAGAGAGCGTAAGAAGTGTCGCAAGGTTGTGGGCGGCTTTCTCGGAACTTGAGTCCAAGCTGGGAATGAAAGGATACTGTGGGCGCCCCGGTACTTGGATATGCAGATACGCTCAAGACTTTAGGATCGAGTAGTGGGAAACCGGATGTGGCTAAATAGAACAAATACAGACAGTAGAAGAGAATCAAGGAGTCGGACGCCTTTTTGAACCCGTACGAAAAAGAAAGTCCGTTGATAAAGAACTCATATAGATACACTCATCAAATCAATTGAGGAAGGTACGATAGTGCTACTTCAAACAACCCACATACAGAATCAAACCAAAGATCAACGAACACCCTAAATACGAGCATCCTCGTTCTCAACCCTCCAACTTCCTAGCAGGACGTCTAAACCCTGAGCCTTGATGAAAAGTCGTGACATCCCAAGACCTCAGGAGCTCTAAGCACACAGACAGCGCCTATTCAGCAAGGGAGACTATCAAAGCAACAGTTAAGATGCACTGTCATTTCTTGGAACAAAACAACAGTGTAGATAGATAAAAAATCCCAGTACTCAGAGCGGAGCCCTTTCCGCTCCGCACCCCGTTGAACACTAGCGCATCGCGGAAAAGCCCCGGGCCTGCCCAAAGCTTCTCGTCGTACATTAGCTGTCCCCTTCAACGCACAGAACATGCCGGAATAACACCCACCCCAGCAGCTGCTGGCCCCTGCTTCAGCTTGCTTCTCAAACCCCCAGCAAAGCCACCATGTACCACCTAGCCAAATCCCTCTACCTCTACGCTACCTCCAAAGAAGGTAGCTTCCCCTCCCCTCCCCTCCCCATCCCCCATCCCCCGTCCCCCGTCCCCCATCCCCTCCACGCGTTAAACCATTCTAACTCTCCTTCGCTCCCCAGAGTACTCCATCCTTCTCCTCGGTCTCGACAACGCCGGCAAAACCACCCTCCTCTCCACCATCAAATCCCTCTACCTCCCCTCCGCGCCCCCCACCGCCCAAAAAACCGTCCCCACCGTCGGCCAGAATGTCTCAACGATTAGCCTGCCGGACATGTATCTCAAGATCTGGGATGTAGGCGGGCAGCACGCGCTCAGGAAGCTGTGGACGAGCTACTATAGCAGCTGTCATGCTATTGTTTTTGTGGTTGACAGTACTGATATCGGGGATGATGGGGAACCGGACGATTTGGGCTCTCGCAACGACCCAGATGATGAAGGCACCTCGGTGAGCGAGAACGGAGACATGGGATCAACGAGGCAGCTAGGCCGTTTAGAAGAATGCCGCCTGGTGCTCGAATCCGTCCTCGCCTCCCACGACACCACCGGCATCCCGATCCTCATCCTCGCCAACAAACAGGACCGCGAGGACTGCGTGGAAACGGTCCGTATTAAGGAAGGGCTGGTGCGGAAGGTGTTTGAAGGGGAGAAGGGAGGGGGGGTAAGGGATAGTCGGGTGTTGCCGGTGAGTGCACTCAGGGGGGACGGCGTGAGGGAGGCGGTAGAGTGGGTGCGGAGTCGGGTGAAGTGGAATCGGGAGGGAAGAGCGCCGGTGATGCGGTGATGGTGGGGAAGGGGTGGATGATGCGAGATCTGGAGGCGTTTTAGACGGACGTGGAGGGAAGGGGTAGTTAGGGAACGGTTTTTGCGGTTTGGTGGGGCGGGAAGGGAATGTTTCACGTCCTATATACTTAAGAGGTTGGAACTCCCCGTCGAGAGACATGGAGAAGAACCACCAAGGCCAAAAAGGAGCTGGACAGCTTAAGTCGCGAAACCCAGAAGCAAGCAACTAACGCCACGCACCCAGCATTGAATGCCCTCTTTGTTCATGATCTATAACGAGACGCCCACGGCAAGTATTGTCTCACCTTTCCGGGAATATATATATACGTCCCACATATGACCCATGAGGAGAAGAAACTGGACATACAAGAAGAGAAATCTAGAGATATTCAAGTGCTGCGAGTTTTTAAGAAAATCCGATAAATCGGAACCGAAGACCCGGAAACACAAGCTACGTAAACAGCAGTCAGCTATATAGATAATCGATACAACACCGAAAGCTCATCATTGTGTTTTCCAACATCTAATTCAACTCTATCAGATGAGCAATGATCTCCACGACCTCCTTCCCCCTCTCAACCCCAGTAACAGATCGAAACACCAAGTCCCAACGCCTCATCATTCACGTCACAGAAACCCGTACTACGCACGCATCACGAACCTTTCTACCTGCATTTAAAAGCCTTCTGCTCATGGCTATTGAAGTTCGTTTTGATGAGTTCAAAAAAAAAGGCATTGACATGGGGATATTTCTTCGGCTTTCGTTTTTGGTGGTATATTTAAAGGGAATGGAAATGCAGGGAATAAGAAGAAACTTCAAGATGAAGTAGTAGGCTTCTTGGTGGTTTTTGGAGAGGGTATAGCTGTTGAACGAAGGTCGGTTGTCAAGGTTGAGCGATTGGGAAGAATGGCAAAGGCGTGTAGAAGACTGTTCAATATAAGGTAGGCTTTCTATATTCGATACTGGTACATGGTGTGATAGCTGCCTAGCTATGAGTTGTTGTGAACTGAATTTGAATATGTGCTGGTGATCTATGTGGGGAAGCGAAGGGAGAAGAGGTATTGTGAAATTGGGAGAGTGGCTTGCTGTGGTTGAATATTGTTATATTAGTTATCGAGGCTTCATTGAGACGTAGCTGATTTGCTTTTTTCTTGTATGAATTAAGATAGTTGCGAAATGGATGTTTATGTATGATGTATAACATGTCTGGGGCGGAAGGAGTTGAAGGTATAGAGTAAAGGAAAGTAAAGATGAGGATTGAATGTTGTGTATCGGAAGCGGTTAAAGAACTGGTATCAGTAGGAATATGCAACTGAATGATTAGACTCGCTGTTCATGATATAGTTCTATCGTTGACTTGAGTTTGATTGTAATACATCTGCGATCCAGAAGAGATGAGGAACGGAACGTATGAAAAGGATTAATCTTGATTCGTGTCTAAAGTGCCGTTTAGGCTGATGGTTGATCTGGCATGCCTGGCTATCGCTTTGTTATGTGTTAACTCTTGACACCTCTTGGTGTGCAGAAGATGATGACGCTCTTGATTGTATCATGCCGTGCTTGGAGAACAGAAGACGGAGACTGTGAAGTAACTATTCAATCTTTGAGCTTGTGGCTTGAAAATCAAGGGTCCATGACCAAGCCTTCTAGTTTGTATCCTGAAACTCTCAATGGATCCCTCGAGGGTTTTGCACTGTTTTCAAAGAGGGCGACCAATCCACGGTCTCGTGGATCAAGGGGTTTGCGGCCAGAGTATGTACTCCTGTGGTAACGGAACAGGTCTACTTCGAAGTTTGACTGCAATTCCGAATACGACAGCAGTGGAGAAACCACCTGCATTGTCAACGGAGTAGCAATCGCTTCCATGCTGTTCGAAGCGGATGCTGTCGTCATCCATAGATCACAGAAGGCTTAGCGATCCAATTAAGGTAAAGCCGGAAGGAGATTTGCGCCGAGTGCCTCGGCCTTAGCCCCACGATAAATATCCCGTAAAATGAAGCTCAGGAGATCAGGACTTGACCCCGGATTATTAGGAACGTTAAGGGTACGTTTGATCAGACCTTAGTGCCATAATACAGTACTTACATACCTACCTTGCTGTACGTACGACAGTCGACAGATCTACGGATTCAATGAGATGCGGCCAGGGTAGATAACCGAGAGATGTGCGCTAATCTGGAATGGGGGGGATGACTAAGTTCCCAAATCTCCCCAATGGAATCCTGGAAACTGGAAACCAAATAAACCAATCAGCTGGTTCAGGAACAAAGATTGGAAAGGCTAAGTGAATAAAGCATTTGGGCCCTACGATGCTTTGGTACCTTGGTACTCGTACCGTAGCAGTATCCGTTGAGTTGTTTAATTATAATGGTGTTGTGGTTTTCTTTCTTTTCTGCATCGTCATCAGCCTCCTAATCGAAAAAGATAGGTCTATTATTATTGGCCCCGTCAGACTTCAGTCAGTACACCCTCTTGGAAATAGGAAGAACGTAAATGGTTCTGCAGGCAGGACACCCCTTTGAGACGGTCATTCTGCAGGCATGCACAACGAAGAATCCCATTTCAAGTTTGCCAATCTCGCTCGTACTCGTACATATCAGGATTTGGAGAAGCTCTTATGTGCGGGCGCTGATAAAGACTTATCGGTTGATGGCGTGTTCGGGGCTAGCTGACATGTGAACGTTGCCCTGGTTGGGAAGGAAGGAAGCATTGGATCGGTGCATTGGTTGGCGCTGGTTCCGACGGACATCAGAAATGCCGACGATGAGTTGTACAGTAAGGTAAGGTACCTTATCCAGGACGAGGGAGAGCACAATTCATACTTTATGGAGTCGATCTTACTTTAATCTCTCCACTGCGACTTCGCGAATCGCGAACAGGCGACAGTCGACGTCAACCAGAAACACGACGATAAGCGCCGAGGAAGTTTATCAGGGTCTATCCGTGATCAATCGTCCTACCAGAGGTTTTGCTCGGCGTGGATCTCTCGAGATTGCATGTTTCGAAAGTGGGGGTGAGTGCATAAGCTTCGTGGATCGTGATTGCCCGCATCAATTAAAAGCCAAAGGATTCGGTCTGTGCGGCTCAGTTGGAAAATCAGTCCTCGAAGGGACAAAGTGCTCATCTGTCCCAAAGAAACTTTTTTCAATGTTGTTAAAAACATTCCGTGTCTCTTCCCAGCGACGAAAGTCCTTGGATCAAAATGGGCGGTAGGAGCCGAAGCTGGGTTGACCGAAAGTGTCGTAGATTCCATAAGGTACCTTAGGCATGATGCCACCCCCTTTAAGCATCTGCCTTGCGCCAGAGAAAAACGCGTTAAAACATTTGTCGTGGACAAAAGTGACGCCTTCCGTAGCCAGTAATGCGCTAGTGGCAGTAGCGAGACATGATCCCTGCCGCTGCGTCTCTCCACCACCTCACTACTGGTAATTTTGGTAAAGTATCCCGTACCTCCGTACTAGCACTCTTTAGCAGTAACAACGAACAACTGTGCACCATTGGCCCCCCCTGCTCGACTGCCTTCTCCTCTGCTCACTGTCACCACTCGACGATACACGGTTCATTCCATCGTCCCCTCCTCACGACCTTTGCCAGCTTCTTCCTCCTCTTGACGGTGTCTACTCGCTTGTAAATTACGTCCCCCCATTCCAATCCCCCTTACCATAGCATTCTTTCTGCCGTGTTCCGGAATAACTTTCGCTTGGCTACCCAAACTCCGTAATCTGTACGCTCCAGGGGGACCATCTATCGATCCTCAATCTCCCTTCATTATCCATCCACTTGATTCTCAAGTGAGCTGGACTTTCGAATGAAGAATACAGAGTGTTGAGTAGACAACCCGTGTTCTTGACGAACACATTGTCTACTTCACGGCCTCTGGTTCACATTGACCCTGAGCGGCAGCCGAGAACCACGGTACAGTCAAGTTCTTCACTCTTTCAACCACTTCAACAACATTATCTGCCATCGACATCACGACCAATTCTATTCTGTACTGTCTTTGTAGTCACCTTAACTTTGATTGCCCACCGACTCTGGAGAACCCATTCCGCCACCACAAGCCGTACGTCGAACTTGCAAGTCAGAACCAGTCCTATCGAAACCTTTGACTCGACGACTGAATCTTCCTGTGTGGATTAAAATTTCTTCCCTCCACTCTTGGGGTCACGCTGGGGCTAATGTTCGAATTTCATCTAGGCAGGCAACCATTCAATCTCGATCAAGAACCTGTCCACGCAAGTCCTACCGCCAATCCCTCTTCCACTTCAAAGCCTCCTTACATAGCTTGTAAAGTCCATCAAGCGTCCTATAGTCGTGCATAATGGCTGCGTTGGTGCAGTCGTTCCCCTCACCCTCATCAACCATCACCATGCTTCAGACGCGTCCATCATCATCCGATGCGTTTCAGACAGGATCTTCAAGTCAACAGCATCATCGCAACTCGACAATGCCGCGAAACATATATAACACGTCCGTTGGTGGAATGGCGTCGGGAAACTACCGGGGTCACACGTCCACGCCCCCAGTCAGCCCATATGCGTTTACATCAACGCCGGTAACGCCAAGCGGTGGAAATCCTCTTCGTCAACATCCTGCCTCCCCGCACCTTCGTCAAGAGAACCGAACTACATCTGCACCGGTGGTGTCGTTTACGCAACAGAGTGCATCGCCCAATCCCACCTTCTCCAATCCGCCGCGTCTACCGGCGGTTGTGGCCTCCCCTCTAGATTTGGGGAACACTTTTCCGCCGCAGCAACAGATGGGCTCTGGAGATGATACGTCATTCACGTCACCTACTATCAAGCACATTAATCCAAGGCCATTGTCATCCATCGAACTTAATCCTCCTTCACGAGCTACCCCTGCCTCTTCTACCACTATGGCGAAACCCTCACCTGATCGTTATCGCCGTAACAACCGCAAACCAGAGACGCATGGGTTGTCGGCGGGCTCTGCATCAACGCAAGGTGGATCTGCTCTCCCATCCGGCTCAGGCATGGCCACAGTCGGTCACCTGTACAATATTCCAACACAATCCAGTAGCACACCATCGTTATCTACCTATCCCTCATATCGGAGATCTCAATCGCCATTGTCACATAGCGGGAGTGATGGCTCCTCTGCTACGCTCAGGAGTTCAGACGACATGAATTTACACAAACAATCCTCATCAGAACAGGCGAAGAGATATCGTAGGAGGAGCATCAGTAGCTTAGAAGCCAAGGAATACACATCACAGTCTTCCGAGACACCTATACAACTGTCTGCCCAACCCAAGACCTATGCGGCTATGCTTGCAAGTCCTGCACCACAAGAGCGGAAAGAGGGCCAAGTCCCTGCTACATTGCAGAAACCTGGGTCATCGCATGGTCGTCAAGGCAGTTCCGAGAGTACGAGTACCAGTCGCTCTACTTCACGGCCACCTTCGGTATGTTTCCCTTCATCCCATCTCGCCGTGTCATTTGGTTGGGCAAGATCTGCTGCATTCCATACGTTTAATACAGCATTCGACCAGATGGCTAACAATCAGTTCTTAGACCAAACGAGAAGGAGCGGTCGCCACTGCCAATCCTACAGCTCTTCAGGCTACTCCCGTTGCTAAACATGAAGCGAAACTCGTCAATATACCTCCTCGTGGATCTTCAGATGCAAACAAGAGGCTTACGAATCCTTCTCCGTTATCCAAACCAATGCCAATGAGCCCCGAAGCTCCTTCGAACAAGAACGCTTTTGTAGCTGCGGTTCAATCCAATCCCTCTGCTTCGTCTCCCACACCTCAAATTGGTATCCCAGAGAGTCCCGCCGCTCAGCACCTAGCAGCACTCAACAAGAAAGACGCCAAGAAGGAGGGCAAATCCTCGAGGCTACGGCGAGCGTTTTCGTTTGGTAGTGCTGCCGAGCTAAGAAAGGCCTCTGCAGAAAATAGTATGAATAACAACGCATCCGCTGAACGTGCGAAGCTGAGGAAAGATCGCTATCAAGATGAGCGTGAGGCTGAACAGGCGGCAATAGTTCAAAAGCAAGAGGCAGGAGGTCTTGGAGAAGGGATATACTCTGGGCAGGGTCATTTCTTTACTGGATCGACCGATAATCTCTCAATATCTTCAACTGCGTCCTCTGCGTCTGTCATGATCCGGAAGATGGGTAAGGGTATGAAGAAGGGTTCTCGTTCGTTGGTTGGACTCTTTCGACCAAAGTCAGTCGTGGGGGTACCCGCTGCCGACTCTGCGGTTCCTGAGCCGAGTGTAGCCCAAGTCTCGATGGTGACAGTTGAAGCCGAACGGGAAAAAGTAAATGTTAACGCAAACCCACATGAACAAGCCAAAGGCGGGACTGGATTTCCCAAACTCGAGAGGAATTCCATTGACGCCGCAAGTGCTGGCATGGAGCCATTCGCCGCGCAGAACGATTTCAACGAGATCCCCCGAGGAAGACGGAGCATAGTTGGTGGCGAGAAGGAGCGGGCTGAAGTTCTTGCTGCTGTGAAGAAAGGCATTCTGAAGCGTAGGTTTTACCCTCGGCTCTGCGAGTGATGTATTTGCTAACACTGAACAGGCAGCGGCACAGATTCTGGAAACACATCTCCTGTTGTGAAGCCGATCGATTCTAAACCTGCATACTTCGATCTCCCTCAAATCCCTCACCTTACCGACTCACCGCGCTCAAGCTCCCCCAATAGTCCAGGTGAAGGAAACAATGCACGCCTTGGCCATCGGAGGACTGATTCTGTCAATTTGGATGGCGAAGAGTACTTTATGAATGTTGCAGTAAATTTTGCTGGTGGAGACTCAAAGAGCATGCCTGGCACGCCACGGAGCAACCCTTCTCGCAATATTAGCTTCAGCCCCCGTCTACAATTCCACGACACATGGACTAGCGGCGAGTATGACCGAAGAGGGGAAATTGCGACTTGCAACCGATTGACGCCAATGCTGGCCCAGCAGATCAAGGAGGAGCTTAACACGTTCAAAATGGTAAGCCCAGAGACCTCAATGACTTGCCGGCCTTCCTAACTGTGAAGCAGGAGATGGAAGTTCACGAACTGTCCAAGGTGCACACGCACTTCTTCTGATAAGTGGATGTTGTGGAGTACCCTCCATACAAAATACTTGATCTGCAAGATTCGATATGCGGATCTCACTGGACGACGACGCGCTAGTACCTGGTCCGTTAGGATCCTCCGATTGGATACATTTCGGCATACGGCTTGTGCATCATCGAACCGTACATTGACGGTCATGGTGAATCTCATCTACTTTGCTCACAACTCTGCCACTATCTCGATGAGCTTTTCTGGTCCTACTACGCAAGGTCCGAGCTGGTCACGAATACTTGCAACATGGAACCGAGACTTTCGGCCCTAATTTTACGAAAGCAACGATTAGCTCTACTCTTCTACACATCTGGCTCTCTCTCAGGCATACCGGCAAGGATCTCGGCTTTATCCGTACACTTCGGCGGCACGCCTACGCATTTTCACCTTTGTTCTGGCTTCGGTGCCAGCAAGCAACCTTTACTAAAATTCGCATCTGTCCGTTCTTGAGCGTAGGGGAAGTCACATTAGGCATTTGGTTTTCCACAGATTGGAATGAGATGTTTCGCTCTCATGGTTTGCGGGAGGAGCAGTCGAGCGAGCGAGTGTGGGTGTTTTAATTCGTGTTACTCTAGCCTTTTCTCTCTTTCATGCATTGTGGTCGGTAGGTCAGGGGGTAAAAGGGGGCTTTAATGGAAATGAAATGTCATCTTAAAAGGTTTTGTTTGCAGCAATGGCTGAGGAATGCCGAGTAACCCGAGTGCTTTGAGCCACTCTCTTCCTAAATCCGTCGTCCAAGAATGAGATGATCTCCAGTGTACACTGTCAGAAGCTAATCTGTCCACCGACAGAACGACGATATCCAACATGCATTTGCCACGCTAAAAGCCCAATAACCCAAGAACGGATGGCCTGACTGAAGGTCGATGGCATACTTGGACCACGCCGCCGATATCCCAATCCTCTACCCTGATTCTCCACCGACTAGTCCCTTACTAGATCTATCTGGGTACCTTGGACATTTCACGAGAACATTGATTCTTTTTTGTTTTTGTTTTTTGGGAAAATACCCGCTTGGCCCCAATGCAGTAAGTTAGCATGCTACCCACAGACAGACAGACAGTCAGCGCCCCGGGTCGAAGATTCCGGTGGAGTGGAGTAGGCGAGCGGAATGGGATGGGGATGGGGATGGAATGGAATGGAGTGGAGTGGAGTGGAGTGGAGTGGAGTGGAGTGGAGTGGAGTGCTGGGAGCGTGGGGTTTTCACGAGTGGGGAGTTGGTGGGGTTGTTTTGTGAGTGAAGAGGGTTTGCTGGGGGAGGGGGGGGGCAGCAGGGGGGGAAGGGAAGGGGGGGGATCTTGGGGTTTGAG
>JAABUR0100007996.1_pt1 | contig 12330 bp, 10 predicted proteins | sample 5560091 | NCBI WGS metagenome assembly JAABUR01 (sample SAMN10711879, study PRJNA513375) | rock metagenome | isolation source: Antarctica rocks | place: Antarctica: Victoria Land, University Valley sud
ATGAAAATGCATGAGCGTTGCTGCCTCGGCAGGACTCTTTAAGCGGAAACCGCTCCTGCTGTCTATGGCTGTTTACCTGTAGATGGTCTCTCTGTTGAGTATACGCCTAGCGTGCCTGGAGGGCGATAGCAGCGCCGGTGTCCAGGTGGACGCCGGGTCCCATGGTGGGCGCCACGTTCACCGAGCGGACATAGGTGCCTCTGGCGCCGGACGGCTTGGCTCGAAGAACGGCATCTACCATGGTTGCCAGGTTATCGACCAACTGTTGCGGCTCAAAGGAGACCTTGCCGATTGGGGCATGAATGACGCCGGCCCGATCCACCCGGAATTCCACGCGACCCTTACGAATCTCATCGATCGCGCGAGCCAGATCGGCGGTTACCGTACCGGTTCTGGGGTTCGGCATGAGGCCACGAGGACCAAGGACCCGACCCAGCTTACCGACTGTTCCCATCATGTCGGGCGTGGCAATGGCCACGTCAAAATCGACCCATCCATCCTGAATGCGTTTGGCTAGGTCGTCGCCGCCGACCACATCAGCGCCCGCCTCCTCCGCCTCGCGCATCTTGTCGCCTTGAGCGAAGACCACGATACGAGGCTGCTTGCCGGTCCCGTGCGGCAGAACGGCAATGCCCCGTACCACCTGGTCGGCGTGGCGTGGGTCAACGCCCAGGCCCATATGCAATTCAACCGTGCCGTCGAAGGTCGAGGTCGATAGTTGCTTGATCAGACCGAGCCCTTCTTGCGGTTCGTAGTGCCGGTCGGTGTCAACCAGCTTCAAGGCATCGAGGTATTTTTTCCCTCGCTTGTTTGCTGCGCGTGCCATATATAGCTCCTTTCGTTGGTCGTTCGGCCCGGCAGAGGCCTCCCAACGCGTCCTGGCGGCTAGCTCGCCGCTACGGTAATGCCCATGCTGCGGGCCGTGCCCTCGATAATTCGTTCCGCGGCTTCAACCGAGTTGGCGTTCAAGTCGGGAAGCTTGGTCTGAGCGATTTCGCGCAACTGATCTCGCGAGATTTCACCGACCTTCGCGCTGTTCGGCGTGGCGGAGCCGCTGGTCACGCCGGCCGCCTTGCGCAGCAATTCGGCCGCGGGCGGCGTCTTGAGCACAAAGGTGAACGAGCGGTCTTCAAAGACCGTGATCTCGACCGGAACCACCGTTCCCGCCTGTGCCGCGGTGCGCTCGTTGTACTGCTTCACAAACTCCATGACGTTCATGTGAGGCGCGACGGCAGGACCCACGGGCGGTGCCGGCGTGGCCTTACCCGCCGATATTTGAAGCTTGATAACGGTCTTGATCTTCTTTGCCAACGGTCCCTTCTCCTTACAGCTTCTCTACCTGGAGGAAGTCCAGCTCCACCGGCGTTTCGCGGCCAAAAAAGCTCACCAACACCTTGACCTTGTTCCGTTCCATGCTGACTTCGTCCACCACGCCGATGAATTCGGCAAAAGGACCATCCACGATGCGGACGTTCTGCCCACGGGCAAAGGTTGGCTTCACCTTTGGCGCGTCCGCCTGAGTCTGCTTCAAGATGGCCGCGACCTCCCGCTCAAGCAGGGGGATCGGCTTGTTCTCGGCGCCGACAAAGCTGGTCACGCCAGGCGTATTGCGCACCGCAAACCACGCCTCGTTGGAGCCTTTGTCGCCGTCTTTGAGTTCGATCATGTTCACCAACACATAACCCGGGAAAAGCTTCCGGTCAACCGACTCGCGTTTCCCGTTCTTCATCTCAATGATGCTCTCGGACGGAATCACCACCTGGTAAATTTTGTCCTGCATCTGCATCGAGTCGATGCGGTGCTCCAGATTGGTCTTCACCTTTTTCTCGTAGCCCGAGTAGGTGTGGATCACGTACCACTTGGAGTTGGGGGGGATCAGTGAGACTGGCGGCGCCTTCTCCTCGACGGAGCCAGGAATTTCGGAAATGGTCATGTGTCGTGCGTCTCCTGCCTATTGGGCGCCGACAAGCGGCTTGATGACGTAGTCGAGGAGGGTGTCGATAATGCCGAGAAAGGCCGAGATCGCGACGGTCATGGCAACCACCGCCACGGTCAGGTTCAATGCTTCCTGCCGGGTCGGCCAGGTAACTTTACGTAGCTCGGACCGGGCCTCTTGAAAAAAGGTGAGGATCGACGGCATATTTTGCCGGCGCGCCGCGAGTTCTCCGCCCCCTCGACCTCCACTTGCCGCGGGCGCTTTTGCTCTGGAAAGAGGCCGGCTGCCGGAACTCTCACCCGGTTTCGGCGTCGCTGTCGTTGTCTTTGCCACGGGTTCACCTCGACTACTGAATCTTCGATTCGACCTGGTTCGACCGCGACCTCCACCATGCGCTGGGGCGCGTCAGTCGTTCACAAATGTTTGGCAGGCCCGACACGACTTGAACGTGCAACCCCTGGTTTTGGAGACCAGTGCTCTGCCAATTGAGCTACGGGCCTGTGCCGCGAGAGGCGCTCCTCAAACGGTCTCTAAAGTAAGAGGACCGGCCCTTCTCAGGCCCGGTTCGCCATGAGTATAGCCGGGATCCGGGCCGGTTGTCAAAGTAATTGATCAGCAATAATGACCGACCCTCAAGCGATTGATCAACCGCCGAGCGTCTGACGGATACCCCTGTCAGGCGCAACGATACCGGAGAGGGCCGGCTGCGCTTCAGCCGGCCCTCTCTGCTCTGTTCCTGTTTAGCGCGTTTCTCGGTGTAGCGTGTGCTTACGTTGCCGCTTGCAGAACTTGGTGAACTCGAGGCGATCCGGGTCGTTTCGCCGATTTTTCTCGGTCGTGTAGTTCCGCTCTTTGCACTCGGTACACGCCAGGTTGATGATAATCCGTTGCTCTTTCGATTTGCTTGGCATTCCTACTCCTTGATGCTGGTGACAGCGCCCGAGCCAACCGTCCGGCCACCCTCACGGATGGCAAAGCGCAGACCCGGCTCGATCGCAATCGGCGCGATCAGCTTGACCTGCATCTCCACGTTATCCCCCGGCATCACCATCTCCACCCCTTCGGGCAGTTGGATCTCCCCGGTCACATCGGTGGTTCGCAGGTAGAACTGGGGCCGGTAGCCGTTGAAGAAGGGCGTGTGCCGCCCCCCCTCGTCCTTGGCCAGCACATACACCTGCGCCGCGAAGTCGGTGTGCGGCTTGATGCTGCCCGGCTTGGCCAGCACCATCCCCCGCTCCACATCGGTCCGCTCAATGCCGCGCAACAGGGTCCCGACGTTGTCCCCCGCCTGGCCCTGATCCAACAGCTTCTTGAACATCTCGACCCCGGTACACACGGTGCTGCGGGTCGGCCGGATCCCCACGATCTCCACCGTCTCGCCCACCTTGACCACCCCCCGCTCGATCCGTCCGGTGGTCACCGTGCCCCGTCCCTTGATCCCGAACACATCTTCAATCGGCATCAGGAAGGGCTGATCCACCGGGCGAGGGGGCGTGGGGATAGAGGTATCGACGGCATTCATCAGCTCCATGATGCTCTGCACCCCCGACGCGTCCCCTTCCAGCGCTTTGAGCGCCGATCCCCGGATCACCGGCACATCGTCCCCTGGAAAGTCGTAGTTGCTCAGCAACTCCCGTACTTCGAGTTCCACCAGATCCAGCAGTTCCTCGTCGTCGACCATGTCGACCTTATTCATGAAGACCACCAGACTCGGCACTTCCACCTGGCGGGCCAGCAGCACATGCTCGCGGGTCTGCGGCATGGGACCATCGGCCGCCGAGACCACCAGAATGGCGCCATCCATCTGGGCGGCTCCGGTGATCATGTTCTTGATATAGTCGGCGTGGCCCGGACAGTCCACATGGGCGTAGTGCCGGTTCTCGGTCTGATACTCGACATGGGTAATCGCGATAGTGATGCCACGCGCCCGCTCTTCCGGCGCGTTGTCGATCGAGGCAAAGTCCCGCTTCTCGGCCAGCCCCTGGTCGGACAGCACTTTGGTGATGGCTGCCGTCAACGTCGTCTTGCCATGGTCGATATGCCCAATGGTCCCCACGTTGACGTGCGGCTTGGTCCGCTCAAACTTCTGCTTCGCCATTCCTTCTCGTCCTCTTTCCTAACGCGACCGCTTTAGGCCGCAAGTGCGATTATCTTCGGCTGCCGGCCGCCTCGGGTTCTGCTCGGTTTTTCTTCTTAATCTCTTCCGCGATGCTGGCGGGAACCTGCTCGTAGTGCGAGGGCTCCATGCTGTAGGAAGCTCGTCCTTCCGACATGGACCGCACGGTGGTGGCGTAGCCGAACATCTCAGAGAGAGGAACAACAGCGCGCACGACGTGAACATTGCCTCGCTGCTCAGTTGCCTCAACACGGCCCCGCCGCTTGTTCAAGTCGCCAATTACCGAGCCCATAAAGTTCTCTGGGGTGGTCACTTCGACTCGCATGATTGGCTCCAACAGCGCCGGCCCCGCTTTTTCCGCCGCCGCCTTGAACGCCATGGAACCGGCAATTTTGAAGGCCATTTCTGAGGAGTCAACATCGTGGTACGAACCGTCGTACAAGATAGCCCGCACGTCGATGACCGGGTAGCCAGCAATGACGCCGCCCTCCATGGCCTCTTTGATGCCCGCCTCGGTCGGATTAATGTACTCGCGGGGTATCGAGCCGCCGACTATTTTATTGACGAATTCAAAGCCCGTTCCGGGCTCCGCCGGCTCCAGCTCGACCCACACGTCGCCGAACTGACCTTTCCCACCGGTCTGACGCACAAACCGACCTTCCGCCTTGGCACTGCGCGTAATCGTTTCCTTGTACGCGACCTGCGGACGACCAACGTTGGCTTGCACTTTGAACTCACGCAGCATGCGGTCGACGATGATCTCCAGATGAAGCTCGCCCATCCCTGAGATAATCGTCTGTGCCGTGTCCTGGTCGTTCCGCATACGGAAGGTTGGATCTTCTTCGGCTAGTTTGACCAACGCCTCGGACATCTTGTCCGTATCCGCCTTGGTCTTGGGCTCGACGGCTACTGAAATAACCGGCTCGGGAAAGACGATGGACTCAAGCACTATGGGGTGATCCGGGTCACAAACGGTATCGCCGGTGAAGGTGTTTTTCAACCCCACAATCGCCACGATATCGCCGGCCGAAGCCTCCGTAATGTCTTCGCGATGATTGGCGTGCATGCGCAGGAGGCGCCCTACGCGCTCGCGAATGTCCTTCTTCGAGTTATAGATGTAGGAGCCCGACGTCATCTTGCCCGAGTAGATCCGGCAGTAGGCCAATCGGCCCACGTATGGGTCTGAGACAATTTTGAAGGCCAGACCGGCAAACGGCTCACTCGCCTCGGCCGCACGAGTTTCCTCGGCGTCCGTCCGTGGGTTGATTCCTGTCACGGCCGGGATGTCGAGCGGAGACGGCAGATACTCGATCACCGCGTCCAGCATCGACTGCACGCCTTTATTGCGCAACGAGGAGCCACACAACACGGGTACCGCCTTATTGGCAATCGTCGCCCGGCGGAGTGCCGCGCGGATCTGGTCGACGGTGATGGCCTCGCCGTCCATATGCGCGAGATAGGCCAGCTCGAATTCGTCATCGACCAGAGACAACTGCTCGAACAGCTTCTCGCGCGCCTGGTCCGCCGCCGCTACCATGTCAGCCGGAATCTCGGTGTCATCCACCTGCGTGCCCAGATCATCCGCGTAGGTGATCCCGCGCATGTTGATCACGTCGACCATGCCGACAAACTCGCTCTGGCTACCGATTGGAAGCTGGAGAACGATAGCATGTGCGCCCAGTCGATCCTCAATCATGTCGACGCAGCGTTCGAAATTAGCGCCGATGCGGTCCATCTTGTTGACAAAGACGAAACGCGGTACTCGATACTTATCAGCCTGCCGCCACACGGTCTCGGATTGCGGCTCGACGCCGGCCACGGCATCGAGAACCACAACGCCGCCATCGAGCACGCGCAGCGACCGTTCGACTTCCACGGTGAAGTCGACGTGTCCCGGCGTGTCGATGATGTTGATGGTGTGATCCTTCCAGAACGAGGTCGTGGCAGCGGAGGTAATCGTGATGCCGCGCTCGCGCTCCTGGGCCATCCAGTCCATGGTGGCGCCGCCCTCATGGACCTCGCCGACCTTGTGAATCTTTCGGGTATAGAAAAGAATGCGCTCCGTCGTTGTCGTCTTCCCGGCGTCGATGTGCGCGATAATGCCAATATTTCGGGTCTTTTCGAGAGAGTTGTTTTGTACCATAACGTGTGACGGCACGCCGCGGTGCCACGCATTCCAAAGGAACGCTGGGAGGCTAGAACCGGTAGTGTGCGAACGCCCGGTTGGCCTCGGCCATGCGGTGTGTGTCCTCCTTTTTCTTGATAGTTTGGCCGACGTTTTGAGAAGCGTCGAGCAATTCATTCGCCAGCTTTTCAGCCATGGATTTTCCCGCCCGTCGACGGGCGGAGGTAATGAGCCATCTCATCGCAAGAGCTCGCCGGCGGTCGCCCCGGATTTCAACCGGGACCTGATAGGTCGAGCCACCCACCCGGCGGGGTTTGACCTCCAGCACCGGGGTTGCGTTCCTGAGGGCCAGTTCAAAGGCATCGATGGCGCCGCCTCGACCGCGCTCCTCAACGATGGACAGAGCGTCGTAGAACACCGATAGCGCGACGCTCTTCTTGCCGTCGTGCATCAGGTTGTTGACAAATTTGGCAACAGTGCGGCTGCGGTACTTCGGATCAGGAGTAATAATCCGTCGCGATACCTTTGCTCGCCTTGGCACTTGTTTCTCCTCTGTTCGCTAGTCAGTACAGTGATTACTTGGTGAAGAGGGCCGGCCCTCGCAGCCGGCTCGGTCCGATATGTGATTGACAAATGTTAAGGCACTGCCATAAATATGTGCGACGCCTGGCAGTGCCTCAACGATGATTAACTTGTTGACCGCAAGCTATAGAGCCTGGGTATCAACTGCCTTTAGGACGCTTGGCCCCGTATTTAGATCGTCCCTGCCTCCGCTTGTCCACGCCGGAGGCATCGAGTGTGCCTCGAACGACGTGATACTTAACGCTTGGCAGATCCTTAACGCGCCCCCCTCGAATCAGCACCACAGAGTGCTCTTGAAGGTTATGACCCTCGCCGGGTATGTATGCTGTTACCTCGCGATTATTGCTCAGGCGCACCCTGCAGATTTTTCGAAGTGCCGAGTTCGGCTTCCTCGGGGTGATAGTACGCACCTGGGTGCATACTCCGCGCTTCTGCGGGGCGCCTTTGAGCCGCAACCGTCGCTGCTTCAGCGTGTTATAGGCATATTGCAGGTCGGGCGCCTTCGACTTCTTTTCGACCGGCACCCGCCCCTTGCGTACGAGCTGACTGATCGTCGGCAAATCCTTCTCCTCGATCACGAACTGAGCGCAGTTCCCCGATTGCGGGAACTGCGCTCTATCAGTATATCAATCTACGGTGATTTGGTCAACGCCCGCTCCGGTGGCGCCTACCTCAACCAGGTCTCCGTCCCCGTCGGCGGGTAGATCCATTCCGTCCACGCCGGAGGTCGACAGCGTCAGATCCTCGCCTGAGCCATTGAGGCCAAGCAGGTCTTCCTCGCGAGCGAACAGCGCTTCTCGCTGTTGGGCGCGTGCCAGCAATCCCGTGCCGGCGGGGATCAGTTTGCCAATAATGACGTTCTCCTTCAGTCCAACCAGCCGATCGACCTGCCCCGCTATGGCGGCATCCGTCAGGATTTTGGTCGTGTCCTGGAAGGACGCGGCTGCCAGGAAGCTGTCGGTGGTCAAGCTAGCCTTGGTGACGCCGAGCAACACGGTCGTCGCTGTGGCGGGTTCGCCGCCCTGAGCCAGGACCGCGGCATTGATGCCCTCGTACTTGAAGCGGTCGACCAGCTCGCCGGGAAGCATCTCAGTGTCGCCAGGAGTGTCGACTCGCACCTTGCGCAGCATCTGCCGGACGATGACTTCGATGTGCTTGTCGTTGATGTTCACACCCTGGGTGCGATACACCTTTTGCACTTCGTCCACCAGGAAAAGTTGGACCGGCTCGCGACCCATAACACGCAGAATGTCTTGCGGGTTCGACGCGCCATCGGTTAGCGGCGTACCGGCCATGACATACTGTCCGTCCTGCACCTTGACTCGCGCCAGGGCTGGGACGGTATAGGTCCGCACCTCAAGCGGCTCTGGAGCAATGAGCAGTTGGCCATCGCGCTCGCTCACCATGCCGGCGGTGGTGGCCACAATGTCCTCGCCAATCTCCTGCTTCTTGGTGCGTTTGGCCTGACGAGCCAGCACCGTACCTGGTTGGACCAGCTCGCCGCTGGCAACTGCCAGGGCATAGCCGGCTTTTAAGGTATGTCGCTCGGTGGCTTCCTCCTCGGTGGAGGCGACGATGATGCGCTGCTCGTTGTCGTCCCGCTCGATTCGCACCATGCCGTCGATTTCCGAGATGGTCGAAACTTCCTTTGGCACACGGGCTTCGAACAACTCTTCAACACGGGGCAAACCCTGGGTAATATCGGAACCAGCGACACCTCCAGTATGGAAGGTACGCATGGTGAGCTGCGTGCCAGGCTCGCCAATCGATTGGGCGGCGATGATGCCCACAGCTTCACCCATCTCCACCAGCAAACCGGTCGCCAGGCTCCAGCCATAGCAATGCTGACAAATGCCCATCTTGGCCACGCAGGTCAAAGGCGATCGCACCAGGAGCGTGGTTTCCGGGCGCTTGGTCATGGCCGCCTCGATCTCGTTTGCGGTGCGCTGATCGATTGGAAGATTGGCGTCGATAACCAGGGTTCCGGTGTCCGGGTCGAAGAACGGCTCCGCCGTCCATCGTCCGATCGCACGCAGAGCCACCGGCTGCAAGATGCCGTCCGACTGTGATCGGTCGCGCAGCACAACGCCCGCCGTGGCGCCACAGTCCTGCTCGCGGATGATGACATCCTGGGCCACATCGATCAGCCGGCGGGTCAGGTATCCAGACTCCGCCGTGCGGAGCGCGGTGTCTGCCAGTCCCTTACGAGCGCCATGGGTCGAGATGAAGTACTCGAGCACCGTGAGGCCTTCACGGAAATTCGACAGAATCGGCAGATCGATGATCTTGCCGGATGGGTCTGCCATGAGGCCACGCATGCCGGCAATCTGACGGACCTGGGTAAATCCGCCCTTGGCCGCCCCAGACACCGACATCATGTAAATCGGACCGAGCGGATCAAGCGAGGTAGTCACTGCTGCTTCAACTTCCTGGCTAGCCTGGGTCCAGACGTCCACCGCCTTGCGGTAGCGTTCGTCCTCCGTGATCAGCCCCTCTTCATACTGCTCCTGCACCCGGAGGACTTCCTCCCCGGCCAATGCAATGATGGCCGGCTTCTGCTTCGGAATGGTAATGTCGGCGATGCTCATGGTGATGCCGGAGTGGGTGGCGTACTTGAAGCCGAGGCGCTTGATCTCGTCCGCCACCTCGGCCGTCTTGTCCTGGCCGTGTATCGCATACACCTCGGCCACCACGTCGCGCAGCGTGCTCTTGTCCTGAATCTGATTCTTGTAGGGAATCGACCCCGGGAGCGCTTCGTTGAAAATGACGCGACCAACGGTCGTCCGCAAGGCCCAGGCTTTTGTGCTGCCTGGGAGCAGTTGCAGGTCGTCCCGACTGACTATGCCGGCCGTGGTCTGAATCAGATCGCCGTTTAGTTGATGCTGCGGGATACCGACAAAGATTTTGGCGTGCAGATCAATGCGGCCCAGTTCGAACGTTTGCAGCGCCTCGTCAAAGGACGAGAACACGGTCCCGCTGCCCTTACCATCCTCTTTCTCCGTCGTCAGGTAGTAACAGCCAAGCACCATGTCTTTGGTCGGGTTGACGATTGGTTCCCCGCTAGCCGGCGACAGCAGGTTATGCGAGCTCATCATGCGCTCGCGCGCCTCTTTTTGGGCCGCCTTGGAGAGCGGCACGTGCACCGCCATTTGGTCGCCGTCGAAGTCGGCGTTGAATGCCGTACACACCAACGGATGGATCTGGATGGCGCTGCCCTCGACCAGTACCGCATCGAAGGCTTGAATGCCCAGCCTATGCAACGTGGGTGCACGGTTCAGCAGCACCGGGTGGTCTTTGATGACCTCTTCCAGTACATCCCAAACCTCAGGGCGAACGCGCTCGACAATGCGTTTGGCGCTCTTGATGTTATGGGCAAAGTTCCGTTCGACTAGCTTGCGCATGACAAACGGCTTGAACAGTTCCAGCGCCATTTTCTTCGGTAGCCCGCACTGATTGAGGCGTAGGTCCGGGCCAACCACGATCACGGACCGTCCCGAGTAGTCAACGCGCTTGCCCAGCAGGTTCTGACGGAATCGACCCTGCTTGCCCTTCAACATGTCCGAGAGGCTTTTGAGCTTGTGATTCCCGGAACCGTTGACCGCTCGACCGCGACGGCCATTGTCGATCAACGCATCGGTGGCTTCCTGCAACATTCGCTTTTCATTGCGAATGATGATCTCAGGCGCTCCCAACTCAATCAGCCGCTTCAGCCGGTTGTTTCGGTTAATAACGCGCCGATACAGGTCGTTGAGGTCGCTGGTGGCGAAACGGCCGCCATCGAGTTGCACCATCGGGCGGAGGTTGGGTGGGATAACCGGCAGCACGGTGAGGATCATCCACTCCGGTTGCTGGCCGGACTTGCGGAAGGATTCCACGACGCGCAGGCGCTTGGTGGCCTTCTTGCGTCGCTGGCTCGACTGGCTGGAGTTACGAATTTCGTTGCGAAGCTCCACCGCCAGCTCGTCCAGGTCGCACTGCAGGATAATGTCGCGAATTGCTTCAGCGCCCATGCCTGCCTCGAAGAGATAGCCGTAGCGCTCCTTCAAGTCCCGATACTGCATCTCATTGAGGAGCGTCATGAACTTCAGCGACTCGACATCCTCAATGCGCTTCTGGGTGTCCTGCCGCACCGCGTCAATCTGATCAACGAGTCCGGTCGAGACCTGAGCCAGTTCGGCGTCTGCGACGCGCTGCTCGTTGTCGGCATCCTCACTATGCCGGGCCTCAAGCGTCTGGCGTTCCTGCTCGTACTGACCCTCGAGTTCTTCGACTCGAGCGTTTGCCGCCTGCAGGTCGATGCCACTTGCCATCACCTCATTGATTGCCTCGAGGCGATGTTGTTCCAGCGCGGCAATCGCCTGGACCCGCTGCATACCCGCCTCGTGCATCGAGACTGCCAGTTCTTCACCACGCACCGAGACACTGCTCTCAATTTCCTGGATGCGCTCGGCGTCGTCCGCTCGAATTTTGTCGATCGCCCGGCGCTTTTCGTCCTCATGCACGCGCGTAACGATGTACAGAGCAAAGTAGAGGATCCGTTCCAGGTTGCGCGGAGAAACATCGAGCAGTAACCCCAACCGGCTTGGAGTGCCTTTGAAATACCAGATGTGGCTTACCGGAGAGGCCAATTCGATATGGCCCATGCGTTCGCGGCGGACTTTCTCGCGAGCCACTTCCACGCCGCACTTATCGCAAATAATGCCCTTATAGCGGACACGTTTGTACTTACCGCAGTAGCACTCCCAGTCCTTGGTGGGCCCGAAGATACGTTCGCAAAACAGGCCGTCTTTTTCCGGCTTGAGCGTTCGGTAATTGATCGTCTCCGGCTTGGTTACTTCGCCATAGGACCAGCCGCGTATCTGCTCCGGTGAAGCCAGACTGATCCGAATTGCATTAAAGTCGTTTACTTCTAACAATGTTCCCTCCAGGTGGAACAAATGGTGCGGCGTCCCGAGGCGGACGACAGCGTCGCCGGCTCACGGGGCGCCGACAGGTCGTGGATCTTAGTCGCCTTTTTCGAACCCGGTGATGTTGACATCAAGGCTCGGTATCTGGTCCAGGCCGGCCTCGTCGGCAAAGTGAACTTCCTCTTCATCCTCGTTCAGGACTTCGACCGACAGGGCCAGGCTCTGCAGTTCCTTCACCAACACCTTGAATGACTCCGGGACGCCTGGTTCGAGGATGCTCTCACCCTTCACGATGGCCTCATAGGTCTTCACGCGGCCGATAACGTCGTCGGATTTAACCGTCAACAACTCCTGCAGAATGTGTGCGGCCCCATACGCCTCGAGGGCCCATACTTCCATCTCGCCGAAGCGCTGGCCGCCGAACTGTGCCTTGCCGCCCAGCGGCTGCTGGGTCACCAACGAGTATGGGCCGGTGGACCGAGCATGAATCTTGTCCTCGACCAGGTGGGACAGCTTGAGCATGTAAATCTGGCCAACGGTAATTTCCTGATCGAATCGGTCGCCGGTTCGACCGTCGTACAGGGCCATTTTGCCGGAGGCAGGAAGGCCGGCCTTGGCCAACTCCTCCACAATCTGTCCCTCGCTCGCTCCATTGAAGACCGGG
>JAABUR0100007997.1_pt1 | contig 12330 bp, 16 predicted proteins | sample 5560091 | NCBI WGS metagenome assembly JAABUR01 (sample SAMN10711879, study PRJNA513375) | rock metagenome | isolation source: Antarctica rocks | place: Antarctica: Victoria Land, University Valley sud
GGAGGCTTCGAGGAGGCCCTGGCCCAGCTCCGACTCGCCGTGCGCTCGGCGCCGAGAGACCCCGACGGGCGCCTGTACCTCGGCGCCGTGCTCTTCGGTGAGGGCCGGCTCAGAGACGCGGCGCGGCAATGGAGGCGGTTCCTCGAACTCAAGCCGCGTGGAGCGAGTGCCCGGCTGGTCCGGCGCACGCTTGCCCGCTCTGACCGCGCGGCGCGTGCGTCGACAGGCCCGGATCTGCCATGAGCAAAGTCGCGTTCGATCGCACGCTTCAGCTGCGGCTCCGGCGGTTGGCCGTCGGTGTCCTGTACTGGCTCGCCGTCCTTGTCATCGCCGCGCTGCTCGTCCTAGCGCTGCTGCGGTTCCTCGAGAGCCGCGACGCGTCGTCGCTCGACAGCGCCGCCGCTCACGCGGCGGGCTCATCGTTCGCCGACCGACGACACCGATGAGAGGCCTCGCGCGCTTCGTCGCGTCGGTCCTCGCCACCGGCGGCGCGCTGCTGATCGCCGATGCCGTCGTCACCGTCGCCTGGCAGGAGCCGGTCTCCGCCTGGTTGGCCACGCGCGAGCAGCGCACGCTCGAGGGCGAGTTGGCCGCGCTCGAGCGCCGCTGGGCCCGGCCGGCCGGCAAGGCCGTCGCCCGACGCCCGTCGACACCCAGTGCTGCTGCTTCCTTCCGGCGCGCCTTGAGGACCGGGCAGGCTATCGGGCGCATCGAGCTGCCGACGCTCGACCGCAGTTACGCCATGGTGCACGGAACCGACGCGACGACACTGCGCAAGGGGCCCGGCCACTACCCCGAGACGCCCTTGCCCGGCGAGGGCGGGACCGTGGCGGTGGCCGGGCACCGGACCACCTACCTCGCGCCGTTCCGGCCCATTGACGATCTCGCCCGCGGAGATCGCATCGTCGTGCGGATGCCGTACGGACGATTCACCTACCGGGTCGAGCGTACGCGGATCGTCGCGCCGACCGCTCGCTGGGTCATCCGTCCGGCCGGCTATGAGCGCCTCGTCCTCACCGCATGTCACCCGCTGTACAGCGCGGCCCAGCGGATCGTGGTGTTCGCCAGGCTCGCAGAATCCTCGTCGCCGCCCGCGTGATGGAGTCGGACGAGGTCGAGCGCTCGTTCGAGCAGCTGAGGCCTGCGCCTACACTTCCCCAGGCTTGCTCGGCGTACTACACTCGTAGTAGCACCTAATCTCGAGGAGGCTCGATGGAAGCGCTGTTTCCCGCTCTCGCACTGTTGGCCTGCCCGGTCGGCATGGGTCTGATGATGTTCTTCATGGCTCGGGGCAACCGGTCCAGCCAGGCCGATGCCACGCCCACCCCTCGGGGTCCGAGCACGGGGCCCGACCACCCCATGTCGCTCGAAGTCCTCCGCGAGGAGCACCGCCGCCTCGGTGAGGAGATCGAGCGCCTGGAAGCTCCCGCGCCAAGCGAGCCGGCGGACTACCGATGAACACGGCACTGCTCGTCGCGCTGGTCGTCATAGCGGGGGCGGCCTGCCCCCTGCACATGTGGTGGCAGCAGCGGCGGGGTCGCCGCGCCGCCTGCTGCCCGCCGAGGAAGCAGTCGCAGGAATCCGGGGACCTCGAGACGCTTCGGGCGCGACAGGAGGAACTGAGTCGCCAGCTGACGCTCGTCCGCGAGCAGGGCGCAACGGAACGGCACGCCCCACCCGCCCGGTGACGCGGTAGGCGCTGCCGCAGGCACGACCGACCGTAAGCTGGATGAGCCGGCGGACCGCCGGCCCGCTTTCGGATCGACCGGCCGTTCGCTCGAGGGCCGCTGGCGAAACGCATCCGAGATGGGAGATCCGTGGCCGAGCAACGCGCCGTCAAGCACCCGATCTTCGCCCGCTTCTTCGATCGGCTGAGCGAGAAGGAGGAGCGGCTCGGCCAGGCCGCGCATCGGCGCCAGCTGCTCGCGGGACTCTCCGGACGAGCCATCGAGGTCGGGGCCGGCAACGGCTTGAACTTCAAGTTCTATCCGTCGGGCGTGACCGGCGTTGTCGCCGTCGAGCCCGAGCCGTATCTCCGCGGGCGCGCCGCAGAGGCGGCCGTCAGCGCGCCCGTGCCGATCGAAGTCGTCAACGGCGTCGCGGATCGTCTGCCGGCGGACGACGCATCATTCGACGCCGGTGTCGCCTCGCTCGTCCTTTGCACCGTCCCGGACCAAGGTGCCGCAGTCACGGAGCTCTTGCGCGTCATCCGTCCCGGCGGCGAGCTGCGCTTCTACGAGCACGTCCGATCGCACAGCGCCGGGCTAGCCCGTTTCCAGGACGCCGCGACGCTCGTGTGGCCGACGTTCGGCGGCGGCTGTCACCCTAACCGCGACACGGCCGCCGCGATCGAGCGTGCGGGCTTCTCGATCGAGAGCTGCCGTCGCTTCGCCTTCAGGCCGTGCTTCTTCTGCGCCCCGGTGATGCCACGGATCCTCGGCGTCGCCCGCCGACCCCGGAACGAGCGCGACCCGGTTCGTTAACGCGCATGGTCAACCGTCTCGGGATGTGGGGGGCCCGATCTCGACCGGGCGATCGAAGCCGAAGAAGCGATCCTCGATCCGGTTATCCGGCGTAAGCAGCGTCTGCCGCAGCACGCGGTGCGCCTCGAGGTCCACCGTGACCGTGTACCAGAGCGGATAGCCCCAGTCGAGCAGCGCGATGTCTGCGACCCGGCGGTGTCCCTCCCTTCGTACCGCCAGCAGCCGCGCCGTGGACTCGAAGACCGTCCAGCGGAAGCCATCGCGCACCCGGAACTCCTCGTCGGCCCGATCGAGCGCCTGCCAGCCCAGGGCCGGGTCCGCGCGGATCCAGCTCCGCGCGCCGATGATGATCGACTCGACGGCGCCTGTCTCGTAGGCCATTCGGTCCGGTGACCGGAAGCTGAACTCAGCCCGCCCGCCCGCACCGGCGCCAACCGCGCTCTTTACGGTCTCCACTTGGCGCAGCGTGCCGAGCCGGCGCATGGAGCGCTGAGCACGCCGGAGGATCCGCCTCGCTCGCGCATCGCCATCCGGATCCCACATGGCGGGAAGCCGCACGATCCGCCGGTCACCGTTCGCTCCGACGGCCAGCTCCAGGATCGGTCCTGGGCGTGGCACCGAGAAGCGCCAGCAACCGATGCCGCAGGGCAGCTGGCGCGTGGCGCCGGTGACCGACGCGGGTACCGCCGCCGGTCGGCGCTTGCCATCGATGATCCGAAGCGTGCCCGTGATCTCGTCGGATCGCCGGCTCAGCCACGCCGCCGCCGTGAGGCGGCCGGCGGGCGCGGCCACCGAACTCGCCCGGCTGTGGACGGGCGAAGGGGCACGGATCGCATGCGCGGACGGCGGCGCGCGCCTCGGCCTCGCGCAGCTCCCGCGGCGGGACGGGGAAGCCCACGAGCAGGGCGGCCACCGCCAGGATCGCCATCCCCGCCGGCGCCTCGGACGCGAGCAGGCGGCGGTGCGCCCGCTCGACCCCCGCATCCGGCTCGACGCCGGGGCGCTCGGTCAGCAGATGCGGGCGCAGCCGGAAGGCGTGCAGGTAGCTGAGGCCGGCGACGATCGCGACGAGCACGATCTTGGCGGCGAGCAGCCGCCCGTAGCCGGACCTCCAGAGCTCCTCCAGCGCGCCGAGTTGCAGCAGCGCGTTGACCAGACCGGTCAGGGCCACGGCGAGGAAGGCGGGCAGCGCCACCCGCCCGAAGCGCGCCAGCACGCCTTGGAGGATGGTGCGGCGGACCTCGCGACCGCCCGCCCGCAGCGACGGAAGCCACGTCCAGGTCACCTGGGCGATCCCGCCGATCCAGACGGCGGCGGCGAGCAGGTGAACCCAGTCGGTGACGACGGCAACAGCGGCCAGCTCGACGCCGGCGGCGTGCCCACCCTGGGAGATCGCCACGAGCGCCACGCCGGCGAGGACACCTGCAGCGGGCGGATGACGCCCGGCGGTGGCTGCGGCGCCGACCAGGGCCGCGACGAGGATCAAGCGCGAAGCGCCCGCATTGCCCGAGAGCAGGAAGTCGCGAGCGCTGCTCCAGCCGGCGCCCGCGGCGTCGAGCGTCTCGACCGCCACCACGGCGACCGCACCGGCCGCGGCGATCCAGCCCGCGCGCACCGTGCGGCGGGTCGCACGGTCGGCCAAGACGCGGGTGTCGAGACCGGCCGCGCCGAGCCCGTCGCGCGGATCGTGAGGGATCAGCCAGGCGCCGACCGGCCGCCCTGGCGCGAGCAACAGCGCGTTGAAGAGGCCGCCGGCAAAGACGAACAGCGCCGCATAGAACAGCCAGCGGACGGCGGCACGGACGGGCCCCAGGCCCGCAAGCGGACCTTGCTGCAGCTCGACGGCTCCGCCCACCGCAGCCGTCCCCACACCGAAGCCGACCGAGCCCTCGCGGATGTGGCCGTCGATCGTCGAGACCGACCGCCACTCCAGGCGGTACGCACCTTGACGCAGCCGGGAACGGGGTCGCAGTTCGAGCCGGCGCGCGGTGGTGACCCGGGCGGTCGCCGGCACCCGGCCCCCGCCGACCTCCACGAGCCGTATGCCGGTTAGCCGCTCATTGAGCGGCTCCGTGTATACGAGTGCGATCGTTGCCGGCGGATCGGCCAGCTGCGCCCCTGGCGCCGGGGTGGTCTCGAGCAGGGAGGCATGCGCGCGCACCTCTGGGGCGACGATGCCGGAGCCGCCGAGGATCGCGGCGGCGAGCACGATCGCCAGCAGGGCGCGACGATGGCGTCCGGCGCGCAGCATCAACGACGCGCCGTCGCCGCCGAACCGCGCCCGGCCGGGACAGCCGGAGCTTCAGCGATGCCGGCTGACCGCATCTTCCCGGCCGCGCGCCGGCATCGACGCGGTCGGCTCGAGCGGCGGACCGCTGCCGACCGGTTGGGCGATCAACGGTCGCTCACCGAGACCCCCGGGGCGATAGGCGACGGCGCATCCGATCGCGACGAGGATGAGCGACCAGATCTGCGGCTGGGACAGCCCGAGCGCGACCTCGTCGTTGAGGCGGATGAACTCGACGAGGAAGCGCGAGACGCCCATGAGAACGAGAAAGATCCCGAACAGCGTCAGGGGCCTGAGTCGCGTTCTCAGACGCCACATCAGGCCGGCCACGGCGAAGGCGGCGAGCGCTTCATACAACGGTGTCGGGTGCACACGCTCGGTGGTCGGCACCGTGCCCTCGGGGAAGCTCATGGCCCAGGGAAGGTCCGACGCGACGCCATAGGTTCCGTCGCCCGCCAGCAGGCAGCCGAGCCGGCCGATGCCATAGGCGACCGCGAGCGCAATGGGCGCCATGCCGGCCACCACGCCAAGCGGTAGCCCGTGACGGCGAGCGACCCAGCCGACAGCCGCGGTGCCGCCGATCACGCCTCCAAACCAGGTGAAGCCCATGCCCCCGAGGTCGTGCGCGCTCAGGCTCCCGGCGTGCTCGGCGAGGTAGTAGAGCTTGGCCCCCGCGAATCCGCCCAGCAACCCGGCGAGGGTCAGCGAGTACGCAAGCGCTGGGTCGAGCCGCCTGCGGCGCAGCTCGCGGGCGAGCAGAAGGCCGGCGGCGATGGCCGCCAAGGCCTTGCTCAACCCGTAGCTCGTTAACTCGAGCCCTCCGAGCTCGAAGAGGATGGGCTTCAACGTTCAGTCCTTCCTGGGAGGGGTCACGCCCGCACTACGATAGCCATAGTAGATGCATCATCCTGCGCGCTCGTGCGCTCGCCCGGGCGCCGTGGGCCGCCCGGCCGCCGCCTGCCTCCTATTCACCAGGCGAGGGACGAACCTCGGGACCGTCGCGGCGTACGCGTCCCAGGCTGCGCCGAACCGCTCCCGGATCTCGCGCTCCTCGCGGATCGCCAGCCGTCGGTAGACGAGGGTAAGCACCGGGAACAGCAGCACCGTCGGAATCGTCGGCCACATCAGGAGGAAGCCGACCATGATCAGCAGGAAGCCGCTGTACTGCGGATGTCGCAGGTGCGCGTAGAGCCCGCCGGTCGCCAGCGTTCGCGCACGTTGGGCGGAGAGCAGGCGGCTCCAAGCGACGGCCAAGAGCACGAATCCTCCGACCAGCGCCGCGTAGCTCGCGAGATGGAACGGGCTCACGTGTGGGTCCCCCTGCCAGCCGATCAGGTCGTTCCACAGGTGGCCCTGCTCGTGCGTGAGCCCGAGATTCGGGAACCAGTTGCCGAGCGGACCCGCCAGCAAGTAGATCGTCAGCGGGAACCCGTACATCTCCGTGAACAGAGCGAGGGCGAACGCGCTGAAGCCGCCCAGTGCCCTCCAGTCTCGGCCGGTCCGCGGGCGGAAGAAGCTCGCCGCGAAGATGACGAGCACGAGCGTATTGATGACGACGAGCGGCCAGAGCCCGTAGCCGTATTCGCCTTGCTTCATGAGGGCGTCTCACCGACCACGGGCGACCTGGGTCGACGTGCGTCGGTCGCCGCGCCCGGCAGACCCTCTGCCTGGCGCAGGGACCGCTGCCGGCCGAAGCGGCGCAGCCGCAGCGAGTTCGAGACGACGCTGACCGAGGAGAACGACATCGCGGCCCCGGCGATCACCGGGTGCAGGAGGCCGACGGCGGCGAGCGGGATCGCGGCCACGTTGTAGCCGAACGCCCAGGCCAGGTTCTGACGGATGACGCGCAGCGTGCGCCGCGACAACGCGATGGCCGTGAGGACGCCCTCCACGTTGCCCGAGATGAGCGTGAGGTCGGAGGCCTCGATCGCGACGTCCGTACCCGTGCCGATCGCGATGCCGAGATCCGCCTGTACGAGCGCGGGGGCGTCGTTGATCCCGTCGCCGACCATCGCGACCACCTCGCCGGCCTCCTGCAGACGGCGGACCTCGGTGACCTTGTCCTCCGGCAGCACCTCGGCGATGACACGGTCGACCCCGACGTCGGCACCGAGCGCCTCGGCCGTGCGGGCGTTGTCGCCCGTGATCATCACGACCCTGAGCCCCAAGCGGTGCAGGCCGGCGACCACCGCGGGCGCCTCGTCCTTCAGCGTGTCGGCCACCGCCAGCACGCCGCGCACCTGACCGTCCCAGCCTGCGAAGACGACAGTTCGCCCCAACGCCTCCCACGCCTCCGCCTTGCGCTCGAGTGAAGCGCTCGGCCGCAGGCCGCGGTCGGCCATCAGCTTGCGGCGGCCGGCGACGATGTCGTGTTCGCCGCCGCGGGCGACGATCCCGTGCCCCGGGACGGCCTCGAAGGACTCTACATCGGGCGCCGTCAGCTCCCGCGCCCGAGCCCCCTCCGCGATGGCGGCGGCAATCGGGTGCTCCGACGACGCCTCGGCGGCCGCCGCCCAGCGCAGCACGTCGTCGGGGCTCTCCCCGGCAATGGTGTCGACGTCGACCAGGGCCATCTGGCCACGCGTCAGCGTGCCGGTCTTGTCGAAGAGCACCGTCGTGACCCGGCGAGAGCGCTCGAGCACCTCACCACCCTTGATCAGCACGCCCAGCGCCGCGCCCCGACCGGTGCCGACGAGCAGGGCGGTGGGCGTGGCCAGGCCAAGCGCGCACGGGCAGGCGATGATCAGGACGGCGACGGCCGCCAGCACGCCGCCGGTCGCGTCGCCGAGCGCCAGCCACCAGACCAGGAACGCCGCCGCGGCGATGGCGAGGACGACCGGCACGAAGATGGCCGAGATCCGGTCGACGAGGCGCTGCACGGGCGCCTTGCCCGACTGCGCCTGCTCGACGAGGCGGACGATCTGGGCGAGCGCCGTGTCAGCGCCGACAGCGGTGGCCCGCAGCGTGAGCGCTCCGTTGGCGTTGACCGTCGCGCCGGCCACCGGGTCCCCTGACTGCTTCTCGACCGGCACCGACTCGCCGGTCAGCATCGACTCGTCGACGCTCGAGGCCCCGGCCACCACTTCGCCGTCGACGGGAATCTTCTCGCCGGGGCGGACCCGCAGGAGGTCGCCGACCTTCACCTGGTCGACGGGAACCATCCGCTCGGTCCCGTCCGCGACCAGGCGGGCCTCCTTGGCGCCGAGCTCGAGGAGTCGCCGGATGGCGCTCGACGCGCGCGAGCGCGCGCGCGCCTCGAAATAGCGGCCCGTGAGGATGAAGGCGACGATCAGCGCCGCCGTCTCGAAGTACAGGTCGCCGCCCGCGACCAGCTCGACCGCCGAGTACGTGAACGCGGTCAGCGTCCCCAGCGCGATCAGCGTGTCCATGTTCGCCGTCAGCCGGCGGGCGCGCGCCAGCCCGCTGGTGAGAATCGGCCAGCCCGCCCAGAACTGGACCGGGGCGGTGAGACCCAGCGACAGCCAGCGGGCCCATCCGTCCTCTGAGAAGGCGTAGGCCAGGAGCATGACGCCCAGCGCGAGCGGCCATGCCGGTAGCACGCGGCGCAACCACGCGCGGCGCTCGACCTCGTTGACGTCCTCGGCTGCGTCGGGGCTCTCAGCGGGGATCGAAGCCGAATAGCCGAGGCCGTCCACGCTGCCGAGCAGCTGCTCGACGCTCACCAGTTGGGGATCGAAGTCGACCGCCGCGCGTCCCGTGGCGAAGTTGACGCGCGCCTGCGTGACACCCTCGTGACGTCCGAGGGTGCGCTGGATGCGGTTGGCGCACGACGCGCAGCTCATGCCCTCGACGGCGAGCTCCGCGCGCTCCGGCGCGGCGGCGTCGCCGCGCACGCCATCGGGGTCACGATCGGTGAGGGTGGCGCCGGCCATCTAGCTCGCCTCCCCATGGCCGCCGACCTCATAGCCCTGGTCCGCGATCGATTCGGCGATGGCGGCCAGCGGCGTGCGGACATCATGCTCGACCGTGACGACCTTGCCGCGCAGGTCGACCAGCACCGAACGAACGCCTGGATGGGCTCGGACGGCACTCTCGATGGCGACCTTGCAGCGGTCACAGACCATGTCGGGCACCGAGAAGCGGCTGCGAGTCATGACGGACACGATCGATCTCCTAAGCGGCCGGGGTGGTGGTGGAGAGAGGCGCGCCGGCCTCGGTGCCCGTCTGTGCGACCAGCACAAGGTCGGGTCCGGTCAGCGCGCCGCTGAACTTCAACGTCTCGACGAGCTCGGCGATCGCCGCGGGCCCTCGGCCCTCGTGCACCGCATCCGAGAAGCAGGTCTCGAGGTGGTTGGTCAGCACAAGGCGGTTGGCGCGCTCCAGCGACGCCTGCAGGGCGGCGATCTGCTTCATCAGGTCGACGCAGTACTCCTCGGCCTCGACCATGCGGATCACGCCGTCGAGATGCCCGCGCACGGTCTTCAGGCGGTTGACGATGGCGCGCTTGTGGCCTTGTTCCATCGTCCTCACCCGCCCCGCATGTCGTGGCCGCGGATCGAGCCGGCGTCGGAATCATCCATCGCCCTGTGCATCGCGCGCATCTCGGGGTCGCGCATCATCCCGCGGTGCATCTCGCGCATCTCGGGGTCGCGCATCATCGAACCGTGCTCCGAGGCCATCTGAGAGCGCATGGTCGTCATGTCGTGATGCATGGCGGCGGAACGGCTGTCACGAGCGCCGCCGTCGCCGTCGGCGCGAGCCAGCGCGATGCCGTAGCCCGCCGAGCCGAAGAGCAGAGCTGCGGCGGCGGTGCCTGCGAACAGACCTCTGAGTCTCATGTGAAACGTCCCTTCAGATCGAGAGTCCACCCCACCGGGGGTGGGGTCTGCGAACATCGTAGCGCATCAACTACGTACGTAGCAGTCAGGTCTCGGAGGTCACGTGACCGTTACATCGACTTCGTGGTAGCCGGTCGCGCCGGCGGGGTGAGGCGGCCGGCTGCGCGCGTCTTGGCGTGTGCCGTCACCGGCGGTGGCGCGGCAGGCGACGCGGTGCACGCCGCGCGCCATGGGTGCCCAGTCGAGGGCCCATTGCGTCCAGGCGTGCGCCGCGACTGGATGCCGCAGGCTGGCGGGGCGCCAGGCCTTACCTCCGTCCAGGGACACCTCCACGGCTGCGATCCCCCGCGTCCCCGCCCACGCCACCCCCGCGATCCAAGCTCGCCGCCCCAGGGCGGCCTCGCGCGGGACGTCGATCCGCGATTGGGTCCTGACCTCCGCGACATCCGACCACCCGCGCTCGGTCCAGTAGCTGCGGTGATCGGATCCGAGGAGGCGGATCTCGACGATCCACTTGGCGTTCATCATCCCGTACAGGGACGGCACGCGGACGCGACAGGGAAACCCGTGCTCCTGTCGCAGCGGTCGCCCCTCGTGGCCGATCGCCAGCATCGTGCTCGGCTCGAGCGCATGGGCCAGCGGGATCGAGACCTCGTAGCCGTCCGCGCACCGCAATACCACGTCCACCGCCGCCTCGCTGGCACCGGAGCGGCGCAGCACTTCCGCAGGCGCAGGCCGGTCCAACGCGAGGAACCGACGAGCGGCCCGCCGACCGGGTTGGACACGCAGGTGAGGACGGACGCCTCCTCGACCAGCTCGAAGTCGCGCTGCAGCGCGCCGAACGTCAGGCTCAGCGGCTCTTCACGAGGCCGGTGACCTCGAGCGTCCAGTCCGCCGCCTCGACGACCGGATCCACGATGGCGATGTCCACGACGTACCATCCGCTCGGCCAGCGCGAGCGGCGGAAAGGCGACCGCCGGCGCCGCGCGATTCATCGCCCAGAGGAAGGCGACGCCAACGCAGGCGGCGACCAGCCCCGAGGCGGCTCCTGGTCCCTGCCGGTGTGCTGCGCCTCGCTCATCCTCACGCACGCTAGGTTCCAAACCTACTACACTCGTCGTAGGAGGGCACCGCGGGTGCCCGTGACCAAGCGGAGGAACGTCGTGGAGAGTGCCCTTCTCAGCCTCGCCCTGCTGGCCTGCCCGGTCGGCATGGGACTGATGATGTGGTTCATGATGCGCGGGCAGAAGAAGCCCGCCGCCGAGGACAACTCGACCTCGATAGCCGGGCTGCGAGCCGAGCAACAGCGCTTGGACGCGGCGATCGCCGACGCGGAGGCCGGCAACGAGCCGGCCGCCGGCCAGCGTCGCTGATATCTACAGGACGATGAGCGACGTCGTCTGACCCGCTCCTTGTGGCGGGCCTCACGCGGAGACGCAGAGGGCCGGCCGCCGTCGCCGGCCTCCTCGCCCGGGCGCTCGCGCTGACCGCCTGCGACGTCCTCGATCGTGCGCCCAACCCGGGTCAACCGGAAGCAGCTCTTCGTGCAGCGGTGCGCCGCGTGCCATTCGCTGGATCGCGCCGGGGCGCAGGCCACGGTCGGCCCCGACCTCGACGCGGCGTTCGGCCGCGCGCTGGCCGACGGCCTCCAGCGGAGCACCGTGGAGGGCGTCGTGGAGAGCCAGATCCTCCACCCCAGGCGCGGGAGCCGGATGCCGGCCGGGCTGGTCACCGGAGCGGACGCAGAGGACGTCGCCGCCTACGTCGCCCAGGCGGTCGCGGCACCGGGCAGGGACACCGGTGCGCTCGCCGACGTCGGCGCGGGCAAGGCGGGCGGGCCGCCCGGGAGGCGGGTCTTCAACGGAGCGGCCGGCTGCGGTGCCTGCCACGTGCTGAACGACGCGGGCACGGCCGGGACGGTCGGCCCGAATCTCGATCGGTTGCTTCCCGACCGCTCTCGCGCCTTCATCCGGGAGTCGATCGTCGAGCCGAACGCGATGGTCGAGCAGGGCTACAGGCCCGGGGTCATGCCGACGAACTATCGATCGCGACTGTCGGAGCGTGAGCTGGCGGCGCTGGTCGCCTACGTCGCGGAAGTCACGAGGTAGCCTGCCGACGCTGCAGCCACCGATCGAACTGGCGCGGCGGAACGACCACCGCGCTGGCGCGCATGACCGCATGCTCGAGCCCGCAGAGCTCTGAGCAGACGACGCTGTAGGGCCCCGTGCGCGACGGTGACGCGCAACGTCGTGGTGATACCCGGCACGGCGTCGATCTTGGCGCGGAACTCGGGAATCCAGAAGCCGTGGATCACGTCCAGCGAGCGCACGCGAAACTCGACCGGGCGTTCCTTGCGGGAGATACAGGATGGACGACGCGACCCCCTTTTCCGCAGACTGCGGGTACTCGAAGCTCCAAGCGAACTGCCGCGCCGTCACCTGTACGACCATCGTCCGCGCCTGCTCGCGCTCGCTGTCGCCGAGGACGATCCACGAGTAAGAGACCAGCCCGGCGATGAGGAGCGCGGGGATGGTGCTCCAGATCACCTCGAGCGGTGTGTTGCCGTGGATGGGCGGACCGTCTGTGAGCTCCTCGCCTGGCCGCACGCGGAACTTCCACGCGCAGAAGAGCACGACCGCGGCCACAAGCGTGAACATCGGCACCGAGACGACCAGCAGGACTTCGAACAGCCGATCGACGGGCGGCGCTCGGTCGGCTGCCTCCCGAGGGAACCAGGGAAGCCGAAGGACCACCACGACGC
>JAABUR0100007998.1_pt1 | contig 12329 bp, 13 predicted proteins | sample 5560091 | NCBI WGS metagenome assembly JAABUR01 (sample SAMN10711879, study PRJNA513375) | rock metagenome | isolation source: Antarctica rocks | place: Antarctica: Victoria Land, University Valley sud
TTTTAAAGGCAAAAACAGGCTGCTTGTTTAAGCAGCCTGTTTTTCCTCAAGCAATTTTTGCAACAGAGTTATTAATGATCTTTTTGTAATTCTCTATAAACATTCAGTTCTCCATTATAAACACTTATTTGTTTATAGCTGGTTTCATCTTCTAAGTAAAACAGGTAAAAAGTCATGTCACCTTCTTTAATTTCATTCATGCCTGTGATGTTATAATCAGGAAAATTACTTCTGATAAGAGATCTTATAGCCTTTGGCATTTTACTTTCACCGCAGTAGGATATAGTATGTACCCAATTGCCTCTTTTATTATAAATAACCCTGGTTTGAATATCGTCTCTGTTAAACGAGGCACTTATTGCATCTTTTTCAACAAGCCATTTTACATCTGAACCATCTTTAAACTCTTTTTTGAAACTCTCGGTCGCTTTAAAATTTGCTTTTAGTGCTTTGAGATTTATTTTTATGGTTTTAAGGTTCGCTTTTGACTCCTTAATGTTGTCTTTGTTAACTATGATCTTTTCATCACCCGAAGTTTTATCTTCTGACATAGAAGACAGTGCAGAAATTGTTTTAGTTTTCGAAGAGGATATATCTGCTAAAGACATTTGAGCTCTTGCGTTGCTTACAATTATGGAAGTACTAATTATTCCCATAAGCAAGCCTGGAAAAATCTTTTTCATTTTTTTAATTTTTATTTTTTTTTTGAATAATGAGATGGTAGAACTTGCGCAGTTTCTGATGTAAAAATGAAAAATATTATAAAGGTGTACAAGAGTACATTAACGGTTTTATAAAGCAGAAATAAACAGTACCGGAGGGTAAATTAGCGGGGAAATCTAATATTAAATTGCACCTATCAGCAGCGCAAACGAGAAAACACAATTTGAAAAAAGTTACTCAGCTATGTTATAAGAAGCAGAAGGAAAAGTAAATCGTAAGAATATTAAAAAGAGGTAAAAAAAAATTATAAGGTTACAATACCATTTTTTATAGCATACATCACAAGCCCTACCCGTGTTTTAATGTTTAATTTTTGAAATAAATCATCACGGTAACCATCTATTGTACGGGGACTAAGAAACATTTTATCTGCAATTTCTTTATAAGTCAATTCTGTGCACACTAATTTTAAGAATGTTATTTCATGTTCCTTCAGGTGTATTATGTTTTTTGCCTGGCTTTTTTCTTCATTTATCGAACGAATAAAGGTACCTGTAACCAATTCAGAATAGTAAAAACCTTTTGCATTTATGGAATACAAAGCGTTTTTTAGTTCAGAAGGGTCACAATCTTTTAAAATATATCCTTTGGCGCCTGCCTTAAACATTCTGATCACGGCGTTCTCATTGTCATACATTGACAGAGCCAAAACTTTCACTTCGGGATAATTATTTTTTAACCATAGACAAGTTTCATAGCCATCCATTTCCGGCATATTAATATCCAGCAAAACAATTTGCGGGGGCTGTTTTGGTTGCAATTTATTTATAAAGTCTTTGCCATTATTTGCTTCAAATAAAATTATATAATCCTCAAAACTATTTATAAGGCTGGCAAGGCCGTTACGAAGCAGGATATGATCATCAACCAATACAATGTCTACTTTGGAAGGCATAATAATAATAATAATTTTATGATAGCGGTAAAGTGATTTTTACAGTTGTACCTTTTCCAGGTTCGCTTACAAGTTCAAAAGAGGCACCGATAAGCTGTGCACGGTTCTGTATGTTCCTGATACCTAATCCTGATTTTTTTACTTCAGTTTGATGTACAGAAGAAAGATCGAAACCAACACCGTTGTCTGTAATTTGATACCTAAAATTATCAGGACGAAAATAAACATTTACGGTAATGGAAGATGCTTTTGAATGTCTGATAATATTGTTTATTACTTCCTGAAAAATGCGAAATAATATTAATTCATGCTGATTTGGAAGTCTGTAAAAGGTACCTTCAGTAATTAAAATAGTTTCAATGCTGCCGGTTTTTCTAATGAGTTGCAATTCATACTCTATAGATTTGATTAAACCCATTTCTGTAACATAATCAGTATCGAGAGTCTTTGATAAATCACGAAGATCCTGAATGGCTTTTCCTACCAGTTGCTTGGAGTCGTCAATTTTTTCCTGCAATATTCCGGGCTTATTTAGATTAATTGTATTGAGTGTAAGTTTTGCCAGACTTAATATCTGCCCGATATTATCATGTATTTCCTGCGAAATATTCTTTACCGTTTGTTCCTGTATTTCTAACTTACTTTCCAGTATCTGTTTTTCAAACACAACCTTTAATTGCTCCTTTTCTCTTAAGTATTGCAACTGTTTTTTTTGATACACCAAAACAAGCATAATGATACCTATTGCAACAATTAGTAAAAAGAGGGTAATTATTATAATTGGTATCACGCCTGAAATCAATGATGTTTCTTTTGATAGTTTATCCATAAGTTACCAGTTAATGTAATAACTGAGCTTAAGAAAAGAATTAAGTTTTGAAGAGCCCACATGGTTTTACGCAACTCAATAGTGGCATTTTTATAAAATAAAATGATACAAAAACAACTTAGAAAATATAATAAGTATCCCGAAACCAGCCAAAAATCAAATTCATGTAAGATGTTCACTTCACTTACATTTCTGATAACCTGATCGAAATAAAGAAGAGCATAAATAACAATACTTAAAAAGCAAAATGCAGTTATATAATTATTAACCTGATTAAAAAACTGCTGCTTAACGATATGAACTATCAGAAAAAAAATTACATTAAGAGTTAAGAAAAACAGTGCAATATATTTTTTTTGTTTTATATAAAAAAGTTGATAAAAGTAATAAGAAAAAATACAGATAGTCAGCAAAAAAAATAAATTATAGATCCAATTATTATCGCCTTTTGTCTTATAAAAGGCCAATAGACTTGCATAAAATATCAAACATGTTGCTATCAGGTAGTAACAGAAAAGAACCTTTATTTTAAGTGTTCTAATCCTGGTTAAAGCTATAAAAAGTATAACTATATAAATGCAATAAGAAAACGGTTCCAGGAAATTTGTAAAAAATGAATTCAATTTTTAAAATAGATTTTCTTCAGGATTTATATTAATAGTAAGCAATCTCATTTCTTTCTGCTCTTTGTAATCTAGCATGGCATAGGACAGCCGGTTTTGCTTGCGACTAAAACATTCTTTGCATCGAATCCATCTGCCGCTATTATTGTCGACCACTCACCTGTTTCCGGTTCACGGGTATATTTACATGAAACAACTATATTCACCGCTCCTGATCCTATTAATTCCTGAATGTCAACAGAGGTGAATTTGACCTCGCATTGTAATTCGTTTGCCATAAAATAAATTTTAATTTTGAGAAAAATATTTGTTTAATAAACTTACAAAAAATTTAAGTGTCCGTGTTTTTAACAATAAATACTGTAAAAACACCTCCTTTGATACTTATTCTTATAACGGTTCAAATGGTGACTTTTTATCACATTGCTACATTAGGGCAGGAGGTGGGACAGTTTTATTAGTGTGAAAAAAATGCACTTTTTAAGCGCAGAAATAAGAAAAATACTTCAACTGATTATTAGATAAAATCAACAGAAATTTTTAACTGCTGATTGTTTCAACAGTTAAAATATGTCTGCTTGCGCTTATTCTTGACATTTAATTCCATATGTAATAAATACTTTTAATTGTCTCATATTATTTTGATCTATACCTCTGCGGAATAACCCAAAATAATGAGAAAATAATTTTCATTCTACTTTAGAAAGTACTTATATCACACACGGCATCGGACAACCTTTTGCCGATGTCGGTTCTACTGCACCTTCTCCAAATGTTTGTGCCGCAATTTCCATTTTTGATAAATCGGGAGAAACAAATGTTACTTTTGCTGTAACAAGTATACCTGCAGCTCCGGTGTTAATTAGTTCCTGCAGATCGGAACTTTTAAAATAAAATTCGAATTGGTTTGCCATGATGTGAGGTTTTAGTAGTTAAGAAATGTTTTTTTGATTGTTTTAAAATTAACAATAAAAGAGTTTGTCCTTTCTGCCGATTAATGTTTTAAAAAAAATTCATTAAGGAAATAGCTATTGAGCAACATTTGCCTTTTCGACCCAGGTAAGCTAAACTTTATTCGTAAGACAGTAAAAATATTATCTTCTCTATAAAGTCCTTATAAAAGACGCAACAGCCACTATTGCTTTTATTTTGATGTAATCTAATGACGTTGTTATATAATCTGACTATTCTCACTCATCCCCTTGCAATTCTTCCAAAAGCTTCTTCATTATATTCTTTCTTACAACACTCCCATTCCCGTTACTCCCATTTTTGAGTAAGCCAACAAAATTTTTTAATGCTTTCTCAATGCCTTTTTCATCCTTATATTCACTATGCAGTCCACATTCTTTTAGTGTATGAGGTTGCAGCAAAAGAGAATTAGGAAGCATAGAAATTTCACGCCAGGCAAAACATTCACGAATCGTCTTCTGATGTTCTCCCTTTATCTCACGATCTGCACGTAATAATTGCCTGAGAATACTATGATAGCTTAAAAAATTGGGATTCAATTTGCCCCACGTAATAGCTAAGAGGCGTCCTAAATAATCTCTTGCATAAAGCAAAGCATCTTTGAATCCTTTTTTATTTCCTGTATATGCAGCATCAAAAGCTGCCTGTATAGCGCTTAAATCTTGTCCTCTGCCAGGTCCTGGCCCTTGTGTTGACAGGTCTGCTAATTCCTGGGGAATCAATCCTTTTTCTACAAGTTTCTTCTGAAATACCTCAACCATAATATCGAATATTCCACCAGTTAAAGGGACAGAACGCTTATGGGGTTCAAAGCCCACATCAGACATACGTAAACTGTTAAAGGCAACCCGCACTTCACGACTTTCAGAAAGTTCACCCACACGATCTAATTCATTAATAGTAAATAAATTTCCCTTTGTTGACTCTAACAGATGATCAACTACTGAGTGGAAATGTAATGAAGAAATAATTGCAACGAGATCGCCTGCAGATTCATGCATTCCCATATAATCTATTTTGTCATCGGTTGGAGATGAAGGAGCGCCAACCTCAGCATAAATAATACTATGACCTAGTTCATGAGCCAGCACATCGAAGTTTTGACAATAAGGACGGGTGTGATCTATGCCACTGCTTTCATTTTGTCCATAACCAAATTCTAAAAATCCATATCCTGATTGAGCATTATCCCATTCTATTAAAGGAATAAGTTCCAAACGATCAAAATCAGTTTCAAAATGCCAATAGATCGGATGTTGAAAGTAGTCTTCCCAAATATCCAGCACCCGCCGCACAGTGGCATACATAACAGCGCAGGAAAACTCCCTGCTGTCAACATCTAAATGAATGAAATGACCATCTGGCCCCGGGGTAACATCTGCCTTGCGTTCATCCCGGTAAGGTGGCCTTAATAGTTTTGAATAAGGCAATTTATTAACAGCATCTACCACAAACATCCTGTCATCAGCAGGACCTGGTTTAATATCTTCAGGTCTTACAGATATGGTTATTATTTCCGGTTCACGGAAAGCACTAAGAAACCGTGGCTGAGGGAAAATGCGAAATTTAGTCCCCGTATTTTCTAATTCCTTGTCAAGTTGAACAGACATAAGCGTTGGTTTATTATGATTAATTAAGATTAAACTGCTGCAGGTTCTAATCCTTCGTCGTAGATCACTTTTCCTCTTTATAAAATCTGCAACGCGAATTACTTTTTGGGCAGAATTTTCGTCTATACAATATCTATACACCTTAGCAATCTTTTCAAATCCTTCTGAATGCAGGTGTATCTCATCCCACCAATCATCATCTGTTTCAGCAGTACCTCTGCAATCAATATGATAGACGTTTTTGAAACTATGATTTTCAGCGAGGTCAATAAACAGGCAATTGAGTTCAAAAATCATTGCCTCTATTATATTTCTGCTGATAAAATCATCTTTAATGCCTTGTATCATCAGCGGCCTTTTCAGCCATTTACCTGAACCTGCAAAAGAATTTACAAGAGGCTGCAGATTATACCATTTCTTCCAACGGAGTAAAGGTGTCGGTATAGCATAATCATAGCCCTGCGTTATGATCTTCATATCATTATACTTTCCTGAATTTTGCAGATTATTAAACAATTTATAGTATTGAGCTTTAAGCGTCCAGAGAAAAGAGTAAAAAGATGGTAAGATGTATTTATATCCTTCTTCAATTTCAGCTTTCAATTTTTCTCCGTCTCTTTCTTTTATAAGTAATTTTTCATCTGGCGGGAGATGTCTTATATCTTTCGAAGTTGTGACACCACTTACCATTGCTGCGAGCCGACTTGAACCAATAAAATCATTTCCGCCACCACTGATAAGAAACACTTCGGGTCTGTGAATAGAAAGTTCCTCGATATATTTCTCATCATATAAAATATTTGTAAACCAGTCGCCGCCATACGCTAAACTATAAACAGCGTACGAAGGTTCATCACTCAGCCAGTCAACAATATCTTTTATAAACAAAGGAAATTGAAACCAGGAATCACCTTCAGCTACGATTACTTTTCTGTCTTTATTAAAATCCCTGAAGCCTTTGTCTATAAGTTTAAAGTATCGTTTTTCCCTTATTCCGGTGCTGCGCTTATTCATTAAACCTAATACGCCTTTTGTTGCATCCGATTCTTCTTTAAGCGACGTTTCATTAATGTCAAAAATTCTAATGACCATTTTTCGTAAGTCATCAAAATTTAATTCTATCTTTTCATTCTTATGTTCATTGTCCTGGCCAATAGATACTAATTCCAAAAAATCTGCATCATCAAAGTCTAAGGGATGTCTGATAATTTTTTCTATCAGCTCTTTTTTTCTGGCAATTTTATCTTCAGGCGTGGTCATAAGCATACTATTAAATATCTATTGACTGTCTCTTCTTTACTTCCTTTAAAATTACTTCCTTTCTGCTCTTTATACAATAGCCATCTATAACTATTTTTATAAAGTCCTTCTGGTTAATTTGTTATTGATAGTTATCCATTTATTAAATATTCTTACACAAACCTACTTCCTTAAATATGGGCGGCCAAGGTGAAAAAAACGGTTCTGGTGAGGGTGTTTTCACTATTTTTTTAAGTTTTCACCTGCCGTCCTGCAAAATGTCGTATTAATTATGAAACTTAATGTAAAATTATCACACTTTTCAGCAAGCTTTATTTAACAACCGTAATCTGTGAATGCATCGAAGGCGACTCGTTTTTACTACATTTTGTGTTTTAAAATTCATTTCTGTTGCGATTTCTTTGTCCGTATATCCTTCTGCTGCAAGAAGCATCAAACGTTGACTTTTATAGCATAATTGGTTAAGTTGTTGTTTTAATGCCTCAGCATCTGCTTTCTTAATTAATTGTTCAATAACAGATTGTGAGTCATCGGATATATGTATTTGCAACTCATTAATACTCACAGTTTTGTTAATGCTGCTCTTAAGAGTTGTCTTTTTCCTCAAAATGTCAACACATCTGTTATGAAAAATCTGGTATAGAAAAGTCTTCAGGGAAGATTTTCCCTGAAAGGAGCCATTAGTTATTGATTTAATGGCTGCTATAATTGTATCTGAATAGGCATCAAATAAATTATCTTCAGATAACGAAAATTTATTTATTCCTGCCTGGATAAAATAAAAATACTTCTTAAAAAGTTGTTCTTCACCTTTCATTCTTATAATACCGGATGATCTGATCTTATCCAAAATCTCTTGTTCAGCAAAGTACTCTTGATTTGTGAGATGTGTCATTGTAGTAAACTTTAAATTGATAACTGTTTTTTCCTGACCCAGTATAAGATGACCTTCAAACCCGTTCATTCTGAACGATTTTATTGATCAGCTTTTCAATCCAAAGTTTTAAAAACATACTAACTCATTCAAGAGGCATAACACCTATATTATAGAAGTGAAAACACGCATATAAGGACGTGTAAAAAAACATTTTTTACTAAAGGACTGCTATAATTCAAGAGAAAGCTTCTAAAGATTGAGTGGCGGAAATAATGGGAGAATCCCTCTGATTTAGGTGAGATCTCAAATAATGGCATGAGAAAAAAGCAAGAGAAGGAAGCTTTCATACCATTTCAAATGATAGAAAATCTCACTTTTGTATGAAAGTTATCGACAGAACATAAAGTTTGGGTGTAGGCATTATAAACATGAAGCACAGGGCAAGGCTATTAGGTGGCACTATACAAAGGTAAACTGCAATGAAGGCAGCACGTTACATATTACATTACCTGTTTAAACAAAATGAGTCATGAAAATTTCTGTAGGTATAGCGGACGATCACCAGTTGTTTTTAAAATCACTTAGCCTGATGCTGTCATGTTTTGAAAATTTTACTGTTGCTGTAGAAGCGCTGAATGGAAAAAATTTGCAGGACAAAATGAAATTAATACAATCAGTTCCTGATATTATGCTTAAAGATGTAAGCATGCCGGTAATGAATGGTATAGCAACAACTGCCTGGCTGAAAATTATCCTTCCATTAAACTCTCATCGCTTTCTATTGATGATAGCGATAAGAAGATTATCGCTATGATCAAAGCGGGATGTTGCGCATATCTTTTGAAAGACACCCATCCGGCTGAACTGGAAAAAGCATTAAATGAAATATACACAAAAGGGCATTATAACGGCGATGCAAGCAATATAAATTATCGGCGGCTATTGAAGGCTCAAAAGGAGGAGGAAGAACTAAAGCTTAATGATAATAAAAAACAGTTTTTACAGCTTGCCTGCAGCGACCTCACTTATAAACAAATTGCTGCTAAAATGAATAAAAGCGAAAGAACTATTGATGGTTATCGTGAAGATCTTTTTAAAAAATTTAAAGTACAAAGCAGGGGTCGGTCTAGTGTTGGAAGCGATAAGAAGAGATTTGGTAAAACTTTAAATATTCAGGCTCAAAATCCTTCTCCTACCCTACAGTTATATTGTACTGCATCATCCTAAGTAACATTCACTTCTCTTTCGAGGATAATTCCAAACTTAGTCTCTGCGCTATGCATTATTTCAGTTGATAAGTTATAGATGTCAATACCGTTTGCGTTGCCATAATTTACCAAAACCAAAGCCTGCTTTGCGTGGCAGCCTGCATCTCCTTTTCTGTAGCCTTTCCAGCCGCATTGTTCTATCAGCCAGCCTGCGGCAACTTTTACAGTATTGTCCTTTCCGGGATAACCGACAATAGCAGGAAATTCTGCTTGCAGCTTTTCAAATTGTTGTTTTGATATAGCAGGGTTTTTAAAAAAACTTCCTGCATTACCTATCTCTTTTGGATCAGGCAGTTTGCTTTGCCGGATATTTATAACTGCCTGCGAAATGGCTGCTATTGATAACTCCTGAACGACCATTTTATCCAGTTCCTGCTGAACAGCGCCATAAATAGTGTTGAAAACAGGTTTTTTGTTTAGTCTGAAAGTAACACTTGTAATTATAAACTGTCCTTTATATTTTCTTTTAAATATACTTTCGCGATAACCAAACTCACAATCTTTTGCTGAAAAAATTTGCAGCTTTTTTTCTTTTATATTGTAAGCTTCCAATTCATAAAAAACATCTTTTATCTCTGCTCCGTAAGCCCCGATATTTTGCATAGGACCTGCTCCTACGCTACCCCATATTAAACTTAAATTCTCAACTCCGGCAAAGTTATTTTCAATACAATATACAACAAACCGGTGCCAGTTTTCCCCCGCTGCCGCACGTATGTAAACATGATCGGGATCCTCATTTATCACTTCAATTCCCTTCATTTCATTTATAGCCACCAATCCTTTATAATCCTGGGTCAGCAGTACATTGCTGCCACCGCCAAGAACAAGCGTAGTAACTTCTTTATTTGATGAGTCAAAATTAAAAACTTCATCAAGCTCACTTACTGAAGTGAATTTTGCAAAATACCTGGCAGTTGCATTTATACCAAAGGTATTATATGACTTAAGTGAAATATTTTCCTGAATTTGCATTACAATATTTTAAGGACTTTAAAGTAATAAATATGCAATCATTAACTGCGGTGGTTCTTGGTGCAACCGGTCTTGTCGGCGAACAGGTGGTACAACAATTATTGAATGATGCCACTTTTTCAAAAGTAAGGATACTTGTAAGAAGGCCGGTAAAATTATCGCATCCAAAGCTTGAAGCGGAAATTGTAAATTTCGATACCCTTACAGAATATCGCCGGAAGTTAGGGAAGGGAGACTGCATTTTTTGTTGTATAGGCACTACACAAAAAAAGGTAAAGGGCGATAAAAATGCCTACCGCAAAATTGATGTTGATATTGCTGTTAATGCAGCCAAGATGGGTAAAGATGCAGGTTTTACAAAATACCTGCTTGTTTCTGCGGTAGGCGCAGATGTGCATTCTAAAAACTTTTATTTACGGTTAAAAGGAGAGGCAGAGAGAGAAATTTCAGATGTAAATTTTAATAGCTTTCATGCTTTTCGTCCGAGTATATTATTAGGCGAAAGAAAGGAATTTCGTTTAGCTGAGTCAATTGGTAAAGGAGTGATGCAAGGTCTTTCGGGTTTGTTTATGGGAAATTTGAAAAAGTTTAAAGGAATTGAAGGTGCAGATGTTGCCAAAGCTATGGTAACTGCTGCAAAGTCTGATGGAAAAGGAATGTTTGTTCATCATTATGATGATATGATGAAAGGAAAGTGAGCTTCTTATCACTTACCGGGGAAGAGTTCGAAAGTTTAAGTTTAAGGTCGGATTGATGCCTTAAAATCAGATATGTCATCACAAATTGTGATGACATATTCCAGTAAGTTGAAACATATAAAATCCTCTGGAAATCGTTAAATGTTTCGTTTTACGGCCTGATTTAAACCCTGGATTTTACTTTGTATAAGCGGCAGATCAAAGTTGGGCATTACCCTTTCACCACCACCTATCTTGCATATCCTGTTTGTATGATTTGTATAATATGCATAATAGCTTTTTTCTGCATCGCCTGATTAGTAAATTAGAGTAGCACCCCAGGAAGATAGCTAAAATGTATTCAAAGAAGCGTTAATTGCCAAGGAAAATTTTTCATCCGCTCAGTTTATTACTTCATAAGCCATCATTGCAGCGGCTTTATTTTTTAAATTTACTTCACCAACCGGTTTGCAGTTGAATGACTCTTTTATTTTTTTATAAGAATCTTCATTAATCATTATTTGGCTTTGTGCGGCTGCTGTTTGCAATCTTTGGGCAACATTCACTACATCACCTATTATAGTATAATCGAGACGTTTAAGATTTGCCGATCCGATATTTCCGGATATTACTTCGCCGCTGTTAACCCCTATAGATACTTTTGCTGAAAAACCTCCCCGATGATCAGGAAGATTTTCAATTTGTCTGCGTACAGACAGGCAGGCTTCTATCGCGCGGTCAAGGTGATAATTGCCACGAAAAACAGCCATAATAGCATCGCCTATAAATTTATCAATATAGCCATCCTGTGCAATGATTTCTTTCACCATAACATCAAAATAGTTATTTAAAAGATTTACCACCTCATTGGCTGGTTGTGTTTCGCTTATAGAAGTAAAGCTGCAAATATCTATAAAGGCGACGGTGGCTTCAATAGTCTCATTAGCCAAAAGTGTAGTTTCATACTCTTTGCTGCTCATAAAGTTTAAAACCGTTTCATCTACATACATCTTTAAAATGTTGTTTTCTTTTATTGCCTGCAGTGTTTCGCGAAGCTGACCAACATGTTTCACGGTTTTTTCTATTGTAAGTTCCAGGTCCTCAAAGTTTACCGGTTTGCAGACAAAATCAAAAGCGCCGCGGTTCATTGCTGTTCTTATGTTTTCCATATCGCCATAGGCAGATACCATTACAGCTTTCACCAACGGACTTACTTCGCTTAGTTTACCCAACAGGGTTAATCCGTCTAATTCAGGCATATTAATATCGCTCAGTAATATTTCAACATCGGGATTTGCAGTAAGTTGCCTGATGGCATCATTGCCATTGAAGGCAAAGAGAAATTCATATTTCTTCTCCCGTATCTGGCGGCGAAACTTTTGCTTTATCAGCAACTCAAGATCAGTTTCGTCGTCAGCCACTAATATTTTTGTCATCAGGTAGAAATTTTTAATTTTTCTTTCAATTGATTAAAGTCGATAGGTTTGGTTAAAAAATCATCTGCGCCAAGGTTTATCGCCTGGTTATAATTTTCTGTGTCGCCATAGGCAGTTATCATCATCACTACCGGGGGCGGAGGCGGGGGCGCGAGATAATTTTGTTTTATCCGCTTCAGCAGTT
>JAABUR0100008000.1_pt1 | contig 12328 bp, 9 predicted proteins | sample 5560091 | NCBI WGS metagenome assembly JAABUR01 (sample SAMN10711879, study PRJNA513375) | rock metagenome | isolation source: Antarctica rocks | place: Antarctica: Victoria Land, University Valley sud
GAAGCGTTAGCGTGGGACATGAGGACCTCCGTGGTGGGTGTGTAGCCGTAGGACAGCCCCACCTCACCCGGAGGTCCTCCTCATGTCCAGCAGGCTCGCCCGTCACCAACGTCCGTGGTTAGTACAGCTAGACGACGCCGCGATCCAGGAAGACCCGTTCGCCCACTACGTCGACCTGCGCGAACAGGCGCCCGTGCTGGAGACCGATCTGGGCGGCAGGCCTGCCTGGGTGCTGAGCCGCCGGGAGGACATCGCCGCGGCGCTGCTGAACACCACGGCGTTCTCGAGCCGCACGGTTCCCGACGGAACGCTGCTGCACACCGATCCGCCCGACCACCGGGCGCTGCGGGCGATGGTGTCCGGCCTGTTCACCCGTGCGGCGGTGAGCTCGATCGAACCGTTCATCGCGCGCCGCAGCGCCGAGCTGCTCGACGCGCTCGTCGACGCCGGCACCTGCGACGTCGTGGACGACTTCGCCGGTCCGTTGACGGTCTCGGTGAGCTCGCGGCTTTTCGGTATCGCGGTGAACGACGTGGAGCAGCTCAGGACCTGGACGAAGGCCTCTGCCGAGTACCAGCGCGCGTTGCGCCTGGGAACGCAGGCGCCGGCCGGGGCCGAAGACGCTTTCCGGCAGCTGTTCGACTTCGCGGGGAAGCTCGTCGCGGAGCACAGCTCCGAGGCCGACACTGTGGTGGCGAGGTTGGCCAGGCTCACCGCCGACGGCGAGCTGACCCGGAAACAGTCCTCGCAGTTCATGGTCCTGCTGCTGGTCGCCGGGCACTCGACGACGACGAACCTGATCGCCAACTCCACCTACCTCCTCACCGAGAGCCCGCGGTACGTGGACACGCTCCGCGACGATCCGTCTTTCGGCGAGACATTCATCGAGGAGGTGCTGCGCTACCGCCCGTCGTTCCAACGGATCCCCCGGGTCGCCACCCGCGATATCGAGGTGTCGGGCACCACCATCCCGGCCGGCTCCACCGTCTACCTGCTCCTGGGGTCGGCCAACCGTGACCCGATGACCTTCGACGACGCCGAAGCGTTCGACCCGGGCCAGCTCCGCGGGATGCACATGTCCTTCGGTCACGGCATCCACACCTGCCTGGGGCAGTGGTTGGCGCGGATGGAGGGTCGCATTGCGGTGCAGTCGCTCGCGGCACGCGTGGAGTCCGTCACGCTCGATCCGGCCTACCCGCCCGACCACCTGTCAGGTGGCACGGGCAACGAGTTCGGCTTCCACCACCTGCCGGTGCGCCTCGTCCCGTCGGCGGTGCGACAGGGCGAGCCCCCGCAGCCCGCTGACGCTGCGGCTGCCCGGGTGCGGGGGCGGAAAGACGGTGCCGTCGTCGGGGCTCAGGACGTCGAGACGGACGTGAGGGTCGAGTCCATCGACACGGCGTCGGACGGCGTCGTCACGCTGCGGTTGAGGCGGACCGACGACGGGGAGCTGCCGTCCTGGGAGCCGGGCGCCCACATCGACTTGGTCCTCGACGCGGCGCCCACCCGGCAGTACTCGCTATGCGGAGATCCCAGCGACCGCTCGTCGTTCCGCATCGGAGTGCTCCGGGACCCCGAGGGTCGCGGTAGCTCGCTCTACGTGCACGACCGCTTGCAAGCCGGGGACGTCGTGCGAGTACGGGGTCCGCGCAACCACTTTCCGCTGATAGCTGCACCGCGGTACCTCTTCATCGCCGGCGGCATCGGGATCACACCGCTCCTCCCGATGATCGCCGAGGTCGAAGCCGCGGGGGCTCACTGGAGACTGGTCTACGGAGGTCGGCGTCGCGCGTCGATGGCCTTCCTGCCGGAGCTCGAAGCACACGCCTCCCGGGTCAGCGTCTGGCCACAGGACGAGTACGGGTTGCTGAACCTGACCGAAATCCTCGGGTCGCCCGAACCTGACACGCACATCTACTGCTGCGGCCCCGAGCAGCTGCTTGCAGCCGTCGAAGCCATGTGCGAGGCATGGCCGTCGGGTGCCTTGCACGTCGAGCGTTTCAGTCCCCGGCCGAGCACGTCATCGGCCGCGGCGACTCCCTTCGACGTGGTGCTGGAGAAGTCACGCATGACGCTCTCCGTCCGCGCGGATCGGTCGATCCTCGAGACGGTCGAGGAAGCCGGCGTCTACGTGCTCGCCTCGTGCCGTGAGGGAACCTGCGGCACATGTGAGACGGCCGTCATCGAGGGCGACGTCGACCACCGGGACACGGTCCTCGACGAGGCAGCGCGGGAAGCCAACCAATCGATGATGATCTGCGTGTCCCGCTCCAAGGCGTTCCGACTCCTCCTCGACCTCTAGACGACCGGGCCGAGAGCAGCTGTCCCGCCCGGTCATCCCCGCCAAATTCGGCGGGACGCCGAAGGCTTCCACGCCGCCGGAACCAGTGCCGGCCGCACCGTGGCCGGCGGACAGGAGCAGCTGTGGACGAGGGGAACGGTTCCACCCGACCGGTCAGGCGGGGTCGGCAGATCCGACCGGTCCGATGTGCTCGGGAATCGCGGTCGCTGCTACCGGCCGGAGGCCACGGCGGCGCGGTTGGGCCGCCGAGCGGGCCGGAGCATGACGAATCAGGCAGAGCCGCCAACCAACTGGGGCCGCTGCAGCCCGGAGGACGAGCGGGGAACGCTCAATCTCATCAGCGATGAGGTGCGGGCGAGTGCCGTGGCAGAGGCTAGGAGCGGCCGGACGGTGTCGTTGTCCCGGCCGCTCACCACCACCCCGCTGCGTGCCGGACCGACGCCGGGGGTCCCCGCCACCTCGACGTCGGCGCTGCAGGTTGCCATGCACACCGGCCCCGGCCCGGGGGCCATGGCCGAGCTGCTTATCCTGGTGCCGCACGCCCCCGACGTCACGCACTTTGACTCCCCGCCGAAACCGTCGTCGACGGGCGGGTCTAGCCGGGGCGGCCGCTCGAGGACTGCGGGGATGGGAGGACTTCGGCACGGTTCGACCGCCATCTTCGCCGACGAGGTCATCACCCGTGGCGCGCTGCTGGACCTGGCGCCGGGTGGGGAATTTCCCGCCGGGCACCCCGTCCCGCCGGCGACATCGGGGATGCCGTCCCCCCGTTGGAGGCGACGCTTCGAAGCCCCTTGCACGCGGTCGGCGGAACCGCTTCGGCATGCCGCTCATCGACGGCGCGGACCCCACCGACCTTGTCATAGCGTGCGCCGAGGAGGGCCGCTGCAGCTTCCTGTTCGTTGCCGGCCCTCCCCGGCTGCACCTCGCAACCGGTGTATCGGTTGAACCCGCTCGCCATCTCTGACCGGGCCTCCCCCGGCTCTCAGGCTCGTCCGAGGACACCAACGAGGTTGCCACAGCGGGTGAGTCGGCCTGGACCTGCTCGCCGCCGCGTCAAGGTTCGCCTGCGCTACGCGGTCACCGAGTGCGGCGCCCTGGCGGCAGCAGCTGACCTGACGGTCAGCGACTTGCCCGTTTCCCGTCGGGTCGGCGAAGGGCTTGGACGTGACCGGGTCGTCCGGCAACTCGCGGGGCAACGGACAACCCCCGAACGACGACGACCGCGTCTCCTTCCGCCTGCAAGCGTCCTCACCGGGGGCGTCACCCGTCAGCTGGTCGAGGACTTCGCGGGGTCGTCGACACCGTCGAGGGTGTCCAGTGCCGCGGCGTCGAGATTGACGTCGCCCGCAGCCACGTTCGCCTCGAGGTGACCGACGTCGGCGGTCCCGGGGATGAGCAAAACGTTGGGAGCGTGGTGCAGGAGCCACGCGAGACCGACCTGCGCCGGGGTGCTCTGGACGGACTGCGCCACAGCGTAGACGGCAGGCTGCTCAGCGACCTTGGCGCTGCCGGGGAAAGCGCCGCCGAGCGGGAAGTACGGCACCCAGGCGATCGCCTCGTCGAGGCAGAGCTGCAGCATCTCCTCGTCCCGGCGGTTGACCAGGCTGTACTCGTTCTGGACGCACGCTATGCCCGCCGGGATCGTGCGACGCACCCCTTCGAGCGTCACGCTGCTGAGGCCGATGGCGCCGATCTTGCCCTCGTCCCGCAGCGCAACCATCTCTGCGACCTGGTCCTCGATGTCGACCACCTGGTCCCCTTCGGCTCGAAGCCTCGACGTGCCGTCCAGTCGGCGGAGGTTCACCACGGGAATGTTCTCGACGTCGAGGGCCCGCAGGTTGTCCTCGACGCTGGCGCGCAGCTGCTCGGGCCGTTGCGCCGCGCGCATGGGGATGGGACCGCCCGGGTCGGCGTCGCAGCCCACCTTGCTCACGAGGACGACGCCGTCCTCCGGGCGGAGAGCCTCCCGGAGCAGGTCGTTGACCAGGCCTGCGCCGTAGAACTGGGCAGTGTCGACGTGGTCGACGCCGAGCTCGACCACACGGCGCAACAAGGCGATCGCTGCACTGCGGTCGTCACGTAATCTGGTCAGCTGCATCGCGCCGAACCCGATGCGGGAGACGGTGCGTCCGCCGAGAAGGCCGGAGCCCCCGGCACGCGGGGCGCCTACGGTCGTGGTGTCGAGGTGGCGACGTCGGTCAGGGGACATGGGGCGGCCTGTCCTAGGAGAAGGTGGTTGAGTCGGGGTGCATGCCCACGCCAGTTCGGGTAGGTCCCGCCGAGGACGGCGATCGCCTCGAGTGACCGGACCGCAGGGTTACCGGCGTCCGGTCGCCCATGCAACCGCGGGGCGTCGCTGGAGTGACGATCAAAGACTGGTCAGACCCTAGCGTTGACCGCATCCCAGCGTTGACCGCGTCGTCGGCATCGGTCGCCCGTTTGCCGACGACCACGTCCCAGGCTTCCCCGCCGAGGGCATCGGTCGTGGGATCGCCGGGCAGGTGGGATTGCCGCGCCGCACGTCGCTGGGCCACCGCATCCTCCGCCTGACAGCGGCGAGCCCATCTGAGACAATTGCGGTGATGTTCGTGAGCGCGCCGCCGTCCTCGTGGGTCAGCGGGCCGTCCTCCGGACTTCGAGGAGCGCGGAGGCTTCCGGCGGACCGACGAGCGACGTCACGCCGGCCCGCAGGACTGCCGCCCCGTCGTCCGGGTGTTCCGCACCAGGGCCGACCGCGGCAACGCCATGACAACCACGGGACCAGGAGGGCCACCCATGACAGCCGGAACCACACCCGCAGACGCGCTTCCCACCAACTGGGGTCGCTGGGGCGACACGGACGAACTCGGCACCCTCAACTTCATCACCGACGACAGCCGGGCCCGCGGGGCTGCTGCTGTCCGCTCGGGGCGCACGGTGTCGCTGGCGCACCCGATAACCCCGGTCACCCTCGCCGGCGGCGGCGCGGTCCCCCACGGGTCGAGCCCCATGCCCGCGCCCGTGCAGCAGATGCTCATGTTCACCGGTTCCCCCGCCCCCGCCCTTGCGGATGTCCTGATCGTCAACACCCACCACATCGCGATGACGCACGTGGATGCCCTGGTGCACATCCCGGTCGACGGGCACGTCTATCCGGGCGTGCCAGTCGGCCAGGCAGCGAACCGGGGAACGATCCACCACGGCTCGACGACGCCTTTCGCTGCCGGGATCACGACGGCTGGCACGTTCCTCGACCTGGCGCCGGACGGCCGGCTTGATCCCGGGTACGACATCATGGCCGCTGATCTCGATGCTGCTGAACGCCGAGCCGGGGTCCGTGTGCAGTCCGGCGACGCACTGGTCGTGCGCGGCGGGTGGGACGTCCACCGGGATCTGGCCGAACCTCTTCCGACGATGACGCTGGACGCCATCCGGTGGCTGGCCGAGCGCGAGATCAGCTTGCTCGCCAGCGACGTCGGTGATCGTCCGCCAGGCCCGGGATCCGTGCCGCTCCTGCACGCGGTAGCGCTGGCTCGCCTTGGTCTGCCGCTGGTAGACAACACGCACGTGTCCGACCTGGCCGACGTCTGCAGAGAGCTGGACCGGCGGCAGTTCCTCTTTGTTCTCGGAGCATTTCCGGTCCACGGCGCCACCGGGGTACCAGCCAGCCCGCTCGCCATCTTCTAATGGGGCCAGCCTCGGACCGCCAAGGTGGGTGTCCGGTGTATCGCAGTCCGGAGCCTTCGCCCATTCGATGGGCGCCGACTTCGTCATCGACCGCGCCAACATCGCCGCCAACGTCCTGCAGGTGGCACCCGACGGCACGGACTGCATCTTCACGCCCCACTCCACCGGAAACATCGAGGCGTTCGCTGCCATCGCCAAGCCATTCAGCGACATCACCACCATCAACGGCCCCCCGGCCTGGACCTGACAGGAGATCACTCCATATCAGATCGCCCAGCTAGCACGGCTGGGTCGGACCCTGAAGCGGCGGGCCGTCGACGTGCTGGGCACTTCGCCCGGGCCGCCGCTACCTCCAACGTCTCCTCCGAGGCGGGTGATCAGACGGCTCGAACACCGGCGCGGGTGGTCCCTCGGCTTCAGCCACGTGGCCACGGCTTTGACCGCCGCGAAAGTCGCCTCGAGTGTGGACTCCCAGGGGCCGCGACTAGCCCGCCCAAACTGAAACCCAGCGCCCACAAGTCCGTGCCAGCTGACCGGTGTACTCCAGGCGGGTCAGCCGCCCCCGGGCGTTCAGTAGGAACTGCTCCACCACGTAGGGGACCGGCGCGGGTCAGCCGGAAGTCGATGCGTTCCGGACGGGTGAACCGGACCGGCTCGACGGTGCTCGCAACCAGCCGGCCACGCACCGGGGGTGCGATGCGCCGAAAGGGACCATGTCGCTACCGCGCTCCAAAGCGCGGATCTTCTTGGCGACCGCTCTGGTCTCCTCGTAGAGCCAGATTGGGACTGCCTTCAGTAGCCGTCCCAGCGCAGGCGGTGGATGCGGAAGGCTTCCTGCATGTCTGGGATGTTGGGCTGCAGGGCGTGTTGCGTCGGCTGGTGTAGTTGGGGGCTGACGTCTGGGTCTCCGGGGCGTTCGAAGATGGCCCAGAGGGTGTGGTCGTCGCCGTGTCGGGAGAGGAACTGGACTCCGTGCAGGTCGGTGGTCCGGTAGATGTAGGTCGCGACCTCCTGGGTCAGCTGCCGTGGTTTGGCGTCCTTGAGCGCGGCGGCGTCGAAGTCGCCAAGGCCCAGCTCCTGGGCGCGGCGTAGGAAGTGTGGTCGCATGGCGGCGACGGTCTCGGTCTGGGTGATGGCCAGATAGGTGCCACTGAGGCCGGCCGAGGCGGCCATGCGGGGGGCCAGCCAGGACAGCGGGACGACCCCAGCAGGCCTCGTGGCGTCCAGGTCGCCGTCATTGTCCATGATGTCGTTCATCCGGGCGATCAGCTCCGAGTCGGGCCTGAAGCAGGCCAACACCTCGAGCAGGCAGCTGAGTAGGCGGGTGCCGGCGTAGATGGTGCGGAAGGTGCCTTGGGCGTCGTCCCAGCGGCCGGTGAACCGTCCGTTGCTGGCGAACTGCCATGACGGCCAGGCCCATGGGTCCGGCCGGTACCCGACCCGCCAGACGGCAGAATCGGCGGCGACGGTCGCCGGCTGGGGCGCGGGGGAGGTCATCCCTCCGCGGCAAAGGCGCGGGCCGCAGCAATGACGTTTGGCCCGGCCGTGGCCAAGTCCTGCTCCCGCAGCGCCCGGGCCGGCGCCACGTCTTCCAGCTGAGGGTTCAGCCCCTGGAACCAGGCTTGGACCACCCCCGCAGAGTCCTTCTCCCGCAGCAGCGCGGCCGTGTGGTAGGCCGTCCGAAGGCGGGTGACGATGGGCTCTGACGGGGCTCGAATGCCGGCCGCCCACTGCGCGACCGCGCGGGTTTCCTTCACTCCACCCAGGTACGCCACGAGGGTGGCCCCGAGCATCTCCCGCAGTCGAGCGACGAGTTCGGCCGTGTCCAGTGCCACCGAGTCGTGGTACGCCTGCAGATCACCGCGTGCGGTTGTCGTACCGGCCATTCGCCACCTCCGCCTAATCCCGCCGTTGTCACCGGCCGGCTGACTGTCACACCCAGTATCACACAGATGCGACACCTGGGATCACACTCTCGATCACGCCGTCGATGACACCCAGAGACACCCTTCTGACCACCACATCCGCCCGATTTCGTCTGCGGCCCCGCGCCAGAGCAGGTTGGGCCCGTGCCGGTCCACGGACCTGACTCAGCTAGCGTCGTCGCCGCGGGATGCATTGGTATCAAGGGCCACGTCGTCGAGCGCGGACTCGAGCCGAGTCAGCAGCGCGTCAAGCTCAGCCAACGCGGCGCGGTCACGGCTGCCCAGGATGAGCTCAGCTGACCTTAGAGGCCCGGAACTCCTGAACGTGTCGCCAGCCGCAAACTGGGATGACCTTCAGACGGGGAAGCGGCCGATGGCCTGGTCGTAGCTGGCTTGGGCGTCGGTCAGTGCGAGCCGGCTGTAGATCTCGAGTGATTGCCGGCTGGCGTGGCCGCTGTAGGGCTGGATGAGGGCGTCGTCGATGCCTTGGGTCTTGAGCCAGGTGAACAGGAAGTGCCGGAGCCGGTGGGGTGACATGTTGTGAGGCAGGCCGGCGAGGCGCGCGTAGCGGGCGAGCAGTGCCCGCACGCCGCGGGTGGAGTAGGGCTTCTTCCAGGAGGACTCGAACAGGTAGGCGCCGCCGGTCTTGCGCCGGTCGGCGATGTGCAGTGCCAGGGTCTCGCGGAAGGTGTGCGGGAACGGCACCACCCGATCTTTGGCGCCCTTGCCGAGGGTGATCCGGATCCGGCACGCGTCGAGGTCGACGTCGGCGATGCGGATGGCGACGAGCTCGGCAACGCGGACACCGGTGTAGAGCAGCGTCTTGATCAGGACCATGTCGCCGCTGCGACGGGCTTGCCAGACGGCCTGGTAGTAACGGCGGATCTCGTCCTCGCTAGGCACGTAGGGCAGCGTCTTCGGTTCGCGTTCCACCTGGACGTCGAGCTCCTCGCGCAGCGCCCGGAACACGGCGTTGAGGTAGGCGTAGTCGGGCCGTTCGTCACGCAGGTGCTTGGCCAGTTGCCGCGCTTTGCGCTTCGGCGGTGTCCGTCGCTGACCCGTTGCCGGCGCGGTGGTCATGCGCTGACCGGGTGCGGGTCGAGGTCGAGGTGTCGGTCCAGGTGCAGCTGGAAGGTGCCGTAGGGCCGCACGTGGGTCCAGAACAGCGGCGAGAGCCCGCGCCGGTCTTCGGCGGTGAGGTCGATGGGTTGGTCGGCGAGGATGCGTTGGAGTAGCAGGGTGTTGACGTAGACCAGCGCCGACTGAAGCAGGTGCAGGGCCAGGACGCTGACTTCTTGGCTGTCGCGATCGGCGCCGGTGAGTTCACGGTCCTTGCCGTAGAACAGCGCGCCGTTGGCGGAGTTCCAGTTCTCCACCACCTGCAGCCCGTCGTTGATTTCCCGACGCAGCGCCTCTGAGCGCAGGTAGCGGGCGACGAAGACCGACTTGACGGCGCGGCCGAGCTCGACGAGGGCGGCGTAGGTGGGGTGCTGCGGTCCGGGCCGGGTGAAGCGGCGCAGGATCTGCTCGGCCTCGGCGGTCCGCAGCTTCAGGGCGGTGGCGAACTTGACCATCTGGTCGTACTGCTCGGCGATCAACTCCCAACGGATTGGTCTTGTCACCACGGTGGCCAGGTGGGGCAACGATGCTCCTTGGCTGGCGTCGGGCAGGTAGAGCCGGGCGGCGCCGATGTGCTTCAACCGCGGCAGGAGCGAGTAGCCGAGCAGGTGGGTGAAGGCGAACCCGACCTCGGACGCGCCGTGCGTGTCGACGTAGTTGGCCTCGACCGGCACATCGGTGCCGTGGTGCAGCAGGCCTTCCATCATCGCCGCGACCTCGGAAGAGGAACACGACTTGAGCTGGCTGTAGACGCACAGCCGGCTCTTCTCGACATGCCAGTAGATCATCACGCCCGGCCCGCGGTAACGGGCGTGCCATTCAGTCATCAGGTTCGACTCCCAGGAGCCGAACTTCTTCGAGTCCGACGCGCACGCCGTGCCCGCACCCCACAACGCGGGGTCGCGGGCGGCGTAGTTCGCGTTGACCAGCGTTGTGATCGCGCGGCGCAGGTTCTCCTTGGTCACGTGCAGGCGCCGCACGTGCCGCAGCGCGGCCTCGCTGTGTCCGTGCTCGCCGCCGGCCGCGAGGTGCTTGATGCCGGTGTTGGTGCACAGTGCGAACAGCACCAGCAACAGCCGCTCCCGCAGGGTGCCGGCAGGGGTGGACTCGCGAGTCGCGATCGAAGGGAAACAGTCGACCAGACCGACGTGATGGTCGGCTTCGGTGAGCATGTCGAGCAGGTCGACGGTGCCCCAGCGTGTCTGCACCGCGCTCTTGAGCCGGTCCAGGTTGGCAGGCTCGGTTTGCTTCGCCAGCTTCGGGACGGTCGTCCACGGCCGCCCGGCGCGGGTACCGATGCTGACTCCGCCGGTATCGCCCGCGCCGAGCCCGGCGTCAAGCTCGCCGAGGACCGTGGACAGCCCACCGCGCAACGTGTCGATGAACTCAGTGGGGTCCAGCGGTTGCCCGATCCGCTCGTAGTGCCCGGCCCGGTGCGCGTCGAAGTCGGCCGGCAGATCAACGTCGGGGTTGCGCCAGCGCACCGCCCCGACGACCCACACCTCGCGCCGCCGGATCGCCTCGCGCAGCGCGGCAAGCACGCACAGCTCGTACGGGATCCGCTCCACCCGAGGGCTATCGTCCTCACGTTCCTCCAGCACCACGGAGCGCCAATCGGCCGGGACAACCCCGTCCAACGGCACGGTTTCCTCGGCCGCGTAGGAACGGACGTGCGATCGTCCGGCGTATCGACGCATCAAGGCCAACGCGTCGATGACCGGGGCGTGGCGGGTGTTCGAGGAACAGAACTGCAACGCCTCCAGCAGTTCCGGGATCACCGGCCGGTAGTAGGAGGAGTAGGAGGCGTGCAACCGCAGTCGGGTCCGCGCCCGCAGCGCCGGCGCGCTGGCCCGGCCCTCGCGAACCAGCTCCGCCAACGTCGCCGGCGCCACGACCGGATACAGCGCGTTGCGGACGGTGTCGTCGGGATGATCGAGGGCGGCCTCGGCCAGCCGGAACAGCAGGTTCTCCTTGCCACGAACGCGGCGCAGGTCCGCGACCAGCTCGGCCTGCGCGCCCGCCGCGGCCCGGCTATCGATCTTGTGAACCAGCGCGATGAGCAGGTCGACCAGGCCGTCGATGATCTCGCCCTGCCGGGTCCAGGCCAGCGTGGCGAGCAGGGTGAGACGCACCGCGGGCTGGTGCCCGCGCAGGTCCGAGGGGTACTCAGCGGCGGCCCGGGCACGCCAGGCGGCGACGAGGTTGTCTGACCAGCCCTCGAACAACGCATCAGGAAGCTCGAGGGCGCGGACCCTGAACAGCTTGGCGACCTCGCTGCGCAGGCTCTCGCGGCTGACCCGGCCGGGGTCGGCCTTCAACTCCGCCAGCCACGCCCCGTTTGCCGGGTCCTGCCCGTCCGTGCCGAGACCGGCCAGCGCGTCCAGCCCAGCGATCGTCGCCGGGGTCAACCGGTTCACGATCGCGGTGGTGAACCGGTCGCTGACCGCAGCCCGGGCCGCACCCAGGATGCGGTCCACCCGTGCCGGCGGTTCGATCCGCTCGCTGCGGCAGCGAGTCAGCAGCGCCTCGCGCAGCCGCTCGTCGGACAGCTCGACCGGGGCGATCTCCTCGGCGAGCCAACCGGCCAGCTTGGCCTCGTCGTCCTCGCTGAAGCGACGGAACCGCAACGCCCGCCGGATCTGGGCGCGGTGATACTCCACGGTGCGCCCGGACCAGTCGTAGTCGGCCAGCTCACCCGGGTCGACACCGACCTGTCGGGCCACATAGTCGACCGCAGCCGTCGGATACTCACCGCCGTGACGTGGGAAGCGTGCGTCGATCTCGAAGAACTTCAGCATCAACGCGAACCCGAGTCGGGTCGCGCCGCGCTTGTAGGCGACCAGCTCGCGCTCGTCGTGCTCGACCAGCGTCCAGCAGGCGATCAAGTCCTCCCGCTCCCACTCCCGCCGCACGCCGCCTCCTCAGCAGAATCGGTGTGCCGGACGCTACCAGCGATAAGTGCCGAGAACTACCGGAGACGGCACATCCGCCGCAGGCCATCGCCAGCTGACTGGCCCCGATGAGCGCAGGAAGCGACCACAGGTACCCTTCTGCCAACTCCAAGCGCAAAGTCGGCACTTCCCCCCGTACTGCGGCGGCCCCCATCTCGCTGGCGCCGAGTGCGCGGAGAGCGGCAATCGGACGAGCGCAGCCGCCCGCAGTGCGGCATGGTCGGGCGTCCCGACAGCGGCATGGTCGGGCGTCCCGACAGCGGCATGGTCGGGCGTCCCGACAGCGGCATGGTCGGGCGTCCCGACAGCGGCATGGTCGGGCGTCCCGACAGCGGCATGGTCGGGCGTCCCGACAGCGGCAT
>JAABUR0100008001.1_pt1 | contig 12326 bp, 12 predicted proteins | sample 5560091 | NCBI WGS metagenome assembly JAABUR01 (sample SAMN10711879, study PRJNA513375) | rock metagenome | isolation source: Antarctica rocks | place: Antarctica: Victoria Land, University Valley sud
TCACCAACTTCGCCGCTTCCTCTTTATACTCCGGAGTAAAACTCCTGCGCTTCCTCGACATATTCCCATTCCTCCAGATCCCAATCTTAGTGGGTTCGTAATCCGGGGGATGCGGGGCGCTCCACAGTCGTAGTTCACGCTCTTGTCGAAGACCGCGTGCGTCACTTCGCCCAGATAGGGCGCGTCTTGAAGGTGCGCCAGACCGCCCGCTGAGACGCAGTCGCCCCAACCGGGCGACCGCCCCCTAAAGCAGATGAGCGCGCCGTGCTCACACCTCGGCGACACGCCAGCGATGAATGGGGCGTCAGGGCAGTTGGACAAAGCGACTTGGTGGAAGCACAATTTGGGTTATGGCTACTCAGACAACGGTTAGTGTTACCGACGACCTTGACGGCTCCCCCAACGCCAAAGCGGTCTCGTTCAGCTTGGATGGAAGCTCGTGGACGATCGACCTCAGCGCAACAAATCGTACGGCCTTGGAGAAGGCGCTCAAGCCGTACATCGCCAAGGCCACCAAGCAGGGTCGACGAGCCCGTCGCGCTGCAGTAACAAGGGGGTCTTCCCGCGGCGACCTCGCAGACGTCCGAGCCTGGGCAAAGAGCAATGGCCACACGGTTAGTGACCGCGGCCGTATCAGCGCTGAAGTGCAACGGGCCTTCGACGCCGCCCACTGAATACCCTGGCAGCATGGCGCCCATAGGGCAATTGCCGTCAGCGCCAACATTGCCGCCCTACTCAAAACCAGCCGGCCGGAACTCGCCTGAGCGTTTCCAGTCCATCCCTGCGATCGAGCGCGAACTGGCGCCCACCGCGGCAAAGTATGACGAGCGCCTCCGCATGGTCCACGCTCTACATCGATGAAGCCGACTGAAATGAACGGTATCGCTGGACGTCGAATGAACCGTGACCATCAACTTTCCATATCGGCTGGACGCGCCGGTGAAAGGTCAGGGTCGTTGTGAGTTCTTATCTCCCCGCCTCCTTCGACGGGTTCGTGCCGTATTTTGGTGATATACACAATCACTGCGGGATCAGCTACGGGCATGGCTCGCTGCGAGATGCTTACAGTAATGCGAGGCTGCAACTCGACTTCGCTAGTGTAACCGGTCACGCCTACTGGCATGATATGCCGCGCGGGGAGGATCGTCTCGACTCCTTGGTTGCTTACCACGAGCAGGGTTTTGCCCGTCTGGCGAAGCGGTGGGACCGCGTCCAGGAACAGACCGAGGAGTTCCACGAGGACGGTCGGTTCATTACGTTCTTGTCCTTCGAGTGGCACAGTATGGAATACGGTGACCATTGCGTTTATTTTAACGGCCCCAAGGGTGAGATCATTCGAGCGAACAGCCTTGAAGAACTGCGCGCAGAGCTGCGTCATGTTGGCGCAAACGGCCTCCAGGCTATGGCCATCCCGCACCACATCGGCTACCAGCGCGGCTGGCGCGGCATCAACTGGGACCACTTTACGGAGGAGTTTTCACCGGTGGTGGAGATGATGTCGATGCATGGCTGTGGGGAACATGACGATGCGCCTCGCCCGTACATGCACACGATGGGTCCGCGCGATGCGGGGAGCTCGGTCATCACTGGACTCAACCGAGGCTACCGCTTTGGTTTGATCGGATCCACTGATCACCACAGTGCCCACCCGGGTAGCCATGGCCATGGCCGACTCGCCGTTTGGGCGCCGGAGCTGAGCCGCCAAGCCGTTTGGGATGCCATTTATGCGCGACGGACATACGCGCTAACCGGTGACCGTATCGTGCTCGCATTCGATCTAGGCGGAGTCCCTATGGGCGGCACTTGTGGGCCGGCCCCGGAGCGCTGCATGACCGTGTCGGTTGCGGCCGGCGGCCCGCTCGATTACGTGGAAATAGTCCGCAACGGCGATGTCGTGCACCGGGAAACTGCCGGTAAATCACTCACTGGCCAGCACGGTCCCTTCAGTGGCCTCCTCAGTCTCTCCGTAGGCTGGGGTGAACGGGGAACAACTACCTTGTGGGAGGTCGATCTAGAGGTCGTCGGCGGCACCTTGAATTCCGTAGAGCCGCGCTTTCGAGGCGAGGAGGTCGTCGCGCCGAGCCAGATGGAACTCGGCGCATTTCAGTTCTCCACGTGGGAGCGCATGAGCGATCGAATGGTCCGTTTTCGAACGCGCACTAAGGGCAACCCGACACCCTCGACGGATGCGACCCAGGGTCTGAGCATTCGCGTGACCGGCGAAGATTGCACTCGAATTCGAGCACGAATCAATGGGAAGCCTGTGGAGTACACCGTGGGTGAGCTGCGGGAGGGATCGAGGTCTGGCTACCTTGGAGGCTTCCTGACACCCGCGTACTTGTTCAACCGTGCTGTACCAGATGAAGAGCTTGTGATGAATATTGAGTTCGTCGATCGGGCCCCCAATGAAGCGACCCCCGGACCTATGGAATGGTATTACGTGCGGGTTCGACAGAAAAACGATCAATGGGCGTGGGGCTCACCAGTTTGGGTGCAGCGAGAGTAGCGTCGCCGCTGTTCAGTTGCGGCCAGCAGATGTTGACAGTCGGCATGAGCTTTGAAGTCGGATTCGGCGCCTCCACTGTTGGGGGAAATCGGTGCGGTTCTGCGCGGCGTGGTCCCGGCCTTTCCGGACCGGGGAGCGCGCGTGGCAACACTGCCCGTGCTACCGCGGCTGGAGCGTTGGGCCATGCGCCTGATGGCGAGGGCTGGCCTGCCGACCTGCATCCGAACTCGGGAAGACACCGCACAACGGGTAGCAGCCAACGCGTCCCCTCATCCGCGGCGACCAGCTGCCCATTGGCTCGCTGAACTGAATGCGCCGACCCCTACTGGCCGTCCGACTCGCCAGATCGACCAAACGGGGAAGGGTCGGCGGCGACGCCGTGACGATCTTGCGTACGCTTGCCAAGTCCTTGACCTCACCCACCGCAAGATGAGATGCGGGACTCACCGCCGGCCTAGGTTCGAGGAGCCGGTCGGAGAGCGCACTGACCAGTCTCGGGTAGTTGCAGGCAGTGGCTGGGCAACTCGTCAAATGGGAGGTGCTCATTTTCACTGCGTCGAGTGGGGCGCCTCTACGACCATGAGGGGACCATCTAGTGACCGAGAACGGACAACGATCTCGTCCCATTCGGCTGACCGACGTGGCCGATTCGGTGGGGGTGTCGCGCGCGACCGCCTCTTTAGTAATGCGCGACAGTCCCCGGGTAGCCGCTGCGACTCGAGAGCGGGTGCTGGCCGCAGCTGAGCGCCTCGGTTACGTTTATAACCGTAGCGCTGCGAGCTTGCGGATGAGTCGCACTCACACGGTGGGACTAGTCGTTACGGACATCACGAACTCTGTCTTCGCGGAAATAGCGATCGGTGTGGAGACTGCGCTTGCTAAGGCAGGCTACATCGTCCTTCTCGCCAATACGTTCGACGATGTCGACCGACAGCAGGCCATCTTGAATGCGCTGGCGGAGCACCGAGTGGATGGCGTGGTGTTGGTACCCGCCATTAGGACACAACCCGAGGCGCTGCGTGGCCTCTTCACTTCGCGGACGCCGTTGGTGCTTGCGACGCGCTACGTCCTGGGTGCGGATGCCTCATATGTCGGTCCAGACGACGTAACTGGCGGCGGCCTCGCCGCCGAGCATTTACTGGGCCATGGGTGCCAATCCGCCGCCTACTTCGGCGGCCAGGTGGGCGCGACGGCACGGGGAGATCGGAGGGAGGGGTTTCTTTCCACCTTCCGGGCAGGTGGTGGCAATGTAGACCGGCGATGGTGCGTGGACTTCGAGCCAACGACGCGTGCGGGGTACACCCACACTCGACATCTGCTCGCGGAAGGTCCTCTTCCAGGGGGCCTGCTCTGCCACAGCGACGCCGTGGCCTTCGGCGTCATGCGAGCTCTTCATGAAGCCGGTATGGGGGCGCCACTGGGCAGTCGGATCATCGGTTTCGAGGACGTGCACATGGCCCGGATGTCGATTCCCTCATTATCATCGCTCTCGGTGGAGCCGTTGGAGCTGGGACGGCTCACCGGCCGGACGCTCCTGCGGCAGATGCGGGGGCTCCCGGCAGACATGCGGACGACGCCCACACCACAGCTGCGCCGCCGGGAGTCCTGCGGATGTGCCGGACTCTCGAGGTCTTGACAGGGTTCCGGCGACATGAGAAATTTGGCCAGCCATTGCGGCACACGAAGGTGTGGGTATGTGGATCGATCCAACTACGAGAAGCAGGCGTGACCCTAACCAGCACTCCCTTGGACCGCCGACGATTTCTGTCTCTGGCGGCGCTTGGTGTGTCAATGCCAGCCCTGGCCACGTTCTTGTCTTCCTGCTCCAGCGGGAATCAGGGAGCTCTGGGTGGCGGAGGCGGGGCAACCAATGGAAAGGTGACCGAACTCATCGTCGCTACTGGGACGACACCGTGGCTCGAGCCATACCGCGAGGTGGTTAGGCACTATCAGGAGCAGTCCGGCGTCAAGATCACGCTTCGCGCGTTTCCCTTCGACGGCCTTCTCACTCAACAGGTGAACGCGGTACAACAGGGAAGTAAGGCTTTCGATGTTTTTCAAATCAACGAGGGCTGGGTGGGCGATTTTTACAGCAAGAAATGGGTTCGTCCACTGAAAGAGATCGACTCTTCCTTCAAATGGGATGAGCAGTTGGTCGAGTATGACGGGGTGGGTCGGTGGGACCCGAAGACTCAACTCGCGGGACTCGGCGGTGAGGCGTACGGCTTGCCCATCAACGGGCAAATCCAAGTCTTCGCTTATCGCAAGGACCTGTACCAAAAGCTCGGGCTGCGCATTCCCAAGACGTTCGATGAGGCCATGGCGAACGGCCGCGCCGCCCAGCAGGCCGGGGACGCAAAGTATGGCTACCTCGCCCGCGGGCAGGGCGCTGCCGGAGGTGGCTACTCCGTAACGTTCGATTTCACTCCCGTCCTTCACGGAAACGGTGGCGACTTCTTCGTGCAAGCTGGCAAGAATTGGGCGCCGCGCATAGACGATGATGTGGCTGTCGCTTCACTCGAGCAATATCTGCGCTTGCTCTCCCTTGGCCCGGCGCAGCCTCAGACGGTCGACCAGGCCCAGGTTGTCGCGGCCATGCAGTCAGGCCAGGCCCTGCAGGGTCACCTGGTAGCCGGTTTGGCCACGCAGCTGAAAGATCCGGCGAAGTCGCGGGTGGCTGGCAACGTCGGGTACGCGGTGATCCCAGCCGGCAGTGTCGGCCCCGCCCCCACCAGCGGCACTTGGGTGCTCGGCATTCCAGCGGGCATTGCCGATGAACGGGCGAAGGCTGGCCTGGCCTTCATGCAGTGGCTCGTCGAGAAGCAGACGATGATGCAGTGGGCAGCCGGGGGCGGGACTGTCACCCGGGCAGATGTCCTGAAGGAGGCAAGCGGCGAGGACCACCCTGAGCTGACCGCGACCCAGGAGTCCCTCCCATTCATCCGCGGAGGGCTCAGATACACCTTCAGCACGGACATGTTGAACAGCACTGAGGTGAACCTGAACCAGGTGGTCGCGGGGCAGAAAACTCCGAAGGCAGGCCTGAGCGCCATCGCCCAGGATCTGCGTGCGGCGACGGCGAAGGCGGGCCTGACCTGAGTGGAAACCGACACTGCCCGTTCCCGGACAACGGGGCGCCGCCGTCCCATGCTGGGTTTTCGGGTGTTGGCACTCGTGCCCTTCGTGGGCATTCTCGCCGTCTTCGCGGCATACCCAATCCTCTTACTGCTCCGGATGTCGGTGAGTCGCATCGACCTTCAGGGTGGCATCTTCAGCTGGACCTTCACCGGCACCCAGAACCTATCCCGGGCGGTGGGAGACAGTCTGTTCCGGACGGCGTTGTGGAACAGCGCGGTTTTCATCCTCCTAACAACCGTACTGAGCGTGCTCCTCGGCGTTGCCCTCGCGATCGTCACCGACCGGGCGGTGCTCATGCAGCGCGCAGCGTTGAATGTACTGTTCTGGCCGGCTGTCGTGGCTCCCGTAGTCGTGAGCGTCATTTGGCTGCTTGTCCTGAGTCCCCAAATTGGCGTGCTGAACAAGGTACTCGCGACCCTGGGGCTTCCCTCTCAAGGCCTCCTCGGCTCAGGCACTGGAGCCATGGCGGCGATCGTCGTGGTCGATGTCTGGCATTGGACGCCGGTTGTTTTCCTGCTGGTCTACACCGCCTTGAAGGGGATAGACAGATCGGTTCAGGAAGCGGCCCAAATCGACGGTGCCACCGAACGTCAAACTCTGCAGCACATCACCCTTCCCCTGTTGTTGCCCGCCATTGCGGCGGCGGCCGCCGTCCGCGTCGTCATGGGCGTGAAGGTGTTCGACGAAATGTACCTCTTGACGCATGGCGGCCCCGGCACCTCGACCACAGTCGTCAGCCTCCTTATCCGAAGCGTGGTATTTGACCAGGTCGACCTCGGGTACGGCGGCGCACTGAGTGTCTTGGTCGTGACGCTGGTTGTGCTCGCCGGAGCAGCCGTACTGCTCTCTCGCCGAGGTCGACGTACGAGGGCCTCATGAGTCGGTACGACAGCTGGGACAAGGCCGTTCGCAGACCCCTACCTGAACTGGTACTTCTTGGGGCGTTGGCAGTTACGCTGGCGCCAATCGTGTGGATGGTGGTGACTGCCGTCAACGCCCCCCGCGACATCATCAGCTCGGGCTGGGACTTTTCACCAGGATTAGACAACGTTCGATCGCTCTTTTCCCGAGATTCAGTCGTGGCGCATCAAATCTACAACAGCCTGGTGATCGTCGCCGGGACCGTTGTGATCTGTCTCTCCATTGCCGCCGTCGCTGGCTACAGCTTGAGCCAACTCGCTTGGTCGCGGCGGCTGACCGTCGCCCTATTGGGAAGCGCGGGGCTGCTGCAGTTAGTGCCACCGATGGCGCTGGTGCCCGGCTTGTACATTACCCTGCAAAGTTTGGGCTTGATCAACAGCGTTCCAGGCCTCGTGGTTGTCAATGTCATATTCAACCTGCCCTTCGCCGCCGTCATGATGAAAATCTACTTCGACGCCGTGCCCGGTGAGATCCGGGAGGCTGGCGTCGTTGACGGTGCCAGTGAGTGGCGAGTCTTTCGCGCCCTTCAACTGCCGTTGGTGGTGCCTGGGCTCGCGGCGGTTAGCGTCTTCGTTGCCATCCAGGCGTGGAACGAGTTCCTGTTCGGCTTGACCATGACCACCGGAGGGCCAACTGCCCCCATGACCGTAGGGATCGCCGGACTCGTCCAGCCCCAGGAAGTTCAATTTGGGCCTATGGCAGCCATCGGCAGCATCACCGCCATACCGATCATCCTGCTGGCCGTGATGGCCAACCGCCAGATCGTGGCTGGCCTCACAGGCGGGGCGGTCAAGTGAACGTAGCCGCAAGGGACCCGGGACACGCAGCCGGCGGAAACGGTTCGCTCAGGGACGAGAAGACCGGCGGAGAGTTTCGCGCGTTTGCAGGTCCTAACAGTGGCGAGGCGCGATTCGGCATGAACGTGGCGGCCGGAATGCGACGGACCGAACGGTGGGCCGGGTGAAACCGCTGCCTGGACGGCCGAACGTCGTCGTGGTGCTTGCCGACGATATGGGTTGGGGAGATCCTGCCTCCTACGGAGCCAGCATTCCGACTCCCAACCTTGACCGGCTAGCTCGTGAGGGAGTGCAGTTGACCGATGCGCATTCCTCCTCGGCTGTGTGCACCCCGAGCAGGTATGGGTTGCTCACCGGGCGCTACGCGTGGAGGGGACCGCTGCAACGCGGGGTTCTTGGACCCCATGGGCCTGCCCTGATCGAACCGACGCGGCCGACAATCGCCTCGCTTCTGCATGACGCTGGATACGCCACGGCTGCCTTCGGTAAGTGGCATCTGGGACTGGGCTGGCGCCGTCGTGACGGCACCGTCAAGAATGCCGTCGGACCACACGCTGAGAGCGACATTTTCTGGGACCCGTGGGGACCCGACGTCGACACCGGCTTCGACGTCGACTACACCGCGCCCTTCACCGGAGGCCCCCTCGAACTGGGCTTCGACCGCTTCTTCGGCATCGCGGGTTCGTTGGACATGCCGCCCTACTGTTTCCTGGACCAGGACCGCTCCCTCGGGGTTCCCGACCGGGAGAAGGAACACTATGCACCGGGGCAACGGCGCGGACTGCAGGTGGCTGGATGGCAAGACGACCAGGTCGACGTCCGGTTCGTCGAGGAGGCCGCAGCGTGGCTGACCGAGCGCACCCATAGGGAAGAGCCGTTCTTTCTATACCTGGCCACGTCGGCGCCGCACCGCCCGTGCGTGCCGCCCGCGTTTATCCGGGGCACCTCCGGCGCCGGGCCCCGCGGCGACGGTGTGTGCCTGGTGGACTGGATGGTCGGCCGACTCCTGGCAGTCCTTGACCAGACCGCCACATCCGAGGACACGCTCGTGATCGTCACCAGCGACAACGGCGCGACGACCATGTTCCCGGAGGACGGCGTGCCTGCTCACGCACCGAATGGAGCCTGGCGCGGGCAGAAGGCAGATGCGTGGGAGGGTGGCCACCGGGAGCCGTTCTTCGCCCGGTGGCCCGGACATATCGCACCGGGAAGTCTTGGGACGGGACTGGCGTGCCTGACCGACGTCTTGCCGACGGTTGCGGCGGCCACCGGAGTCGCCCTGCCCGTGGGCGCGGCCGAGGACGGACTGGACCTCGGCCCGATGCTACGCGGCGATGCCGGGCCCGGTGTCGATCGCTGCGTGGTGCACCACAGCAATGACGGCGTCTTCGCTGTCCGACTTGGACGGTGGAAGTGCATATTCGGTACTGGCTCGGGCGGTTTCAGCGCTCCGGCCGGTACGGAGTGCGGCCCCGGCGACAGTGACGGCCAACTCTACGACGTCTTGACCGATCCCAGCGAGAGCTGCAACCGCTGGCTCGAGCATCCCGAGGTCGTGGCCGGCTTACACCAGGAACTTCTCCGAATTCGCGTCGGCAGCCGAGACGCGGTCGAGAATGCGGCCGTCGACCAAGGCGACTAAGTCACGCAGTCTTGCCAAGCCACAAGAAGCCAACAGGATGGGGCCGTTCGGGTTCTCCTACGGTCCCCCGTGGCAGGCGGCCGGAGCCGCCCTACCCGAAAGGACAATTCCATGTCAGTCCAAACGCCCCGGAGGAATAGCCATGGATGAGCAGTCTCAGGACGCTCTCAGCGACAGCGCGACGGCTGGGCGTCCCAATATCGTCCTGATCCTGGCGGACGACCTCGGGTTCTCCGACCTTGGGTGCTACGGCAGTGAGATCCGAACGCCCGCAATCGATCAACTCGCCGCAGACGGGACCAGGCTCGCACGCTTCTACAGCACCCCCCGGTGCAGTCCCTCGCGCGCCTCGCTCATGACTGGCCTGCACCCTCATCAAGTCGGTCTCGGGATCCTCACACAAGACGACCGGCCATTCGGCTACCGAGGCTCCCTCAGCGAAGACAGCGTGACGTTAGCCGAAGCTTTGAAAGCAGTGGGATACTCCACATGCCTTGCAGGAAAATGGCATCTGACGAGCGACGTGCACGAGCCAAACGCGGCCTGGCCCACCCGGAGAGGATTCGATGAATTCTTCGGAACACTCGTCGGGTGCGGCAGCTACTACGATCCCGGAACACTGACCCGTGGAGAAGCATCCAGTACCGAGGCGCTTTCACAGCCACAGTTCCACTACACCGACGCCATCGCAGACTTTGCAACTGCCTTCATCGAAAAGCAAGAACACGCTGAGCAACCCTTCTTCTTGTACGCAGCATTCACCGCCCCACACTGGCCACTGCATGCGCTCGAAGCGGACATCGCTCGCTACGACGGCGTGTACGACGTGGGCTGGGACACCACGCGCGACCGTCGACTCAACAGGATGCGGCAACTTGGCATCGCCACCGAAAAGTGGAGTCTGAGCCCACGAGACGCGGACGTTCCAGCCTGGTCCGACGTGCAGCACCCTGAGTGGGAGGCGTCACGCATGCAAGCCTATGCCGGCATGGTGGAGCAGATGGACCGCGGCGTAGGGCGCATCCTCACGGCGCTCGAATCGTCCGGTCGGCTCGAGAACACGGTGATCGTTTTCCTCAGTGACAACGGGGCATCGGACGAAGAAATGCCCCTCTATGACATGGAGTCGTTCCTCCTGCGAGCCGACTTGGTCAGAAAGGAGACGCGGGATGGCCGGAAGGTCACAATAGGTAACGAGCCCAGCATTCGCCCCGGAGGGGAAGACACCTACGCAAGTTACGGAGCTGGCTGGGCTAACGTCTCCAACACGCCGTTCCGGCTCTATAAGCGCTGGGCACACGAAGGTGGTATCGCCACGCCGTGCATCGTTCGCTACCCAAAGGGTGGGGTGGTTCGCGGAGCGGTCCTTCAAGACGCGTACCAAATTACGAGTACTTTTCCAACGCTGCTCGAAATGGCTGGCGTTGAGTACCAACACGTCGACTGTGCGACTGGTGCAACTCCGCGGAGCCCTAGCATGCTTGGCGCTCTCCAGGGAAAAGGCGCACAAACGGCGCCTTTGTGCTGGGAACACACCGGGAACGCGGCTATTCGTGCCGGGTCCTGGAAGCTCGTTCGAAGATTTCGGCATGATTGGGAGTTATATGACGTGAACAACGACCCCATCGAGAGTGAGGATGTCTCGCATAAACAGGTCAGGGTCGTTGCTGAGTTGTCGGCGGCGTGGCAGCGGTGGGCCACAGCCGCAGGAGTCATCCCCTACGAAGTGACAGTTGACGGCTACCTAGCCCGAGGTGGGACCGAAATCGACGCGCAAGCGTAGGCTGCGACCAAACCCAGGACCCGCCCGTAGACGCTCGACCGGGCCTGTCCGAGTACGGGCCACCCACGACCAAGAAGGCTTTCACACGATCACGGGCATAATGAAGCGCCCCAGGTGCTCCGGCGGTCCTAGACGGGTTGCGGCTCTCGCGGTGGAGGGCAGCGTAGAGGGCTTTCTACTCCACGGGTGGGACGTTTCCAGGGAGCCATGGAGCCTTCGGACGTTGTACCGGTCCGGCCACGCCGGCATTCAAGACAGCGCCATTGAGCGCCTTTCCGCGAACAGACGCGGCAGCCCCAATAATGTCCAGACATACTGCAAGCTCCGCCCGGTCCAGCAAGTCGTTGCGCGGGTCGGTCTCAAGAAATGCCCCCTGGCGCCATGGCGAGGCGAACCTGAACCTCGGCACCAGTCAGTCCGTTGCTGCACCAGCTGAGCTTTCCGCCCTGCCGAGAGTCGGCAAAGGCGTATCCGCCACGAAGACGTCCGACTCTGCCGATTATGCCGGTGATCGGTCGCACATCCCGATGAGCGAGCGCGTCCTTCCGCCCACAATGACGCGACCGTTGTGCGGCGCAGCAGGAATCCCCGGCGTCGCTGGACGGTTAATGCACCTAGACCTCGTACGGCGGGTTCGGACGGGGGGCTGTCGGCGGTCCCAGCTACTGTCTAGGCCATGCGTCGTGGATACGTCGAGGCCCACGTCTCGTTGCGAGAGTCCTTTCAGGCGGCCGTGAGATGGCTTGGGAAGAGACCAACGCTGATCGCCCCATCAACAGGTGCAGTCGAGGCGTCTGGCTGGCTCGAATCCGTAGGCATACCGATTGGCACGACCTCGCGCCGCCACTCGCGTTTCGGTGCAACGCCGCAAGGCGCCGTCATCGCTTGGTGTCTGCACCTTGACGAGATCCTCGACATCGAAGCGCGAGAACAGGTCGATCACCTTGTAGTGGTTCGAGCCCACGCACCGCATGCTCCATGGATCACCGCACACGCCGCCGAGCACCTGGCCGGGGAGACCATCGATCCCGTGGGCGAGGCCTCCACCGCCATCAAGGCGATGGTCGCGGGGATCTCCCTGCTGCCCGTGCTCAACCAGGGCCTGAGCGATAGCCGGGAACGAGCGATGGCAGTTCAGGCCCTCACCTTCATGCACGAGCGGGGGCACAAGCTGCTTCCGGCACAACTTGTTGTCGAGGCCATTCGGAACGAGTGGCCCAGGCAGAGTCCCCTAGCGGGAGTTTCCGGGATAGCCCGGGCGGGGGTTTGAATCTCGTTGGGGTGTAGGTGTTTCGGGTTGGTCGGGGTGTATGACCTAAGGGCGTGGCGCGTAGGCGTCCACGCCGAAGATGCCGGCGAGTTGCGCGGCGGTCGCGTCGTGGTCGGTCAGGACGCGGCGGGCCTTGGGTCGCCCGCCGGTGGACGGATAGAGCAGCACGGTCTCCTGGATGCCGGCCAGGCTGGCCAGGAGCTCGCGCACGGATAGGTGCAGGCCGGCGTGGTCGGCTTGTCGGCGCATCAGGTGCGCGACGGTCAGGG
>JAABUR0100008002.1_pt1 | contig 12324 bp, 14 predicted proteins | sample 5560091 | NCBI WGS metagenome assembly JAABUR01 (sample SAMN10711879, study PRJNA513375) | rock metagenome | isolation source: Antarctica rocks | place: Antarctica: Victoria Land, University Valley sud
CCCCATCGACCGGCCCGGCGTCGAAGGGGACCGCGCTCACCCCGCTGCCCGCGATGGTCTCCGCGATCACCCGGCGCCGCGGTGCGCTCTCCTTGCTCATGCGCAGCCGCCGCTGCCCGCGTACCACCCCGCCGTAGCGGAGCCACGTCGGCCGGGAGCAGGACAGCGGCCACCATCAGGTAGTCAGGGTGCTTGGTCCCGTCGACGAAAACCTGCCCGCTCACTGCCCCGGGCCTTGCGCCTTCGGGCGCAGCTGCCGATACAGCGTGGACCGCGACACCCCGATGACGGTGGCGACCTCGACCAGCGGTGTCCCGTCGGCGATCATTCGCTCCGCCTGCTTGGCCTTGGCCGCGGTCAGCACCGTGGGCCAGCCCCCCCACCGGCCCCGCGCCCGCGCGGCGGCGAGCCCGGCCCGGGTGCGCTCCTGGATCAGGTCCCGCTCGAACTCCACCAACGACCCGAAGATGTGGAACACAACCTGCCCCCGGGGGTGGTGGTGTCGATCGACTCCTGCAACGACCGGAACCCCACCCCCCGGTCCTCCAGGCCGCGGACGGTGTCGATCAGGTGCGGCAACGACCGACCGAGCCTGTCGAGCCGCCACACGCATAACGTGTCGCCCTCCCCCAGGGCGGCCATCACTTCGAGCAGCTGCGGGCGGTCCGCCCGGGATCCCGAGGCGGTGTCGGTCCACACCCACCGGCACCCGCGGCCCTCAGCGCGTCGTGCTGCAACGCCGGGTCCTGCACGGTCGTCGACACCCTCGCGTACCCCAGCAGCTCACCCACGACCACGCACTGTCGCCACAACCCAACGACGACCCCATCCGCAACACGTAGAAAGTGTCTTGCGGCGCTGGCCCTGGACCGGGCCGATCATGAGCTCGGCACGACGACGCTGCCCGGCTGCCTGCCGCTATCGGGTAATGGGGGCGGTACACCGGGGCGGTCTTGCTCATTGCAGCCCGGTGTCGGGGCTATCCCCGAGGAGGGTGTCCGCGTCCAGCGGCGCGCCGTACTCGTAGTGTTGCTCGTCCCCCCACGGCTCGGGGTGGAGCCGGCCGAGCGCGTCGACGGTGATGATCCGGGACTCCAGCGGGCGTCCGGCGGCCCGGTCGGCCATCCAGTCGGGGATGTACCGGAACACCGGCGGGCCCAGCTGTCCCGCGGAGCGGGTCACGGGGCCGTGGTCCTCCCCCACGTAGAACAGCAGCTCCTTCGGTCCCGGCACGGCGTTGAGGTGCGAGAACGTCTGCTCCGGGTCGGTCAGAGGGTCGTCCTCGCCCATGATCACCAGGTAGGGCATCGTGAGCTTCGCGCTCAGCGGCCTGACGTCCATGGTCGCGACCGCGGCCTCGAGCTCCTCGACGGTGGACGTGCCGGTCATGTACATGAACTTCTGCCGGAACGTCGGGGACTGGGCGGCGAACATCGAGGTGTTGTGCGGGTCGAAGCAGGTGAGCATCACCGCGCAGGCCGCGTACCTGGGCTCTGCGGCGGCCATCTGCGTGGCCCAGAACGAGCCCTGGCTCAGACCCGTGACCGTGATCCGGCTCTCGTCGACCTCAGGCCGGGCGGCCACGAGGTCGAACGCGTTGACCCCCACCTGGCCGAACTTCTCCGGCTCGTAGACGATCTCGCGCACCAGCGAGGTGCCCTGGCCGGGGACGTCGACCACCAGCACCGCCATGCCCCGGCTGAGGTAGCGGTCCCCCGCTCCCAGCAGGCCGACCTCCTTGAAGGCATCCATCCCCGACGTCATCACCACGCACGGCACCTGCCCGCCGCTGTAGCCGATCGGCAGGTGGAACCAGGCCGCGACCGAGGCGTCCTCGTAGGGCACCTCGACCGCCTCGATGTGGTGGTCGGCGTAGCGGGCGTAGGCGAGGTAGCAGTCGGTCTTCTTCTTTCCAGCACCACGTTCAACTTCGAGGTGGAGTAGATCGGCCACTGCGCGCCGCCGTAGAGCACCGACGCCGCGAGGAAGTCCGCCCCGGCGGAGACTTCGTGCCCGACCTCCTCCTCCGCCTTGGCGCGCAGTTCGAAGTGGCGGGCGACCTTCGTCATCTCCCGAGGCAGGTCGTCGAGCTTGCGGATCGAGGACTTCAGGGACTGGAACGCGCCCTTGTTGTCCGGGCTGACCGGCAGCGCCAGGTACTCGATGCGGCCCTGGTCCCAGTCGGGCCCGGCAAGGCTGATGATGAGGTCCAGGAGCCAGCGCTGGTCGGCGAAGCGAGGGTCGCGCTCCTCCAGGGCATGCGGGTTGATCGGCATGAGCTTTCCTTTCGGGTCGGATTGTTCATAAGTGCTCTTGGGCCGGCGCGTGCCGGGGCGGCACCCGCGTGCCGTCCTGAACCGTCGTCGGTGCAGGATCCGCAATGGTCCGGTCCAGCGGCTCGAACGCGAGAACGACGAGCCAGTAGGACGAAGACGGCGGCCATTACGGGCGGGTCGTCAGGGCCCCGCCCGGTGGGTTCTCCTACTCCCCCGCGGTCTCTTCCCGGGCCAGCCGCGCCCAGTTGCGCCACTCGACGGCGAAGTGGCGCAGGTGACCGTCGAGGAGCGCGTCCGGAGCGGCGTTGGGCAGGATGACCGTGAACTTGATCTCCATCCCGTCCGACGTGTCACGCATCTCGTGCATGGCGCTGCCGATCTGTGTGCCGTTCGAGTTGAAGATGATGGCCCCGACCCGCTCCGGGTAAGCGTCGTCCCAGCTCACGGGGTACTTGTCCTGGTCGGTGCTGAACGTCAGGTCGATGTACCAGGGCAGGTCATCCTCACCGAGGTTCTCGATAACCTGCGCCCCTCCCGCACCTCCCTCCACCGGGTGGTTCAGGAAGTGGTCGGGGTGTCCGGCACGCATCTCCAGCTCACGGTCCTGCTGCATCAGGCTCAGGAAGAACTGGTGAAAGGTCACCGCGTCGGGTCCCGGCAACACGAGCGTGAAGCTGGCGTTCTTCCAGCCCGTGGAGTCTGCCGCCCAGGCCTCGGTGCGCTTCGTGGTCTCGGCGAGATCGTCCGCGAGGAGCTCGCGCATCTTGTCGTTGCCGATCCTCGCTTTGAGATAGGCGAGCGCCCCCTGCGCCCGGGTCAGCTCCTCGGCGTCCAGATCGGCCGGCTCGAGGCGGCGGTCCGCCATGACGGCATACGTCGTGTCGGTCACGTGGTGCCGTGCGGTGGTGGTGGTCTTCCAGAACATCGTGCTTCCCTTCTCAGTAATTCTTCTGTGGGTGTTCCCTGGCCAATAGGCCTGCTGCCGATTCGACGTCCGGCCATGGTTCACCCGTGATGCGGCGGACTCCTCCGTCTCGGCGCGCCCGGTGCCGTGTCGATCACGGCGGGGCCACGACCTCGCGCACGGCCTGCATCAGGGCGACGAGGGCGAACACCGTCGAACGATCCCGGTGCACGCGCTTGGGTGGGACGCCAGCAGCGGCGGCGGGCGGGTGGCCAGTCGTGGTGAACATGTCGACTCCTATCGCGAACGCTCGTTCGTCTTGGTGGTCCAGTGTCACCTCAAACGTCGAGTGATGTCAAGAACGATCGTTCGCTATAGTGGGGTCATGCCCAGAATCTCCGAGCAGCGACGCCAGCAACTTCGCGGACAAATCCTTGACGCAGCACGCGATACGTTCGCTTGCAACGGGTTTCATGAGACCTCAATGGACGACATCATCGCCGCGGCCGGGATGTCAGCCGGCGGGGTTTACCGCTACTTCCCGTCCAAGGCGGCGATCATCACGGCGATCGCCGCGGATGTCATCCGCGCTGTTACGTCAGGTCTCGACGCGATGCCGGATCAAGGGTCGGGAGCCGCTCCGCCGCTCCATCAGGCCCTCGGTGAGGTCCTGCGGGCCGTCGACGCGATAGCCGACACGACCGGTCGCCTTACCCTTCAGGTCTGGGCAGAGGCCCAGCGCGACCCGGAGATCGCAGCACTCGTCAAGGGCGAGGCCGAGAAGCTGCAGTCCGCGGTCATCGCGGTGGTCAGTCAGGCAACCGCCGCGGGCGAGCTCTCAGCTCCGACGGATCCCGAAGCCCTTGGTCGCCTGCTCTACACCCTCGTGCCCGGCTACCTCGTCAAACGTCGCCTTCTCGACGATGTCGACCTCGAGGGTGACATCAAGGCGCTGGCCGTGCTGCTGCCCCCCCCGGTGACACCGCCAGCGACCACCGCTTGGCGGAGCGGATGCATCGACTGCGCTCCACCCTGCACGGCAGCCGCCGCATCCGCATCTTCACCAGCAACCCCAACATGAGGTCCCCCGCGGTTCTCGGACAGTGGATACGTGATGAACTTCTCGCGCACGCCCCGCCGCGCTACATGGGCCCGCAGTCGAGGCCGAAGACGGCTCCGATGCCGGCACGAACCGGGGTGACTGTGCCGCCCGACGCCGCCCCATGTTCATCGTGGACAACTACAACACTTGGAAATGAAATTCGCATGGATGCATCGGAGCAGTCGAGGCGCCCGGCAACACCTCGGTTGACGCGGGTCGCGACCGCTGACGTGGAGCAGGTGCCGACGAGTGTCGACTACATCGTCGTCGGCGCTGGTGTCGCGGGTTCGGTAGTTGCGGCCAGGTTGAGCGAAGACCCGTCTGTTCGGGTGATCCTGATCGAGGCCGGGGCGAGTGTCGATGACGCGCAGACGATCTGCGGGAGGCCGTCCGGACCCCGGGGGCTGCACCGATGTTGTGGGAGGACGAGCGCGTCGTCTACGACAACCAGACCGTGCCGCAGGAAGCGCTGGGCGGTCGGCGAGTCCGGCTGCAGACGGGCCGCGGGGTGGGTGGGGGCGGCATCGTCAACGCTATGGCCTGGTACAGCGGATTCCCCGCCGACTACGCCAGGTGGGAGGAGGACGGGGCCGTCGGCTGGGGCTGGGGCTGGGACACCATCAGCTCTCAGATTCGCGCGGTCGAAGACCACGAGCTCGGGGCCAGCGGTGATCACGGGTCCGGTGGGCCCATGCCGGTGACGGTTCCGCGTCACCTGCACCCCGCGGCCGCAGCATTTGTCGAGGCGGGGGTTTCTTGCGGCATACCCCTGAGCCGCGACCTCAACGGCGAGGGTCGGGAGGGGATCGGACCGTTACCAGTGGCCGTGCGGGACGGAGAGCGGTACTCCGTCGTCGACGGCTACCTTCGACCCGCCTCCGTCCGAGACAATCTGTTCGGTTGTCCCGGGTCAGAGGGTTGATCGCGTCGTGATCGAGGACGGGGTGGCTGTGGGAGTGACCGTCACCGCATCAGCGGGGACGTCCGGGCAGTCTCCCGCTCGGGACTTGCGGGCCTCACGCGCCGTCGTGCTCTGCGCGGGGGCCCTGCGTACTCCCCAGCTCCTCATGCTCTCGGGCATTGGACCCGCTGGGCACCTGCGTGAGCTGGGCGTTCCCGTCGTCGCCGACAGTCCGTCCGTTGGAACCAACCTCCACGACCACCCGGTGCTCACGATCGCCTGGCCTCTGTTGGACGCTGGCTCGCTGCGCGACAGTCTCTACGCGGACCCGCGCACGGTGTATCAGCTGCTTCGTCGCGGACCGCTTTCCGCACTGGGTCAGTCCGTGGCCGTGACTCGTAGCAGTCCCGACGTGTCAGCGCCGGACCTGCACATGATCTTGTTTCCCCTCGGCGAGGATGCGGGGGGACCACCGACCCCGATCCCGATGGTCGCGTGCGCGCTGGCGCTGCTGACACCGGAGAGCCGCGGCACCGTGCGGCTCGCCTCCAGCGACCCTGCCGCCGACCCGCTCATCGACCCCGGATATCTGAGATCGGTCGCGGACCGGGCGAGACTGCGTCTGGGTCTGGAGCGGATGCAGGAGCTGTTCGACGCGCCGGCGCTCGCCAACATTATTGGGCCACGACTTGCTCCCCCACGAGATGGCGATCACGACAGCATCGACGAGTTCATCAGCGAGAACCTTGCTACGTACTGGCATCCTGTCGGTACCGCGCGGATGGGGGACTCCACCGCAGTTCTCGATCCCTCGTTGGCGGTTCGGGGCGTCAGCCAGCTGGTCGTCGCAGACGCGTCAGTCATGCCGCGCATCCCGGCCGCTACGATCCAGGCCCCGATCATCGCGATCGCCGAGCTCGCCGCCCGAACCCTGGCTACCCGATGACCTACGTTTGCCGACAGTCAATCGCAATTTCGCCCTAGCCGGGAACATAAGCGGACGCGGGTAGGTTCACCAACCCAAGGGTTGAGCTCTCAACCTTAATGACTTGCTCGGGAGATCCCATGACTACTGCCACGCTCACCGGCCTCACCGCGGGGACCTGGACCATCGATCCGGTCCACTCCGCGGTCGCCTTCCAGGTCCGCCACCTGATGGTCTCCAAGGTCCGCGGCAGCTTCGACGAGTTCTCCGGCCAGGTCGTCGTGGCCGAGGACGGCACCCCCAGCGTCACCGCCGAGATCGTCGTCGACTCGTTCAGCACCAAGAACGCCCAGCGCGACGGCCACGTCCGCAGCGCCGACTTCCTCGAGGTCGAGAAGTACCCGACCATGACCTTCCGCTCCACCAGCGTCCACGGCACGGGCTCGGACTTCACCCTCCGCGGCGAGCTGACCCTGCACGGCGTCACCCGCGAGGTCGAGCTCGAGACCGAGTTCAACGGCGTCAACCCCGGCATGGGGCACGGGCCGGTCGCCGGGTTCGAGGCCACCACCACCATCAACCGCAAGGACTTCGGCATCGACATCGAGATGCCCCTCGAGGGCGGCGGAGTCGTCGTGGGCGACAAGGTCCAGGTCACCCTGGAGATCGAGCTCAACCAGGCCTGACGGACCGGCACCGTGGTGGTCGTGGCGTGGCGGGCGTGCCCGCGTCCGCCACCGCGGCGACCCCCGCCACTCCGCCCCCACCCGGCCCGGCCCGCACTGTCGGTCCTGCCCTACTGGTCGGCGTCCTCGCCGTCACTGCCATCGTGCTCGCGTAGTTGCTGCCAGCTCCCGCCTGCGGTGGAACCGGCGAAGTCAGCACACCCCATCAGCAACAAGCCTCAGTCGCCTTGTCGGCGCTGGTCAGTGACGCGGGGGACCTGCCTCCTGCTGGTGGGCGCCCGTGGGGTGCAGGTGCCGCTCGCGGACGAGCAGGAACAGCGGGAACGTGAAGGCCAGGGCCGACGGCAGCGCAAGCAGCGGGTAGGCCCAGGGCGCCTTCATGCCCACCCGGCGTCCCTCGACGACCATGAAGATCCCCGAGACGCCGAACACGGAGATCAGGTCGACCGCCGCGGAGGACGAGGCGGGGTTGGCGAACCACGCACGGAGGTAGCCGCCGGGGAAACCGCCGGGCAGTGAGCGAGCGCGGAGGTTGTAGAACCAGGTCCCTGCGAGTCCGGCGGCCGCGCTGACGGCGTAGACCGCGACCAGCGCCGGTCTCCCCCGCCCGCCGGGGTGCCTCAGGGAATTCACCGCTGAGGGCGCGCTCATCAGGCCACCACCGGCGTGTGCGTGGGGCGCCGAGCTGAGCGGGCCCCGGCGCCGGTCGCCGCTGCGGTGACGACGGCCACCAGCGCGCTGCTGCCCGAGACCACCGGGTCGCGCAGGAGGGCTTGCCCGGTCAGCGCCGCCACCAGCCCGGCGACCCCCCACGTCACGGTCCGCAGGATGGCCAGGCGGGTGGGGACAGGGACGTGGCGCAACAGGTACGCGACGACGATGAGAGCTTGGAGGCCGTGCAGACCGACGAAGTGCGCCGGCCGCAGGTCGCCGGCGACGGTGGACCACCCCACCAGGGGCAGACCCGGACCACCGTCGACGGTCCCCACCAAGTGGCCCCCCCGAACCAGCATCACGGCGCCGACAGCGAAACCGAGCAGCATCAGTCCCAGGCCGGACCGCGCCACGCGCGCCAGCACCGGGTCCGGTGGCGGACGGAGCACGAAGACCACCGCGAGGACAACCGTCGCGACCCCGACACCCGCCGCCAGGGACGCCCCCATGCCCGCGAAGACGGCACCGTCGAAGGCGGTGTCGGTGTTGAAGTGGCTCCGCACACCGCGGGCGGCCTGCAGCATGATCAGCGCCTGCTCCACCACCAGACCCAGGGCCGAGAGGAGGGCAGCGCCCCGCACGAACGGTGTCGCTGGAGATCGTGTGACCAACCACAGCAGCGCAGCGCCGTTCAGCCCGATGGAAATACTGAACTTCAGTGGCTTGACCCAGACCGGCTCCCCCATCAGGGTGCGCGGATCGACCACCGCGGCGATGGCCAGTGCCGCGGTCAGCGGCCCGTAGGCGATGACGAGGCGCTGCAGCAGCGTGAGCAGCCTCGGGGAGGCCGCGGCCGGCGTCACGCTGCGGTGACGGCGATCGCGACGACCGGGCCCGGTCTGCGCCACGGCGCCCTGCGTGAATTGCGTTGCGAGACGCCGAACGCGGGACAGGTGGCCCAGGGCGGTGGTCACAGTGAGACCACCACCTTCTGCGCGGAGACGCCGCGCCGCTGCAGGTCGAGGGCCGCTTGAAGATCGTCGAGCCCCGTCCCGACGACGCGTGCGGGTGGAGCGGCGACGTAGCGCCCCTCGGCCAGGGCGGCGGGCAGGAAGTACTCGTAGACCGCCCGACACACCTCGTTGTCCATCAGCGTGGTGCCGAACACCGACTTGGTGCTGACGTGGCGCAGACGGTTGCGCACCGCCAGCGACGCGACCGATCTGGCGGTGCGTGGCAGGGCCCGCAGGAGGTCCCCGGTGCTGTTGGGGGGCGTGTCGAAGGAGGCGGGCGGCGTGACCATCGAGACGAATTTCTTCCCGCCGCAGGATGCGACGACCTCGGAGCAGGCCTTCGCCGAGCCGGGGCCGATGGCCAGCGCCCCCACCACCTGCTTGCCCGCCAGGGCGGCGACGACGTCGTTGATAACAGTGGGGCTGTGGTGGTCGAACACCTGGGCCGCTCCGAGGGCCCGCACGTAGTCGTGGTTCGTCGGCGACGCGGTGGTGACCACGTCGTAGCCGGCGGCGGCGGCGAGCTGGATCGCGTTGGAGCCCACGGAGGTCGAGCCGCCCCAGATCACGACGGTCTGCCCGGTCGGTGCGGGCTGCGCGCCGGGGTGCGCCAGACCCAGGTGGTCGGTCTGGAACAGCCCGCACGCCGCGGTGGACACCGCGAGCGGTAGGACGGCGGCATCCTCATAGGTCATGAAGTCCGGGATGGGGCAGGTCATGCGCTCCAGGGCGATGGTGCGCTCCTGAAAGGAGCCTTCCGCGGCGGAGTTGCGCTTCTTGTCCACGCCCACGGCGTGGGCCAGCACCCGGTCACCGACGGCGAAGCGGGTGACGGACGAGCCGACCGCGGCGACCTCCCCGGCCAGGTCCGAGCCGAGGACGAAGGGGTAGGTGATCCACCGGAAGATCAGCGATCCGGTGTCCTGGATGACCCAGTCGATGGGGTTCACGGCCACCGCGCGGTTCGTCACGAGTATCTCGTCGGCGCGCGGGGCGGGTAGCGGAGCGGGCCCGACCTGGAGCTTGGCTTTCTTGGCGGGGATCCACGCGGCGGTGTTGCTCGTCCCGGGTCGATTCTGGTGCGGGGCGGGTTGTGGTGTGGTCATCGTCAGCTCTCAATCGTGGGTGTGTCTGTCACGGCGGTGGCGCCACCGAGCGCGGACGCCGGCCAGTCAGCGGCGGTACTCGTCGCCGCGGAGCCTGCCCCCTGGCGCGGGGCATCACCCGGCTTGGGGTGCGATCAGGGTGACCGTGCGTGGGGGCTGGGCCAGAGATCTCGATGATCCGCCGGAGCGAGAGTGCGCGGTGAAGGGCGGTTGCGTGCTGGCGGTCTTGCCCCCTCCGATGCCCATGGCCATGTCCATGGGCATGGGCAGCGCCCCGAGCGCCGGGCTGTCCGGGTGGTAGGCCCCCACGCGTCGGTGCGCTCCTGGGTCAGGAGCGGCGATCATGGCGGTCTTCCCGCCCGGGTCCGGTGGTTGCACCGTGCCCGGCGGCCCCGCTCACGGCTGCCCTTCGTCCACCATGAGCTCTGCTCCAATATCGATGGCCAGCTGCGGCCCGAAGAGCTCACCTGGGGTGTGCGCGCCGGCCCGTCCCTCACCCCGGGTCAGCCGGACAGCGACCTCGGTCGCGGCGGCAGCGGTGAACGCGCTGGCCTCCCCGGTGCGTAGCCATCCCTCCCGGGTGGTGCCGTCGGGCCACTCGACCCGGGCGTGGGCGTAGGAGAACTCCCGCGCCCGCGTGCGGGGTCGCAGCCGGATGCCCGCGACCCGCCGAATCACGAAGGCCCGTAGCGGGTCCCAGGACAGCAACCGCGCCACCACCGGCAGGACGTAGGGCATCGCACGCCCGGTCGGCGCCTCGCTGGACGCGGACACCACCGCGGGTGCACCGCTCGCGCGGTGCGCAGCCTCCAGGTCCCCGAAGGGAATGGCCGCGGTGGTCACGATGGACCCGTCGGGCAGCACGAGGCGCTCCTGGCCGCTGCCCAGCGGGGCGTCGACGAGACGGTTGTCCTCGTAGCGGCGGCCACCGGCGGGGAACCCATCGAGGATGGTCGCCGCGAGGGCCTCACCGACCGGGCCGGGCTCGATGTCCACCGCCGGCACCGCATCGACCCGGACCCGCTGGGGCACCGCCCGGTCCGCGCACAGGGCCCGCACCACGCTCTCGCATGCGACGACCCCGAACCCCGCCCCCGACACGACGGCGCGCCCCTCGTCCACCGCCTGCTGGTGCAGGGCGAGCAACCCGGTCACCGCGGGCAGCTCGTTGGCCAGGTCCAGGTAGTGGGTGCCCGGGGGGCAGGCCGCCGCGATCGGCACCGCCGTGCGGGTGAACGGGCCGATCGTGTTCACCACCACCGTCGAGCGGCTGCTCTCCAGGTCGGCGAGAAGGGTCTGCAGCGACGCCATGACCCGGGTCCGGGGCCGGTCCCCGTGCTCGGCGGCGATCCGGTCGGTCACCACCGCCAACCGTGCCGGGTCACGCCCCAGGAGCACCGGTGACTGCCCCCGTGCCACCAGCTGCGCGGCGATCATCCGCCCGGACCGCCCGGTCGCCCCCAACACCCAAATCTCACCCATGATCAACCCTCCGTCGTGGTGGTGTCAGCGGTCGTCGTGGTGTCCGCGCCGGATCCGCTGTCGGTGCTTGTCTCGGCAGCGGGGGTCGAGCGCGGTCAGGGTCGGGGCAAGCCGCTCCAGGGTGTCGACACCGGCCTCGTAATCCTCCCCCATCGGCAGCATCACGTTGACGTGGTCGGCGCCGGCGTCGTGGTGTGCGCGGACCGCGGTGGTGATCGCCGCGGGGTCACCGTGGGCGACGAGGTCGTCGACGAGCCGGTCGCTGACCTCCGAGACGTCGCGTTCGGTGTAGCCCAACCGGATCAGCGACCGCCGGAACCACGCCATGCCCAGCAGCGCCGATGCCGCCGCCCGAGCACGAGCACCGTCGCCCCCCACGCTGACGGTCAGTCCGACGACCAGCAGCTTGTCCGGGCCCAGCGCCCGTCGGGCCTCGGCGGTGAACGCGGCGGGAAGCCCCGCCGGCAGCGCCCCGTCCGCGACCTCCCCGGCCAGCGCGAGCATCCTCGGGCCGTTCGCCGCCACCAGTCGGGGGTAGGCGACCGACGGCGTTGTGCTCACCCCGTCCATGCCGGCCAGGTAGTCGCGCATCACGGCCACGGGGCTGCCGAACTCGCGCCCGACGCTCGCCGCCTGTTCCGGGTACCCGCCGCCGAGTCCGAGCACGAACCGCCCCGGGTAGGCCTGGGACAACACCCCGGCCGCGGCGCCCAGGGTCGCCGACGGCCGCACCCACACGTTCGCCACCGCGGTGCCGAACACCATCCGCCGGGTCGCGGCGAGCAGCACGCCCAGCTGGACCAACGCGTCCTTGCCCACCACCTCGTTGGTCCACGCGGCCCGGTAACCGGCCCGCTCGAGGCGGACCACCGCGTCACGTTGCCGCTCGATGGCAGGGCCGCCGCCGAACGACCCCGGCAGCTGCATCCCGACGGCCCCCAGCGCCACGCGGGCCGCGGTGACGGACCCGATCTCGTCGACGTCGTCACGACTGGTCGCCATCGCTGCTCCTGGTGTGTGCCACGACCTGCCGCACGTCACGACACGAAGTGCCATCACCATAGCAGGCGTGACGACACGTCGTGTCATCTAGTGTGTGCTGATGGCACGATGGCGCCCGGACGCACGGAAGAGGTTGGAGCGGGCTGCGCTCGAGCTGTTCGTCGACCAGGGTTTCGCGGACACCACGGTGCCTCAGATCGCCGCGCGAGCGGGTCTGACCACCCGAACCTTCTTCCGCCACTTCGCTGACAAGCGTGAGGTGCTGTTCGCCGG
>JAABUR0100008005.1_pt1 | contig 12322 bp, 8 predicted proteins | sample 5560091 | NCBI WGS metagenome assembly JAABUR01 (sample SAMN10711879, study PRJNA513375) | rock metagenome | isolation source: Antarctica rocks | place: Antarctica: Victoria Land, University Valley sud
TGAAAAAAGTATACTCTACTACCCATAATGGCGATGTACAATCACTCAGACAATCGTCAGCCAGTGGTTGCCACATGTGTGAGATGATTTTGGATCGGTGCCACCCAGATCAACGGGACTTTTATTTACAACGCACTGGAAAAAAAGATACGGCGTTATGTATGCAAATACAGAGCACGCAATCGAGCTTCAAGGGGCAGAGTTTAATCTTTAAAAAGCTACATTTTGGCCTGGACGAACGAGACCGAGCATCTCTGAGTGATGCAGACGGGACAGAATCGGTATGGCACAATCAGATAGCGCGAAATTGGCTTTCAAGTTGTCAGCGTTGGCATCATCGATGCACTGGCCAACCTATATCCACTATCAAACCAAGCCGTTTACTTGAGTTAAGCTCCTCTGAGAGACAGATCTCCTTACGAGTGCGGAGCGCACATGAGCTGACCGAGATCCCTTTGAGCTATTGCACCTTAAACCATTGCTGGGGTAGAAGGCAGCCAGTGCGACTGACCAGGGGATTACTGAGAAGCTTCCAGCACCACAGACCATTTGAGATCCTACCCCAGACTTTTGCTGATGCAATCCAAATCACACTGAATCTTGGCCTGTCATACCTCTGGATAGATTCTCTGTGTATTTGCCAAGATGATCAAGACGACTGGCTCGCGGAATCAGCAAAGATGGGAGACATCTACTCCAACGCCACATGCAACATTGCAGCCTTGGCAGCCAAAGATGACCACGAGGGCTATTATACGATGGGACCAACGCTTGCGTCGAGCACTCTTTATTTCTCGGGGGAAGCGTTATATGACATCAAAATTGAGCGATACGGAATCGCGCGACGAGACTTTTGGAAAAGAGCCGCTGGGAAAGCGTGGATGGGTCTTTCAGGAACTCGTGCTCTCCCCGAGGACAATGTATTATGGCGCCGGTCGTATTTTGTGGGATTGCATTACGGACGAGGCGGACGAGGCACAAACCATGGAAGCACGTCTGTGCTATACCCAAACAGCCCCAGGCTATAAATCGGCATTCGCCCATTTTCGGAACACGGGAACTGAGCCCTTCATATTCAGACGAGTCTCTGCGTGATTCGCTATGGAACAGGGTGGTCGAACAATATACAAGCACCGAGTTGACATACGAATCCGACAAATGGCTTGCCGTTTCTGGACTTGCTACAAGATACATGGAGAGAACGGGCCAGACATTTGTTGCCGGACTTCGCTGGGATCGATTGTTAGAAGACATGTCTTGGTGGAGCCATTCTCCTGCTGGCAAACTGTCAAACGGAGCACCCACGTGGTCATGGCTCTCGTGTAGGTCCGGGGTGGGTACGAGAATTGTCAAGCCGGACGAGCTTCTGGCCACCCTTGTCGCTTTGCCAGACAAGGAAATGAGCAACTGTACATGGCATGTAATGTACGAGGCGTCGGATCTGCCTGGCCAATCGACTAAGCCAAAGTGCTATCCTTTGAAAATCTCTGGTCATGTGCGGTCTTTCCGCTATGTCTCTCAGGACGGCAGTGCTGACGGGTCTTTCTCCATCAGATTTCATACGTACTCTATGGAAGCTGCAGATCTCTGGCTGGATCTTCCACTTGAAAGTGGTATGAGTATCTGGGGTGTCGCATACTCATTCGACTCACCATTCGATCCAAGGTTCGAAATCATCCTACTTGCGCCAGCAAGCCATGGTTACGATTGTTGGCGAAGGGTAGGAGTTTGCCGCGCCATCGCCCATGGTTTCAGGTGGGACAATCGAGGCGACCGCGAAAAGTTTCTGCAGGAATTTGGTCCTGTCAAAGAGTTGACTATCGTATAAGCGCAGCCAACGCCCAGCAGGGTTCTCAGCGTCCATTGCCGTTATGAAGCGGTAATCGACGAAGCATAAGCATCGGAGCTACGCAATCGCTGAACACGACTTAAAGTGGAAACTTCGAACATCCTCAAAAGCTGTCAAGAGTTCTTGAACCAAATGACATGTGCAGTGCTCATTCATGACGACGTCGATATTCAAATCCCCAGAACCCGCTCATTTCATTCTGTTTCTCTACAAAGCCAGTTCAAAATTATGCTCACCGTGGTGCCCGGTATCATACCCACCATTCCCGATTTTCCTTATGGAGAGATATCGAAGGGCTCCAACCTGGTGACAAGGAATTTTTGGACGGATCTTGCAACTGGATCTAGGCATGAGGCCACCAGCTGAAGAGCTCTTGAACGATCAGTGATTCCATTTTCCTTAAGATACATCATGTTCAAGTCCTTCCATGCTCTTCCTCCATTAAACAGAACGATTTCGTGAAGGCCAATAGCTCTTCTATCTGAATTAGAGATTTTTAGTAATGGCCCAGACCATGACGTGCCAAAAGTGGCCCCTGACATTGGCGCACGCAGAAGCCTGAAAATCCCTGCATCCATTTTTTACAGTTAACCATCGTGCTCCCACTATATGGCCTTCTTTTCCCCTGTTCTGCTAGACAATCGGTAGTACATAAAGGCTCCAGTACCCCAACCACGATGGCTTTCGGTCAAGCTGCATTGATGTGGAATGGCCGATGGAATAGAAAATTTTTCGAAACCCGTTCTTGAACGCATGCCTCCAGACCAGTTTCAATACATACTTACGCAAAAAACCATTACCCATGTTCCAGTCTGCGAACAGGAGCCTGCGGACGTCGTCTCCGAAGTTATCTCGGTGGCATCCTTTGAGATCAAAGCTTGTTTTCCAGTCTCTTCCAGCAATAGAACTGTTGTCTCTATGCATTTACCGTGAAGTTGGCCTAAGGAGCACTTTCGCTGCAATGGCGCTAACACTCACAGGCATCTGCAAGAGGGATATAGATAGGGACTGAAGCTGTTGTTCGAATATGGCTAAGAGGTGTCGCAGAATTCAACTTACGGCACAGATTCTGGCTATATATACATCAGTGTCGATTACCTTTCAGCGCTTGAGATTAGTTTTCGACAGATCTTGAAAGAATGCTAGTGATCATACGAGCTCGTGCGCCGTATGTGTATGGGGCCATGGAAGGAGACGTGAGACACTGATCCCACCAGAACAATCTTGTCAGGCTCCTCAATGTCAGTACTACATCTTAAGATGGACTGCAGATGAGACTAACGAACATTGCCAGTGGCGCGATTCTGGCTATAATCATCGCAGCAGTTGCTGCTCAGAACGCAGAGCCAGCATACGGTTTGATTGTACTGGTTCCACTTGTCATGACAAATCCAGATCTTGCTGACAACTCATGAGACGAAAGCGAGAGCACTGTTAAACTCACGTCTGATCGATTGCTAAGCGATCTGAGAACGACTTTTGAAGGGAAGCATTCAGATCGTCGAGATCACTGACTCAATAACTCATTCAAAATGCTTAATGAGATCGTTAGGATGTTGTCGAGTTCGATCATGATGTTTGCGACACTCGACATTCTTTACAAATCACAAGTGAAGTTTACAGATCGCCTGCAAGCTAAAGACGTGAAGATGAGCTGCATGAAGATTGTTGAACTGCGTCAAGTGAAAGACATGAATCGATTCACAGAAACAGATCGTGCGATTAGGCGATATATCACGCAAAAGTTGATTGATTTGGTGAAGCAAGCGAAGAGCTTCGCAGATGAAAGTTCGGGTGAAATGCTCACTGCTGAGAATCATTAAACGTCATGGTCGAGTTAAAAAGCATGATCAGCTCTAGCCAAGTGAGAGATTCGAGCTCAGATCAATGAGAGCTCACCAGAGAAGTTATATAGATGGTCTACGCCCTTCAACCAAGACAGCACTTCCATTGCCAACTCATGCTCTTTCCTCTACCATACTAGTCTGACACCTGTACTCCTTGTACTTCTATACTCAATCTAGCTTTGTGCTAAGTGACTCTCGGTATTCCAGGCGCCTAATGTTCTATCAGTGATCAACACTATCGCGACTTTTAGTGATCAGCAGGGGACACAAGAAACAGTCTCGGCCGATATTGAATTTGAGCATATTCAGGTTAACATCGCGTTCTTCAAGGTACGCTTCCGCTTTGCCTCCGTAAATTCAGTATCTACCTTACGCACCGTTTCCTCTTCCGATAGTCGGCTCTGCCAAACTGAACCTTTGAAACTTTGCGCCACACAAGACACAAGTGGCATGAGGGTTCAGCCTGTTCTTATCATGGCTCCATCACGCGTTTTCTCGCCATAGGTCATGAACCTTGGAAATGTAGTTCACCGAGGACGTCAGCTGAGACCCGGATTCTTACTGGCGCAGTATGTTCCAACTTCCTCAGCGGTCTCAGCGCTGAATGGAAACGAACCGAGCATGCTTGAAGAAATGTGAGACGAAGGGAACGTCAGAGATGTTGGAAACAGGGAACAGTTGCCGTTACCCCTGTGATTAGAATCTACAGTAAGTAGTAATCTCCGCTTCGAGCCCTACAGGGCAGGGGCTAGGGGATTCAGAGTTTTCACCTCCTTCCTTCGTCCGTAGCTTTCTACAGTAGTTCAACCAATATATACACATGCACATATGCTCCTTCTGACCCTCATACCTCAAGGAGTTAAGCATGGCTGCGAGGGAGTGACTGTCTCGAATGAAACCGGGCAAATGCGACACGCGTGTCATGAAGCTGTTCAACGCGTGCTATGAAGCTGATTAGCAGCGTAGTATGAACCGCGTATGCAGTTGACCATGAAGCACTGTTTACAGCACTGTGTGAAGCACTGCTGAAAGATGGGTTTCGAAGATGGCTTTTAATGCATCCGCTATGGGAGTAATTAACCATGGCAGTACCAGCCCCGTCTTACTTCGTCCTCAATTCTGACGACTCGGCTTTGGACCTTCTTGGCAAGGAAAGCGGGCTTCGAGCGTTGTGCTATTCTTTTTCCTCTTGGCATTTGAACGGTGGCGGCCTTGCCGCGTCCTTGGGAGCTCGAGTTTTGGGGGGTGCTTCTTTGACAACGAACCCCTCGGCGATGGTGTGCCCGTTAGTTGCGTCGGGTTGGAAGCCGGTTTTTGAAGCCAAACCTACCCGGCATAACTACGATCTGTATGTGTTATCAGCTCTTATTCATTTGTTATAACTGCCATATCAATGAGCTTATCATCTTCTCAACATTCTCTCCTTCTTCTTCTTTTTCCTCTTCTTCCTCTTCTTCTATACTCTCTATCTCTCGCAAACTCTGAGCTTATTCTCTCGTTTTACACATCTCTTCTTCTTTACCCTTTTTCTATTTCCAGTGTATTGTAGAAAGGTATAGCGGCTGTAGATGGTTTGGTCACTTGGCAGCGGGCTGGGGTTTAAGGAGGTGTATGGTTATCTTACTGCGAGATGACACGTTAATTACTGTACTTCATCTCGGCGAAGAGGGTGTGGGAGGTTAGATACTTGGCTGTAGCTGGACTGGCAAGGGTTCTATGATATCTATGAGGTGGATGTTGTTGCTCAGATTCGTAGGACAAGTGAAACCCTTTTCTGAGAGATACGAATCGCCATGAAAAGTTTACGGGTATTTTGCCACCTCTTCTGCTTGGTTGCAGTGCCGTGCAGTTGGTATGTTGTAAAATCTGAATCACCACTACGTGGACTTGACAAAGGAACTTCTATCGCGGATATATTTCTTTCGGATAATAGAGAGCAAACAATCGTTGGTTAAAGAACGTACGTCCGTTTCATAATTGACCCAGACTACTAACGAACAAGGCAGATGAAAATTCATATCTACTTATCTTCCAGCAATCTTGTATCCACTTCATAATGTAAAACACTCATCTCGCCGCACCATCGAAGCATGAAAATTCCCACGAAGATTCTCTCTCTATCCACCACTTACCCGAAACTCTCCAGTCGTGGGATCGCAGATCGCAGTATCGTTAGGAGCCCTGACAGCGCCCAGCCTCAAATTGGGTGCTTCATACACAATCCCCGAAGCGGACAGACAGCAAGCTTTGGACACATAGGTGCAATTACACGGACAGGCTTGACCGGCTAGAATCAAATCCTGCGCCGGAGGAGGAGAGCCTACCGGGTTGGAGGTTCCGGCGGAATTGATGAAGCTGGTGGAGTTGATAGAGATCTCGCCGAGCTTCCGCCCGCTCGCGGAATAGGGCAGCTTGCAGGTTCCGGTGAAAAAGCCTGATCCGACGCCTTGCCAAGGGTCGGCGATGCATTTGCAGCCGTCGGGCCCGGTGCAAAGGTTGACGGAAGCGCAGTTCTGGCCGCATGTGGGGCCGCTGCTTTGTTGCTGCGTACCTGGCGGGTTCGAGCCAGAGGTGCCACCGGTTGCCTGGTTGTTAGCACCGGCTTGGTTTATTGGTGCTGGGGGATTGACGGCGGTAGGGTCGCCGAAGGGAACTCCTTCCGCGTCGGCCAAGACTTCCCTGCCCGCTGCTACCTCTGCTGTGACATAGTTGTCGTAAGGGGAGCCAGGCTGGTAAAGGACCACAATGACAGTGGAATCCGTGTCTGTTTCCGCGTTGCGCGAAGTGGTTAGCCGGAACGCAGTCGAGATCCACCACGTTCGCGCAGCTCACTTACGTAATGTTTTCCATCCTCCAGAACCAAGCCGCACGCAAGAAACCGAGACCCTCTCCGCCTGGTCGGCCACCCCTCGGTATGTGCTTCTGTCCCCAGCTGGAGTTCCGTCCGGTCGTATCCTAGCGATCACGGCTAATTTGCAGCCCCCTGGTATTGCCCAAGACCACAAACTGTTAGCCACGGCTCCGTTAAAACGGGATTGGATTTATGTTGCACCATTGCCTCGATAGATGTTGAGCTCGACCCTGCCTCCCCAATTGGCTGACCTATACAGATTGTTTACTGGTCGGTCCATGCCTGCTGGCACAAACCAATGGCTAATCGTATCAGTATATCCAAAACCCACATCCGTGCCCCTGATGACGCTTCGGCTCTGCCATAATAATCTGGTGCAATCGCTTTGAGATGGATGACCATAGAATATACTGCACACAGGGAAGCTCGCCCAAGCTTGCGAGAAAGGGATCAAGATTGAAATAGATATGAATATCAGGACATGGCGGACTAAGCTAGCCATTGCGAAGTGTATAAGGTTTGTAACGACGAACAACAACGAGATCTGAATGAAAGAGACGTTGGGAAGGGGCTCTTTTTCTTTGCGGCAACACAAAATCTGTCACTGACAGCAGTCATAGCGTTGCTCTTTTTTACTCAGGGCTCCGTCTCAACAATGTACTGGCGATGTCAATTCAGCGACATGCGACCCAAGGCGTGCTGACGATGTTTCACGGTATATATGCGACTCAGTCGCATATCATTAGGTAGTCAAGCTTTTCTCCCGCTTTTGGTTAGCCTGGAAATCACAGTCCAGGATCGGATAACCCAGGTCTATCTTCGGGCTCGACAGCATCAGACCTTGGTGCTCGCTAACGATGAAGTAAAAATCCGACAATTGCTTAAAGATACTCGTACGAAGTATGTACATATGTGTTTTTGGTGCCACGGGCGGAACATATTCGCGCTAGTATCAATCTAATCTAATCTGATTAGTGAGCAGTGTAATACCACTGCTCCTTCTACAGAAGAACGACTCAGCACTAAAGACTCGGTTCTAGAAGGTAGCAAAGGAGTGGAATTTCTAAGAACAGAGCTGAAGCTCTGCGAAACTAAATAGTTCTGAGGGAAGCCAGCTGACTAATTGAGCCTCACTCGAAAGAAACATCCGAGCTAAACCAGCCATCGAGGAAACAGCGATTCACACCTCTCTTATCATACAAAAAGAGCCTCAGCGATCAGAAGAAACAAAAGAAACAGAACGAACAGAAACAAAACGCAAAGAAACCAGTCTAATTCTTCTTCTTCATTAACAACTTCTTCAATTTTGTTCTTAAAGCAGTCTGCTTCTTCACTAAGATATTGCTTCTGATTCGAAGCTGATCATATGCAGATCATAATAAAGAGTTAGCCTTCAATAATGATCTGAGTTGAGCGAGAGTTTCTGTAGTAATGACTCTATAGAATTCTGAATGTATCACGAAATTCTTCAGTAACTCGAGATGTTTTAGAATCTCGTCATCGTCGTTTGAGTCACTTGACACAAGAAATAAGCTGTGATCAGTCGCTGAAGACAAAATCACTTTACACTTCTTATTAAGTGTATCAATTTCAGACTCATTTTTTAAAGTGATCTGTGAATTCTTGATCTCATCGATCTGAATTCACTTAGTTTCTTTATCTCTTTTGAGTTCAAGAAACTTAAAGAGCGAAGAGAACTTTGTAGATTCTAGAGATTTTATGAATGAAGATTTTGTAGAATTAACTATCTGAGTGAGCTTGAATAATTGTCTTGACGTGAAGAACTTGATGAAATCTATGAGATCAAAGATGAATTTGATAGATCTTTTTGATTTTGTTGAATTCATCACGTCGAATCTAGTTTTAGATTCAACTGATATAAGAAACAATGAATTTCTCTTTCTGATCTTTTGTTTCATAATTCTTATAAGTTTTATCTTGATTTCTTTCATGTTTTCTTGAATTATCTCATTAAACTTAAGAAAACTATTCTCTTGAACTAAAGTCTCATCATTTAGAACTAGTTCTTTATTCGCGATTCAACTTTCATTTTTAATGATCTTCAAGCTCAATTTCTCAGTTTCATGCAATTGATATCATTTGACAATAACAATATATCATCATACTTCATTCTTATTCTTTATCTTATACAAGATTTCTTTATTTTTTCAAAAGATCAGAACATATTTCTTAAAGTTAAAGTCTTCAGATCAATATTTGCATCTTTGTTTTATCATTAAAAGACTTTGAATGATTCTTTTGACTCATCAATTTGAAAGATATACATTTCTGAAAAGAAATGTTGATTCAATTAAGCTTGAGTTTAATGTATAGTTTTCATCTGCATTAAATAATCTTCATTCAAGAACTGTCTGAGTGAAGAGATCAGATTCATAATTGAACTTTCATGACTTCAGATCTTTATTTTCATTCTTTTTATTTCTGCTCTTTGAATCTTCTTTCAATTCTTTTTCTGATTCTTCTTTCAATTTCTTTTCATTCTCACTTTTGAATTTCTTCAAATCATCATCTTCAACAGTTCTCTTGATTTCTTTGTTCTGAATTTCTGTCATCAAGATATTTTGTGATTGATCTTGATGAATTATTTTCTTAAAAGTTTTATCTTTTGCTTTTATTTTCTCTAATAGTTTGATTTTTTCTTGCTTCTTAATCTTCTGAAATCATTCTTTAATCTCGTTTAAGATTTCTTCTACACTATGATTTGAATCAAACATTAAATTCTTTTGAACTTTCTTGATCATGACAACATCACTTTGAGTTGAAACTGTGACAAATAGATCTGAGATTGAGTCGTTTCACAAAGAACTAAGTTTAGACATGTTGATTTAATCTTTAAGATACAGTATGTATCTTAAGCTCTAACGAATTTCTGAGATGATTCTCAAGAAGTACTTAGTCTGAGTCTTCTTAAAGTTCATTTGTCAAGTTTTTTTTTTAGCAAAGTTGACTAAATATTAATACGTGACGCTGAGTATGTTTTTTGTAGCTGTAGAATAGCGAAAATATGATTGTTTGACAAAAGAAAAATGAGATAAATGAGATAAATGAGCTCAATAATGAGATGTGTTTGAATGTGAATTTGATAAATGAACTAGCGCTAAAAGTAAAGCAAAACAAACAATCATTCAGACAAGAAAGAAATCATCTTAACTGATTTCTTTCTTGATTTTCTTATGCTCTGACTATCTGAATACAATCTTCTTGCATCTTCAGCTAAATATTCTGTACAAGATATAAATTGCTTAAGATCATTCTCATGAAAAGCTTTTTGAATCTTTCTTTTGTTGATCTGTTTAAGAACGAAGAACTTTTCATGAGTTTTTTCATGATTCTGAATTCTGAATGAATCTCTTCATTTGAACTGCAGCTTATCAGAGCTTTTCTGATGCAACATGATTAAGTCTTGAAGCTGATAATATACAGAACTAACGTTTTGATCATACTTATAAATTATATCTTCTTGTCGTTTGTGTAATAATGCTTTTACATAATCATGAAAGTTTAATCTAAATTGTATGTATCTTCTTATCTTCTTGATATGAGAGACAGACAGACAGAGCTCAGCTACTCAGTCAAAGATGTTTTGTTCAGATAGCATCAGTAGAATAAAAGAAGTAGACGTAATCTTTTGAATTGAATTAATGATGATATCAATAGAAAACATTTCTAAATAGCTAATGATTTTGAAATTGATGAACTTAGTGACTTGATTCAGAATCTGATTTCAATCAACATTTTCAAATGACTTTCTGAGCACATTCTTTAGTAACTTGTTGAATATCTTCATCATATTAATGCTCTTCAAGAAATCAGATGAACTGTATGATATAAAGACATCTTTGAAGTTCAAAAAGTCTTTGACAATGAGATTGTTGAAATGCTGTTCTCGATCACTGTTAGAGACTAAATTTGAAGAACTATCAATATAATGTATGATAGCTATGATAGAGTCAAATCTAGATACAAGTAGTGTACAGAACGAAAGACAAGAAGAAAAGAAAGCAAGATGAGTTCGAAGCGACTATATTACATGAGAAATTAGATCTGCTAGCGCAGTCGCGAAAGAAGCATGTAATCACATGACTTTCATGCAACTCGATTGAGCTTTCAGCCTAGCATCATGACAGTAGCTTCTCTCTTAAAGACTGAGCTTCTGCAAAGCGACTGATTGATCAAAGAACGAGATGAGATAACAATAATGAGAATGTCGAAGAACAAAAGAAAACTGAAGCAGTTTACTGTCATGCTGAATGATCAAGAACTAAATACTGAAAATGAGAAACGAGAATGAGACTAGATAACTAAGACAAGACGAGATCTAGACAAGAACTAGAAATCATTGCACTGATAATGAGAAATTGTGCAAGATTGAACATGAGATTCAACAACGACAGAGTTGATGACATGAAACTTTTTTAGAGTGATTTGACAGTTGTCAACGAGATTGAAAGATTCTCAGATAGAGAAATAATCTTCTCAATTGATATAGTACTTGAGTAGTGAAGAACTATAACGTCGATCGAGCTTAGAGTTCAGAATACAATTGACATATCAAGCTCGTTCATTATTTTCAGTGACAACGAGCTCGCGAGATTCTTGACGCTGATCGAGCAGAGAGTCGATAGTCACATGACTCAAAAGAGTGACATGAAAGACAGAATGAATCTTCATGAATTCAGAAAGTTTAAGCTCGACAATCAGAGAATTCTTTTCAAATACACGTTTAACTTGAAAAGAATCAACATGATGATCATCTAGTTTGATTATAAAACAAGCGATGTTAAGATTCTTGACATTTAATCAGACTTCATCGTTGACAAAGTATCAAGAGCAAGAACGACGAGAACAATTGACATTGACTTCATAAATGACTTGAGCGATTAACATTTCATTGCGAAGATGCTCAATGAGTTTTTTCATTTTCTTAGTGAAGTTCTCGACATCAATGAACTTAGCTTGAGACTGAGCGAAGATGTTAGAAGACAGAGATTTCAAAGATTTGAATTCTAAATGAGAGTTTTAATCTGAATTAGTCAGAAAGAGCGAGACTAAAATAATTGTCAAGAAAGCATTATTAGCAGAAAATTCAGCACTTGAAATTCATTTAGCTCAGTCATTCTGCATGTAGTTAACGAACGCATGAAGATAGTGTTTTATAATGATGTTAAAATGTTTCGTTTGATCATTCATCTGAGAATGATATGCAGTGAATAACTTAGCATCAATCTTAAGCATCTGACATAAGTGATTTCAGACATTGAAGATGAACTGAATGTCTCGATCTGACAGAAAGAACTCGAGTAATTCGTGATGTTTTCAAACATAAGCGTAGTATGCATTTGTGACTTTTTTTACTTTCATGATCACAGTGAGAACTAGATGTCTCATCTTGATAAGATGATCAACAAAGACAAGAACATATTTATAAATTACACTCATGAAAATGCTGAGCGAAAGTGAATCTACATAGTTCATAGAGACATCACGTCATCGACGTTGAGATACTGAAAGAGAACGCAGTCACTCTTGAGTTCTCTGACGAAATGATTTGAAGCGAATGCATACATGATAGTTTTGAACAAAGCGTTGAACATACTTGTATATGTTGAGTCATCAATAAACACGACTGACTAGATCGTAGCATTTAGCTCTTTCTGAATGTTCATCTGCAACGTTATCATGAGCTAGCTGAATGATTCGTAGATGAAGATGATTGAAATTAGAGATGTACTTTCTATCGCGAAAGTATAAGAA
>JAABUR0100008009.1_pt1 | contig 12319 bp, 14 predicted proteins | sample 5560091 | NCBI WGS metagenome assembly JAABUR01 (sample SAMN10711879, study PRJNA513375) | rock metagenome | isolation source: Antarctica rocks | place: Antarctica: Victoria Land, University Valley sud
GGGGTCGGTGTAGGTGCCGTGCTGTCCGTGGTGTTCCACGCGGCGACGTAGGCGAGCACCGACTGCTCCAGCGTTTGCTCGGCCATTGCCGACCTCCACTTCTCTCTCTGATCACCGGGCCCAGCTGCACCGTTCCGAATCAGTATTGCTCAGTGCTCGGACTCCGCTGAGGGATCGGTGGCCAACCAGTACGGAGGAGTTCGACTGCGGATGGGAAGTCGCAGCCGAGCATGGCGGCTCGTTCACCGTACGACACGGGCTGGCGAGGCGGACTGTCTACGGCCGGTCTCGCAGGCATTCGGTTACCTGGGTGGGTGGCCTCCCCATCGTAGAAGGCGTTGCCGCTGACGACTATGACGTTTCCGCCTGCCTGGTCAGTCCGCTGAAGGCTGCTGACAAGACGCTGATACGCCGCTTCGAGGACGTGCCTACCCAATACCGCGTTCTACCGCTTGTTGACCATCGGGCAGAGATCGAGGCGCCCTACTCCCGCGACGCGGTCGCGGTCAAACTCGCTGAAGACGACCTGCTCGGCTGGGCGACGTACGCACTGGCAAAGAGCGAGGTGTTGCAGCAGCGTCATGTTGCGCGTGGACAACCGACTTCCTTGGCGCCGGCAACACACACCGCCGCGGCGGGAACCACTGCTGCCGTCGTCAAGGTTCTGCTGGCACGCTCGTGCGCTGTAGCCACGAAAACGCGTGAGGTGTCCCCGTGTCGCTTGGTGCACCACACCGACACCAGGTCCTGGCTGCGCAGATGAGTGGCCAGCGGGAAGGCGTAATTGTACAAATCGGCCATGTCGATGAGTTCGCGGCAAGCGGGCAGGCCGACGTCGAGCAGGAGCACCCACGATCCGCTGGCCACCATGACAGGCGCCAGCAACTCGGCGGCGTCCTCGAGGTACTCCCGCAACCGGACCTGGTCGGGGTCGGTGGCCTTGTTCCAGCTGGCCAGACGCGGGGCCTTCCGGAGTGTCAGCCCTTCGCCTTCCGGCCGTGCGTACCACCGGGCGGGGGTCATGGCCGGTGCACCGTGCCGGTCTGGTCGACCCACCAGACCTCGATCTGCGCTGCGGCGAGTGAGCCGGCCGTTTCGGCGTGCAGGTCTCGGTAGCGCGGGAAGTCTGGCAGCACGATGATGCTGCGCCACGTCGGCTCCTTGCCTCGCAGGCGCATGGCGGCCAGCACCGCCTGGGAGTACCAGTGGCTGGCCTGCGTGCTCGGGCGGGTGCGCTTCACCTCACTGGCGCGCGCCGGGTCGGCGTAGCCGCGGCAGGGGAACCCCTTGACCTCGACGCCGACCATCTGCCCGTCACGGGAGGCGATCACGTCGATGCCGTGCTCCTTAGTCGCCGTGTTGGCCACCGACAAGATCCGCCAGCCGTCGGCGGCCAGCGCGGTCACCAGGGATGCCTGAACGTTGGCCTCGGTGTGCCACTCCGCCGGCGCTGTCGGCTCCTCGAGGTCCTGCAACGGCTCCGGGCTCCGGACGGCGGCGTGATCGCGCTGCGGACCGGCGGCGGGGCGGTGCGAGGCTCGACATCGCCGGCCACCTCGTACCCCAGCGCGGCCAGGTGCCGGCGGGCAGTGTTGGACATGAACTCCGATCGCGCGATCCCCGTGGCGGCCTCGAACGCCTGGATTACCGGGAACCACGTGCCGTTGACCCTCACGGCGTGCTTTCGGATGGCGTCCGGCGCCACGTCGGCCAGGCGGTTCTCCACGTCGTCGCGAGCCAACTCGTAGCGCTGGCCGTTCAGGGTAAACCGGATCGACGCGCGGCCCTGAGCCCCCATGACCTAGAAACTACGACAACCGGCCGACACGGAGGGCAGGTTCGTGCGGCACCACCCATGCGCACGCGCGAGTGGTGCGGGCTTCGGACGCCCTAGAGAAGGACGTCAGCGCCCAGCGACTGGTGCCCGGCCACAGCGTGCCGGGCGGCACGGCCTCTGCTCTGATCGCACGCGCCTGCACCCGTTCGGTGCGGTGGTGGCACGGGGCTGTCGCGGTGGCCGTCGCTTAGTCCGGGGACGCACCTGGTACCGATAGCGGTGCTGCTCATGGCCGGTAGCAACGGAGGACAGGCGCGTCTCCATCGGCCGGACAGGCTGCCTGTCCGCTCAGTCGTCAGCGTGGCCCCTGCGGTCGGTAATCCCCCGTGAGCCAGCGCAGGAAGACTTCACTGCGGTCCACGTAGGTCCTGATCGATGAGTCAGCCAGCCCAGCGGCGCGCAGGTCACGCTCGAAGTCCCTCACTTCACGTCGAAGGTCGTCGATGGTCCACTGCTGCTCGCTCATCCTGACTCCCCTGACTACCGCCGTACCGTTTGGGCCACAAGCCTCCCGTTGACTGGCGTGCATGGCTATCGCGTCCTAGTGCGTATAGCGGGGACACCGGCCTGTTCGGGGTGCTCGGTGTCCACGGCAGGGCGGTATGGGGTCCAGTAGCAAGTAGCCCGAGTCACTGGGGTGACCGACAGGATTCGCAACCTGCGCGCCCAGGGACTCACCCTGGCGGCCATCGCCGACTCGCTGAACTTCGACGGGGTTCCCACCGCCCAAGGCGGTGCCCGATGGCATCCGTCGACTATCCGGTCCGTCCTTGGCCGGGTCGCAGCCATCCAGAACCGAGACGCAGACCGGGCGAAGACCGACGTCGAAGCAGAACGAGACAACCAGCGGGTGGGGCCGGGTACAGACCGAGGAGGACTCGATGGGCAGGCTCGCGACTTTGGCACGGGACCACTACAAGCAACGGCTCGCCCCTGAGCAGTACGCACAAATCAAGGACCCGTCGGAGTTCTTCCAGAGCCTGGAGGATGAGGCGATGAATCAGATCGAGGCGCTCATGGATGATCTTGCGGGCAAGGACCCGGAAGGTGAGCCGTTCGACCGGCGGGTGGGCCGACTCCGGATGGCCTGGTTCAACGCCGAGGCTTTGGTGATCCGTGAGTTGATCCTGCCCGAGCCAACACCCGTGCCGGAGCCGTTCGATCCGGCGGATCGAGAGTGGCTGACGGCGATTGGCGAGTTCAAGTCCGCGCGGCAGGAACTTTTGGACTAGCGGCGAGACGATCCATGCCTGCTGTGTTGCGGACAGGTCACCTGAAGGAAAACGACTTGTGTTGGGGCTTCACGATCGCAGGGTCCACATGCGGGACCATGCGCGCACGCGCGAGTGACTCCAGAAACTCCAGGAATAGGCGCGTGCGGTCTGGAAGCCGACGTACGCCACGCCGTCCCGGGCCGCCACGGTCGCGAAATCAGGGTCGTCGTCGGCGAGCTCGAGCTCCCAGCCGAGCAGCGCCGAGTAGAACTCGGCTAGCGCCCGCGCGTCGGGCGCCTCCAGCACGACTCCCCAATAATCGTGCCGCAACGACCGCGACACCGAGTCGTCGGCCGTCTCCCGTCCACGCACGGTCGGTCAGCTCGTGTCCGGTCGGTCCATCTTCGTGTCCTCCGCGGGCAGCACCGGAGGCTGCACGAGCATCCAGACGATGAAACCGATGCCTGTCACGAGCATCGCCAACCCGCTGTAGAGAGAGACGTTGAGGCCGCTGGCCTGGTCGATGTCGGCATCGCTGGCGGTGAGGCCGGCGAATGTGACGGCCACGCCGAAGATGCAGAACAGCGAGCCGATGAACGTCCGCAGGTCGAACAGCTTGGCCAGCGTCAGCAGCCGGGCCTGCTCCTGCTCGTGGGTCTGGCTCATGGCCGGCTCCTCACAGCGTCGACATGATGACGTACAGCGCGGCGGACAGGACGAGTGCGCCGACGCCCATCGGGACAGGACGACGGTAGAGCGGTTGTTCGCCCTCGTCTATGTCCCGCAGCTCCATCCCGTGCACGAGGCCGCGCAGCTCCTCGACGGGTTTGGCCTTGCCGGCGAGCGAGACCCCCACGATAGTGACCCCGCCGAAGACGAAGCCGGTGATGCCGCCCCAGAACGACTCGTGCAGGTCGCTGCGGAACGGGATCACGTCTTGGAGGTACAGCACGTACGTGGCGACCGCCGCGATCGTGCCCACGAGGATGCCCCAGAAGCCGGAGCTCGGGCTGGCCCGCTTCCAGAACATGCCGACGATGAAGGTGACGAACAGCGGCACGTTGAAGAACGTGAACAGCACCTGGAAGTAGTTGGCGATGTTCTCGAAGTTGGCGGCGATGAACGAGGTGCCGATCCCGATGACCACGCCCGCGACGGTCGCGAGCCGGCCGACCACCAGGTAGTAGTGGTCGCTGCGACCCGGGCGCACGTACTCCTCCCACAGGTCGTGGGTGAACACGGCGTTGAACGAGCTCACGTTGGCCGCCATGCCGGCCATGAACGCCGCCACCAACCCGGTGACCGCGACGCCGAGGGCGCCCGCCGGCAGATACTGGTCCATCAGCGCAGGGATCGCGTTGTTGTAGTCCACGCTGTTGTCGCCGGTGCCCCCGAGACCCGGGATGAGGATGAGGGCGCACATGCCGGGCAGGATCGTGATCAACGGGATGAAGAGCTTGGGATAGGCGCCGATGATCGGCGTCATCCGGGCGGCGTTGGTGCTCTTGGCCGCCATCGCTCGCTGCACCTCGGCGAAGTTCGTCGTCCAGTAGCCGAAACTGAGGCAGAAGCCGAGCCCGACGATGATGCCGAAGAAGTCGCCGAACACGTTGGCGCCACCGGGCTCGGTGCCCGTCCAGGCGCTGTTGAAGGTCGGGCCGTTCTCCGCGCCGAGGGTGGCGAAGAGTTGGGTGAGACCACCGACCTCCTTGACCGCGATCACGACCAGAGGGATCAGCCCGGCGAGGATGACGAAGAACTGCATCACCTCGTTGTAGATCGCGCTGGACAGCCCGCCCAGCAGGATGTAGCTGAGCACGAACGAGGCCGACAGCACGATCGCCCACACCTGCGGGATGCCGAGCAGGGCATCGATGACGGTCGCCAGCGCGAACAGGTTGACCCCGGCGATCAGCAGCGAGGCCAGCGTGAACGTGAGCGCGTTGGCGAGGTGCGCCTTGCGGTCGTAGCGCAGCCGGAGGTACTCCGGCACGCTGCGGACCTTGGAGCCGTAGTAGAAGGGCATCATCACGATGCCGAGGAACACCATCGCGGGGATGGCGCCGATCCAGAAGTAGTGCACCACCGAGGCGCCGTACTCGGCGGCCGACGCCGACTGCCCGAGGATCTCGACCGCACCGAGGTTGGCCGAGATGAACGCGAGCCCGGTGACCCAGGCCGGCAGCGACCGGCCGGATAGGAAGAAGTCGCTGCTGGACTTGACCGCCCGCTTGAGGGCGAAGCCGATGCCGATGACGAAGACGAAGTAGACGCTCAGCAAGAAGATGTCGACCGCGCTCAGATCGAGCTGCAGGTCGGCTAACGCCAGGTTCATCCACGCTCCTCGTGCACCTTTACCCTGTCGAAACGACTGTATTGTGGCACGAGTCACACCGGGGGCAACGCGGGACACGCCGGTCATCGAGAGGCGGTGCCCTCGGTGTAGTCGTCGTCGGTCTTGACCCACGCCATCAGCGTGCGCAGCTCGCGACCGGTGGCCTCGATCGGGTGCTGCTCGCCCTCTGCGCGCAGCTTGGCGAACTCCGGCGCACCGGCGTCCTGGTCGGCGATGAAGCGGTCGGCGAAGGCGCCGCTCCTGATGTCGGCGAGCACCTCGCCCACCGTGCTCCTTAGTCGCCGTGTTGGCCACCGACAAGATCCGCCAGCCGTCGGCGGCCAGCGCGGTCACCAGGGATGCCTGAACGTTGGCCTCGGTGTGCCACTCCGCCGGCGCTGTCGGCTCCTCGAGGGGCACTGTTGCATTGAGCCTGCGGCGGGCTCCGGCGCAGGAGATCTTCCTGTTGGTCGCTCGCGGCAAAGCCCAAACGCCACTCCTAGCGCCTCAAAGTAGGCCTATGAGAACCCCTGCTGGCGTCTGAGCCTTCCCAGGCCGAAGAATTTGCGGCAACCCGCCTGCGGGATCGCTTAACGCAACAGCGCCGTTGACATGGATCGAACGGACCTCGGGTCTGCCCAGAGTTTGGTTGACACCTGACCTGTGAGGATTCGTCCTCGCTGGAAGGATGACGGACGAGGTGTGGCTGGTTCGCCACGGCGAGACCGAGTGGAGCCGCGACGGCCGGCACACCTCACACACCGACGTCGACCTGACCGACGACGGGGTGCTGGCCGCCGAACAGCTGCGGCCGCGGCTGGCCGATGCGCCGTTCGACCTGGTGCTGGTCAGTCCGCGCACGCGGGCTCGTCGTACGGCCGAGCTGGCCGGACTCGACGACGCACGGCTGGAGGACGACCTCGTCGAGTGGGACTACGGCGAGTTCGAGGGCCGCACCACGGAGGAGATCCGCGAGGACATCCCCGGCTGGACGATCTGGACGCACCCGTGCCCGGGAGGCGAGTCCTCAGAGCAGGTGTCGGCACGCCTCGACCGGGTCGTCTCGAAGGTCCGAGCGCACGGCGGCCGGGTGCTCCTCGTCGGGCACGGGCACGCGTTGCGTGGCCTCGCCGCGCGGTGGATCGGCGAGGATGTCCGCGACGGGGCCCACCTGCGCCTCGACACCGCGACGGTGTCGGTCCTGGCGGACGAGCGCGCAACCCCGGTCATCTGGCGCTGGAACGGCTGATCCTCAGGGGGACCCCTCGGCCGGCAGCATGGCGCCCTCTGAGCCATTCGTGGGCCATCGGCCGCCATTTTCCCAGAAGGACCTGATGTTCTCCAACGGCCGCCCCTTCGTCTCGGGAGCCAATGTTGCGATGAATGCGATCGAGATGACAGCGAGCACGAGGAAGATACCGAAGGTCAGGGCACCGCCCAAGGCGTCCAGCGCATTGAGGAAGAAGAGACCGACGACGACGTTGGCAAAGAGGTCAGCGGTCAGAAGCGCGGAACCGCCGATAGCACGCATCTGAGCAGGCAGGCTCTCCGCAACGTATACCCATACGAGGGCGCCGTACCCAAAGGAGAAGCCGACCAGAAAGAGTAGGATCCCGGCGAAGGCCAGTGCCGGGCGAGTTCCACCGGCAAACGCCGCGATCAATACGGCGTTGGCGACTGCCATCGTTGTGACACCCGACAGGAGAACGGGTCGGCGACCCCAGCGGTCTACGATGAGGGCGGCGGTGATGCAGGCGACGAGCCCCGCGGCCTGCAGCAGGGCGGCAGCGAAGATCGCGTCGGTCGCGGAGGTGAACCCGACCTGCTTGAGGATGGTAGGACTGTAGTAGACGATCGCGTTGATACCGGTCAGCTGGACGAGAAGGCCCAGTCCGATCACAAACAGCCCGGCGCGGCGGAGCGGCGGACGGAAGAGCTGTGCATAGCTGCCCTTGTGCGTTGATGCAAGATCCTCCTCAATGGCTCGCGCCTGCGACTCGGCGTCCTCCTCAGGGTCCACTCGGCGAAGGACGTCCAGCGCCTCGGCACGGCGACCCTTCATCAGATACCAGCGCGAGGTGTCAGGAAGCGTGCGCAGCAGCAGTCCGGCGATGGCAGCGGGCACTGCCGCCAGCCCGAGGATCAGCCGCCAGTTCTCGGAACCGGCCAAGGCAAGACCTACGAAGTAGGAGACCACGATGCCGGAGATGGTAGCTATCTGGAAGGCGACCAGCATCCGGCCACGGATGCGCTTGGGCGTCGATTCGGCGATATACGCTGGTGCAGCCACGATGGAGACTCCGACGACGAGCCCGAGCAGGAAGCGCACGAGAGCCAGAGACACGGCGTTGACTGTCAGGGCTTGCAAGCCCGAGAACACCGCGTAGCCGACGGCGATCACCATCATGGCCCGCTTGCGGCCAACCGCGTTGGCTATGTTGCCGCCCACCAACGCCCCCACGAGCGCGCCGACGCTGACCGCGGCGACGACGACCGTCACCTGGAAGGTCGACAGGCCGAAGTCCGGTTCCAAGAAGAGTAGTGCGGTGGCTATCGAGCCTTGGTCGTAGCCGTAGACAGCGCCGATGAGAGTCGCTGTGAAGGCTATCTTCAACCCAAGCCTGCCGGTCGGCGGGAGCGGGTCGATCTGGGCTGTCATGCTCGCTCATCCTCCTGGAGGTCATCGGTGTTCAACGGCCGCCGGACCCGTCGGACCTCCTGCCTGACGAGAAGCCCAGAAGCCCCATCGGCAGCGTACCCCTCTCTGGCTCGACCCACACGATGCAAGAACCCTCACAGGGTCGGCGCGTCGAGGACGATCGGCCCACGATTATTAGTCGGCAAGAGGAGACACCAGCTCGAACTACTACCCGACCAGCTACCCGACGTTCGCGCGTACGTTGACGAGTGAACGCCAGACATTGCAACCAAACCTGCGTACTGCGAGGCTGTCAAGTGTGGCAACGAGTGATCGCGACACGGGCAGCCCGGCCCTTCCTCCGTCGCATCAACCTCGCCTCATGCCTGCAGATCGGCGGTGCCGCACTTGGACTTGGCCGGGCAGCGGGTTGCGGCAACTCGACAGAGCAAGCGTCTGTCAGACCTCGCGGGCGCGAACGTGGACGCCGTGGATGCTGCCGTCGTCTTGCGACGGCTCAGGAAGGGAACCGTGCCGCACCAACGATCGTCGACAACGCTCTCGGTCAGCTCGTGGTTGGCGTGGCTTGCCTCGCATGCGCGCTCAATCCCAGCTGCATCTTCGTGGCCGGCGGGCCTGTCGCCGGCAGGCGACCAGCTCCTCCAGCGGCTCGAGGTCCGCGTCCGATGACAGGACTTCCCGATGAGGGTTCTAGCGGTTAGCGCCCATCCCGACGACCTCGAGTTGCTCTGCGCAGGCACGCTCGCGCGCTACAGCGCGGAGGGCCACGAGGTTACGATGTGCCATGCCTCGCTGGGCGACAGGGGCAGTTTTGTGCACTCCAGCGAAGAGATCTCCAAGATACGGCTCGGCGAGGCCATGCGGGCCGCACAGCTCATCGGGGCGACGCACCGGACCCTTGGCTTGTCCGACGGCGAACTCAGCGCAGCCGATCCCGCTCAGCGTCTGCTCGCCATCGACCTGATCCGCGAGACACAGCCAGACATCATCCTCACGCACTCGCCGCATGACTACATGTCTGACCACGTGGAGGTCAGTCGGCTCTTCCTCGACGCTAGCCACATAGCGACCCTTCCACTGCTGAAGACTGAACATCCCGCGCATCACGAGGTTGCCGCCGTCTATTACATGGACACGCTCGCCGGGGTGTCCTTCCAACCGGCGGAGTACGTCGACATCAGCGACTACCTCGCCGTCAAGCTGGACATGCTCCGATGCCATGTGAGCCAGCTCGACTGGCTGCGAGATCACGACAACGTGGACATCGTCGAGCAGACACGAGTCCACAGCTTGTTCCGGGGCTACCAATCTGGCGTCACCGCCGCCGAAGCATTCACCCCGTGTCTCACCTATCTCAGGGCCAAGACCACACGCCTCCTCCCCTGAAGGGCCACGAACAGTGACGATCGAAGACTTCTCGCCGGGTCTCGCGAGCATGATCGAGTTCCGCGATCGTGAAGCATGCGCCGAAGTGCGCAAGATCCCTCGAGCCGAGATCACGCAGCACTGGAACGACGATTTCCGCATCAGGGTCGAGGAAGACTCCGACGCGTTCTATCAGCAGTTCGCAGACGATATCGTCGAGCGGGTGAGAACGTCGCGCGATGCGGGCGACGAGCTGGTACTGATCCTTCCCTGTGGACCGGTCCCGCAATATGGGAAGGCCGTTGCGCGGATCAATGCGGAGCGGATTCCCCTGACGCACGTGCACACATTCAACATGGACGAGTACGCCGATGAAGACGGCAACACCGCGCCCCACAGCTGGGCAGGTTCCTTCCAGAGAGCCATGTGGGACAACTTCTTCTCCCGCATCGATCGGGATCTGCGTCCCCCAGACGCTCAGATCCACTTTCCTACGACAGAGGAGCTACCGACCTACAGTCGCCGCATGGAAGACCTTGGCGGCGCGGACGTCTGCTACGGCGGTATCGGCTGGAGCGGCCACATCGCCTTTTGGGAGCCGCAGCTGGGGCACGAGTTCGACGGCGACATGGAGGCCTACAAGGCCGCAGGTGCACGGCTGGTCGAACTGCATCCCATCACTGTGATGCAGAATGCGCTGCACTCGTTCTCCGCCGACTGGTCGTGGGTCCCACCGAACGCGAACACCATCGGCCCCCGCGAGATCCTGGGTGCAAAGCACCGCAGCTTCTGGCTCGACGGAGATCTTGGGGGCGGTCATACCTGGCAGCAGTTCATCGCCCGCCTTGCGGCGCACGGCCCGGTCAACGAGTTCGTGCCCGCCAGTCTGCTGCAGGAGACCCGTGCCGACTACACGATGCTGGGTGCGGTCGCCGACGATGTCGTGATCGACATGGCTTGAGGCGCTTGCGCCCGTCCCGCTCAGCGGGTGAGCAGCGGACGCGCGCCGGAGAGGACCGACGCGTACGACGCGCGGACCCGACGGTAGTAGTGGGCGGCCGCGTCGTCAGGGTGCACGACGGCGACCTCCCGCTCCCACCGGGGAGGAGCCTCGTCCTGGGCGAGTGTCCAGGCCGCCTGCCGGGCGGCACCGAGGGCGACGTACTCCGCCGGCTCCGGTACGGCGACCGGCAGCGCGAACAGCCCGGCGGCAATCTGTTGCACGGCTGCCGAGCGGGCCGCCCCGCCGATCAGCACGATGCGCCGCGGGGTGACGCCCGAGGCCTCGAGGGGGGCGACTGCATCGGCGAGCCCGCACAGCATACCCTCCACGGACGCGCGCACGAGATGGGCGGGTGTGGCGTTCGACCGGGTCATGCCGTGCAGCAGGCCGGTCGCGTCGGGCAGTGCCGGAGTGCGCTCACCGTCCAGGAACGGCAACAGCACCAGCCCGTCGGTGTCCTCGACGGACAGCGCGAGGTCGTCGAGCTCGGAGAGCCCGGCGCCGGCCATCCGCAGCGCCGCGCCGACGACTTGGGCGGCGTTGAGCGTGCACACGAGCGGCAGGAACCGTCCGGTCGCGTCGGCGAAGCCCGCCACGATCCCGGACGGGTCGGCGGTCGGCTGCTCGGCGGTCGCGAACACCGTCCCGCTGGTGCCGAGAGAGACCGCGACGTCACCCGGCTCGAGGTCGAGGCCGAGGGCGGCACCCATGTTGTCGCCGGTACCGGGTGCGAGCACGATGCCTTCGGGAGTCTCGCCCACGGCCTCGCGGGGACCCGCGACGCGGGGCACCGCGAGGCCGCGGCCGAAGGCGGTCCGGAGCAGGTCGGGGCGGTAGGCGTTCTCGGCAGCCGACCAGTAACCGGTGCCGGAGGCGTCGCCGCGGTCGGTCGTCGGCTCGCCGGCACCGTCGCGCAGCTGGTGGGTGATCCAGTCGTGGGGGAGCAACACGCCCTGAGCGCGCTCCGCGACCTGGGGCTCGTGCTCGGCGACCCAGCGCAGCTTGGTGACCGTGAAGCTCGCCACTGGTACAACGCCCGTCGCGTCGGCCCACGACTGCGGGCCGCCAAGCTCGTCGATGAGGGCACGGGCCTGCGGGGCAGAGCGGTTGTCGTTCCACAGCAGCGATTCGCGGACCGCGGTGCCGCTCTCGTCGACCAGGACCATGCCGTGCTGCTGACCGCCGACGGCGAGCGCCTCGACCCCGTCGAGGGCACCGGCCGACGCCTGCTCCCAGGCCTGCCACCACACCCGCGCGTCCACCTCGGTCAGGTCGGGGTGCGGGGCCCGTCCCTCCCGCACCACCGCACCGGTCACCGCGTCGCACACCACGACCTTGGTGTTCTGCGTGGAGCAGTCCACGCCCGCCACGAGAGCCACGCGGCGAGACTACCGAGACCAGAAAGGCGTCGCCGCGCTCGGTGTCGGCGCACCATGTCGGCCATGCCGAAGCCCTATCCCCAGGAGTTCCGCGACGATGTCGTGGCTGTGGCCCGCAAGGGCCAGGCTCCGTTGAACCAGATCGCGAGGGACTTCGGGATCTCCGAGGGCTGCCTTCACGGCTGGATGAAGAAGGCCGACGCCGAAGACGGCAACCGTCCCGGCGTCACCGAGAAGCAGTCGGTCGAGGTGCGCGAACTGAAGAAGCGCAACCGGCCTGGACTGCTGTTTCGCAGGTGGGGCGGGTGCCGTACCGCAACTCGGGTCGATGGGTGCGTTTCTCAAGCCGGGTCTGTCTATCCTCACCGCGAGCCGGGGCGACCAGACCTCAGCAGAGACACCCGACAGCCGCGGACTGTTCTCCTGGTACCTGTGCGCAGCCTTGGATGGCGGGGCGGCCGACGTCCGAGGCAACGTCGGGCTCGCCGGTATTTGGGCGTACCTCACCGAATCGTTCGGACCCTGGG
>JAABUR0100008011.1_pt1 | contig 12318 bp, 10 predicted proteins | sample 5560091 | NCBI WGS metagenome assembly JAABUR01 (sample SAMN10711879, study PRJNA513375) | rock metagenome | isolation source: Antarctica rocks | place: Antarctica: Victoria Land, University Valley sud
GAGGAAGGCACGATCGAAGAAGCAACGCCCGGCACTGCTTGCCGACCTGGAGCGGCGCTACCGAGAATCGCCGTCATCTTAGCTCTGTTGCGGATCGTTGAATAAATACCCTATCCCCGCGCATGCGATTTGTGGGGAAGTCCACGTGCTGCTTCCTCCTTACCAGAGCCCCGGCACGAGCCGATACCGTACCCGCCGGGCGTAACCGGAATAGCCGTCCAGCCCCTCGTGCAGGAAGCGGTCCTCCATCGCCGTGCGCCACAGGAACATCCCGACGAAGGGGGCCAGGGGCACCAGCGACCACCACGAGCCCAGCGCCACGCCGCCGCACACCGAGCCAATGATCAGGCCGGTGTAGCCGGGGTGCCGCAGGTAGCCGTAGGGCCCGTCGGTGACGAGGTGGTGGCCCCGCTCGACCTGGATACGGACAACCGGCGAGAAGAAGCGGTTGGCGATCATGGCCCACAATGACAGGCCCATCCCGGCGGCATAGCCACCCAGGGCCGCGGCCTGCACGACGAGGGGGATGGGGCCGGACCAGCCGAAGCGGCCGACATCCATCCCTGCCACGACGACGTGTGCAAGGACCATCGGCAAGGCGAACAAGCGTACCTGGCGGCTCCGTCCTCCCGGCCCGGGCCGTAATCGTTCCTCACGAAGATCGGGGTCGATGAACGAGATGGCGGCCAGTAAGCAGGACGCGTGGAGGGCGAGGACGGCCCAGAACCAAGGCAGGTCCATTCGCCCTGCCGACGAGAATAGGGTCGCCGCCAGGATGCTTTCCGTGATGAGCACTCGCAAGATCATCCCCATCGCGTCACCGCCTCTCGATTCCTATTGTTTCCACACCAAAATATTATGTCTCGCCATTATGATAATCGGCATCTCGATCATGTCAATCTATTTTTTTGGTTGACCAAAATTATAATTTTGTTAGCCTTCTCGCATGACTCGTGAGGCTGCCATCTCAAATGCACGATCGGCGGAAACGAGGGAGTGCGCCCTGAAACCGGGCTTACAGAGCCATCAGGCCCGGTATCCTCGTCACGGCGCTTCCTCCCCGAGCATTCCCCAGACGATCGATGTATGGGGACGCTCGTGCGGCATCGTCGAAGTCATCTCGGTGAATCTTTGCGGCTCTCTCCGCGAGGTGGTACGATGACCAGCCTCGCCGTGATATCCACGCGCAACCCGATGGCAACGCATTCCGGAGGGAGTTACGCCGATGAAGCTCCGCCTCTTGATCTTCGTCGGCTTCCTCTGCCTGGGGGGCCCGCTCGCGAAGGCCGACGACCCGGTGTACTCGGGACCCCAGCCGGGCGAGACGCTGACGCCTTTCCGGGTGCGGGCCTTCTCGGGCCCCGGAGCCGGTGAGGAGGTCGAATGGCCCGCCCCGACCCGGGGAGAGCCGACGGTCCTGGTCTTCGTCCACGAGATCACCCGCCCGGCGCTTCAACTCATCCGGCCGATTGACCATTTCGGGGCAAAGTGGGCGGAGTTCGGGCTGGCCACTCGCGTCGTCTGGCTCGCGGCCGACCCGGCCGAGGCCGAGGCGTTCCTCGCCCGCGCCAAGGATTCGCTCAGGCTCAAGTCCCCGGTGGTCATCGCGCTGGACGGGGCCGAGGGGCCGGGCAACTACGGGCTGAACCGCAAGGTGACCGTGACGATCCTGGTCGCGCAAGGCGACAAGGTCGCGGCCAACTTCGCGATCGTGCAGCCTAACGAGACCGACGCGCCGAAGGTGCTGGCAGAGGTCGCGAAGTTAGTGGGGCGGCCCGCTCCCACATTGAAGGACATCCAGTCCGAGATCGGGCAGGGCCGGACGATGGGCCGGCCGGAGACGCCCCGCGCGGCGGCACCTCGGGGTACATCAAGCCCACCCGACATCTCGGGGCGGATCGCGGCCCTGGAGGCGCAGGTCGCCGCGCTGACCGAGGCGCTGGACGAGGCGCGGGCTCGGATCGCCAAGCTCGAAGGGGCGCCGCCCCCCGCCCCGATCCAAGCGCGGCCGCCGGCGCAGGACGGGGATCATTCCCGCAACCCCGAACTGAAGGGTCTGATGCGTCGGCTCATCCGGCCCATGGCCGAAGCGGAGGAGGTTCGAGGCATCGCCGAGGAGATGGACCGCTGGGCGGGCGACGACCCCCGCAAGAAGGCCGAGCTCGCTCGCTACGGCAAGCTGGTGCTGGGGCTCGGCTACGGGACCGAGGCGGCCAAAGACGCCCTCAAGCGCCTGGCGGGGGACTGAGCCATGCCATCCGGCCGATGGTGCACCTCGCTCGGCCTGGCGACGCTGCTCGGCGCCGGCGCGGTCGCCCGAGCGGCCGAGCCGCCGGACTTCACGACCCGGGTGGTCCCCGCCCTGACCAAGGCCGGCTGCAACGCCGGGTCGTGTCACGGGGCGGCCCTCGGGCGCGGAGGCTTCCACCTCTCGTTGATGGGCTACGACCCCGGGGCGGATTATGACAGCCTGGTCCGCGAGTACGAGGGACGGCGCGTCGACCTGGCCCGCCCCGGGAAGAGCCTGGTCCTGCGCAAGCCGGCCGGCGAGCTGGACCACGAGGGCGGTCTTCGCCTGTCGTCCGGGGGCGAGGGGTACAAGACTCTCTGCGACTGGATCGCGGCCGGCGCGCCGCGAGGCCCGGACCGGACGGTCCGGGCGCTGGAGGTCGCGCCCGACGCCGCGACGCTGGCCGCGACGGGCGAATCCGTCGCCCTCCGTGTCGTCGCCCACTACGACGATGGCACGAGCGAAGACGTCACGCGGCTGGCCACATATACGCCCGCCGACCCGGGCTCGTCGTCCTGCTCGCCCCGCGGCGAGGTGACCGCCCTGCGGCGCGGGCGGGCCGCGGTGACTGTCCGCTTCCTGGGCGGGGTCGGCTGTGCCACCGTCACCGTCCCGCTGTCCGATGCGCCCCGCGGGGGCGTCCCGCGCCCGAGTGCCAACTTCATCGACGACCACGTCAACCGGACACTGGACGAGCTGCGGCTTGATCACGCCCCGCGTGCCGACGACGCCTCCTTCCTCCGCCGCGCAAGGCTCGACCTGACGGGGCGGCTGCCAGATCCCGAGGAGGTCGACGGCTTCGTGGCCGACCCCGTGCCGGACAAGCACGCCCGCCTGATCGATCGGCTCCTGTCCCGCCCCGAGTTCGTCGACCACTGGTCGTACAAGTGGGGCGACCTGCTGCGGATCGAGTCCGGCCGCCTCGGGCCCGCGGGAGCACAAGCGTTCCACGCCTGGGTCCGTGACCAGGTCGCCCGCAACACGCCCCTGGACCGCATGGCGAGGGAGGTGCTGCTGGCCCTCGGCGACGGCGAACGGGCGGGGCCGGCAAACTTCAGCCGCGTGCCCGGGGACGCGCGGGCGCAGGCCGAGTACGTCAGCCAGGTCTTCCTGGGCGTGCGGCTGCAGTGCGCCAACTGCCACGACCACCCGCTCGACCGCTGGACCCAGGACGACTATCACGGCCTGGCCGCCGTCTTCGCCCGCCTCGAACGCGGCCGCGAGGTCCGGCTCCGGCCGCGCGGCGAGGTCATTCATCCCAGGACCGGTCGGGCCGCCGCGCCCCGCATCCCGGGCGTGCGGACCCTCGACGGCGAGTCGGACCCGCGCGAGGCCTTCGCGCGCTGGTTGACGACGCCGGACAACCCGCATTTCGCCCGCGCGGCGGTCAACCGAGTCTGGCGAGAGCTGATGGGCCGCGGCCTGGTGGAGCCGGTCGACGACCACCGCGTGACGAACCCGGCCACACACCCGGCGCTCCTGGACGAGCTGGCGCGCGACTTCGCCGCGCATGGCTTCGACGTCCGGCACGCGATCCGGACGATCGCCGCCTCTGAGGCGTACCGGCGGTCGCCGCGGGCGACGGCCGGCAGCCCCCCCGACGATCGCTTCCTGTCGCATGCCCAGGACCGCCCACTGCCCCCGCACGTGCTGGTCGACGCCGTCGCCCGGGTGACGGGCGTGCCCGAGCCGCTCGGCGACCGGCCGCCCGGCACGACGGCGGTCTCGCTGGGCGACTCGCGGGTCCCCTCGCCCACCCTCGACCTGCTGGGCCGCTGCCCCCGCGAGGCCGGTTGCGCGGCCGACGTCTCGGGCCCGGGTTCACTCGCCGTGTCGCTCCACGCGATCAACGGCCCCTGGCTCAACGCCAAGATCGCGCGACCGGAGGGCCGCCTGCACCGGGTGCTCGATGAGGGGCGGTCGGACGCGGAGATCATCACGGTGTTCTACCGGGTGGCCCTCGGCCGCGAGCCCGGTGGCGACGAACGCGCGCACTGGAAAGGCGCGATGGCCGCGGCGGGGCTCGAGGGGAGAACCGCGGCGTTCGAAGATTTCGTCTGGGCCCTCCTCGGCTCGGCCGAGTTCACGCATAACCACTGACCTGACCGCGAGGGAGCTTCCATCATGAGACGGTGCGACGGGGTCAGTCGGCGGGAGGTCCTCCGCCTCGGGACTCTTTCGGCCCTGGGCCTGGGGCTGTCCGACGCCCTTCGCCTGGGTGCCCTCGCAGGGGGGTCGGGACCCGGTCCGAAGAAGGCGATCCTGATCTGGCTCGACGGAGGCCCGAGCCATCTCGAGACCTTTGACCTCAAGCCCGACGCCCCGGTCGAGGTCCGCGGCCCCTACCGCCCGATCGCCACCAACGTGCCCGGGCTGGCGATCGGCGAGCACTTCGTCCGCCTGGCCCGCCAGATGGACAAGGTCTGCCTCGTCCGGTCGATGACCTCCGAGCTGGGCGAGCATAATTTCGGCCGCCGATACCTGATGACCGGCTACAAGCCGTCGCCCGCGCTCGACTACCCCGGCCTTGGCGCGGTCGTCGCGCGCTGTCGAGGGGGGCGGCCGGCGGTGCCGTCCCACGTCGCCGTGCCGGACGCCCCACCGGAGGCGGGGCCGGGATACCTGCCGGCGGCCTTCGGCCCGTTCATCGTCGGGGGCGACCCCAGCAAGCCCGACTTCCGCGTCCGCGACCTGGAGCCGTCCTCGGAGCTGGCGGGCCGCCTCGACCGCAGGCGTCAGTTCCTGGCCGACTTCGACCTGCTCGGCCGACGGGTCGAGGAGGAACCTTCGAGCATCGGACGCGACGCCCACTTCGAGCAGGCGTACCGACTCATCGGCTCGCCCGCGGCGAAGGGGGCCTTCGACCTGACGCACGAGCAGGCCGCCGTGCGCGAGCGGTACGGGATGCATCGCGTGGGCCAGTCGTGCCTGCTGGCCCGCCGGCTGGTGGAGGCCGGCTGCCCATTCGTCACCGTCACCGACGCAGGCTGGGACACCCATGTGCAGATCGACCGCGCCCTGCGCGAGGGCTATGTGGGAGGCCATGCCGGGATGATTCCGAAGCTCGACCAGGCCCTGGCGGCGCTGCTGGCCGACCTCGAGGGACGTGGGCTGCTCGACGAGACGCTGGTGGTGGTCATGGGCGAGTTCGGCCGGACGCCGAAGCTGAACTCCGCCGGGGGCCGGGACCACTGGCCCCGCGCCTTCAGCGTCCTCCTGGCCGGCGCCGGCGTTCGGGGCGGCCAGGCGGTCGGCCGGACCGACGCGCGCGGGGAGAGCCCGGCCGACCGGCCGGTCTCGCCCTCGGACCTGGCCCGGACGGTCTTCACGCTGCTGGGGATCGACCCCGACCGCGAGTTCCAGACGGCCGACGGCCGCCCCGTCCGGGTCGCGGCCGGCGCCTTGATACCCGAGTGTCTGGCCTGAGATCCACCTCGCGAGGGAGCCGCCGATGTTGCCCCTTCTGGCCCTCTGCTACGCGTGGTCTCTGGCGGCGGTCCCGAACGCGGGGGACGACGGGACGGCTCCCGCAGGCGACCGGCCGGACCGGAAGGCGCCTGGGATCGCCGCCCTGGCCCCCGCACCGGACGGCTCGGGGTGGCTCCAGGGCTCGCAGACCGGCGTGCTCTTCCGGCCCTTCCGCGACGCCCCCAAGCGGCCGATCCCGACGGGCCTGGACCACGTCCACGCCCTGACCTTTTCCCCCGATGGGTCTGCCCTGGCCGTCGCCGGCGGCAGCCCCGGCGAGTCCGGGGCGGTCGAACTGCTCTCGTGGCCGGGAGGGGACCTCCTGGGCCGTCTGGACGGGCAGGAGGATGTCGTTTACGACGTGACCTGGCTCGACGGGGGCAAGATGCTTGCCACCGCGGGGGCGGATCAGGTCGTACGGGTCTGGGACGCCCGGACGCGCCGCGAGGTGGCCGCACTGGAGGGGCATTCCGGGCCGGTCCTGGCGCTGGCCGTCTCTCCCGAAGGCAGGTGGCTCTGCTCGGGCGGGGCCGATGGCACGATCCGGGTGTGGGAGCCTGGGCCCTGGCGGCTCGCACGCACGCTGACCAATCACCTCGGCCCGGTGCACGCCCTGGCCTTCCGGCCCTCCCAGCCCGGGGGACGCCCCGCGACCCTCGCGTCGGCGGGAGCGGACGGGACCGTGCGCGTCTGGCAGCCGGCGACCGGCCGCATGGTCCGCATCGTCCGCCACCCGACGGCGGTCCTCTGCGTCGCCTGGGAAGGCGACGGGTCGCACCTCGTCACGGGTGCGAAGGACGGACGACTGCGGATCTTGGACGGGGACGGCGTCGCCGTCCTGGCCGATCGGCATCTCTCACGGGACTGGATCACCGGCCTGGCCCTGCTCCCCGGAGGCTCACCGCGCCTGGCGGGCGACTCAGGAGGCTCGGTCCATACGTGGGAGGACGAGATCCCGGGTAGATCAACGAGGGCTCGATGAGTCGCGTGACGATGCCCGCCACTTCACGCACCTCGCCGGCCCCGGTGCCATGCATCGCCGTCCGCCCGGGGGCGATCATGTCGATTGCCGCGTCGGCCAGTACCCGGCCCGCCTCGGGGGCCATCAGGCTCGGCGGTCCGAAGGTGCATTCGTAGCCGCCCCGGCGGAATGCCTCCTCGTGCGGCAGGTAGCCGAGCATGCCGTTGGCGTAGCAGACGACGAACGTCCGGGTCGGCCAGGTCGCCTCCTTGATCCTCAGGCCGTGCTCGACGAACGATTCGGAGGGCTGCGCGGCGAGGGCGGCGTCGCCCAGCCGGATGACCTGCACTTCCGCCTCCACCTCCTTCTTCTCGCGGATCATCGCCACCAGCGGCGGGATCGTCCGGTCGTAGTAGCCCGGCTCACCGAACCGCTGCGCCCCTCGGGCCGTGCCACGGATGTCCTCGGCCGTCACGTCGCGGTAGCGAATGCGCACCATCTTCGTCGCGACGGAAACCGCCTCCGGCGTCGTCCAGGACGGCTTTGCGAGTGCCCTCATGGCGTCCTCGGCCAGGATGCGGCCCATCTCCTCCATGGTCTTCGACGGCCGGCCCCGAGGGTCGTCGTAGGCGATGTTCCCGGCCGCCCCCTGGAGGAAGAGTGTCACGGGGACGCCCCGCGCCTTCAGCTCGCGGGCGATGACACCGGGATAGCCGGCGCTGAACACGGGGTCGCCGCCGTGGTGCGTCGGGTGGCAGGCGAAGTTCACGATCGCGCCGCGGATTGCCCCGTCGCGGCCCCGGAAGGCGAGGACACCCACCTCGGGGTCGATCGGCCCCTCGAACCCCAGCGCCGCCGGGTCCTTGAATGAACCGTGCGTCCGCACCGTCCCGTCCCGCATCAGCACCCGGCGATTGGTCGCCACGTCGAACTCGAAGGCGGTGCCGACCGCCATTTCGGCCAACTCCCGCGCGGCCAGGGCCTTGCCCACAGCGTCCGAGGAGGCCTCGATCATCCGCTTGATGTATCCCTCGTCCCTCGGCAACGCCTCGTCGATCATGGCCGGGCCGGAGTGGTTGTGCGTCGCCGTCACCATCACACGGTCGCCCGGGATTCCGTGCTCCTCCCGGACCCGCTCCCGGAAGGCGGCCGTGTCCGCCGCGCTCACCAAGGCGACATCGAGCTGGATGATGACGACCGGCCCGGCGTCACCCCGCTCGAAGACCGCGGCTCGGGCGAAGAGGGGATCGAGGGCCGATTCGCCGACGAGCTTCGAGTTCCAACCCTGCCGGGGAGTCCCCCTGGGCGGTGTGATGTCCACCTCGCCGAAGCCCGCCCGGAAGTCTGCCGCCGCCGCCTGTCCTGCCAGTGCCAGGGCCACCCCAACCATCCACACGAGCTTACTCATAGACTTCTCACCGGATCGCGTGACGGCGTATCGCTCGCTTCGAGCATCGCACGATGGCGATGGCCCCGCAAGCTGCCGGGTTGGCCGTGAGGTTCGGGTACTCATCAACCATGTCCCCGCGCAAGATCCGAGTCAACTCTATCAACCCGGGCATGGTGGAGACGGAAGGCGTTCATGCCGCGGGGATCGCCGACGGCGAGATGCGCAGGCAGACCGAGGCGACGACCCCGCTCGGCCGCATCGGACAGCCACAGGACATCGCACCCGCCGTCGTCTTCCTCGCTTCGGCGGACTCCTCATGGATCACAGGCGAGACCCTCTTCATCTCGGGTGGGCTTCGTTAATTCGCGGGACATTCCTGGTCTATAGCCTTCTCCCGCGAGGGAGTCGATGATGTCCGTGACGCCGCATGTGGAGATGACAGAGCAACCTGCTTCGCGATGGGCGGGGGCGTGGGTAGCATTCGAGGGCGAGATGATGACCGAACGAACTCTGGGTAAGGGCGGCCTCCGCGTATCGGCGGTCGGCCTGGGATGCATGGGGATGAGCGAGTTCTACGACCCGAAGCAGATGGACGATGCGGAGTCGATCCGCGTCATCCATCGCTATCTCGACGCGGGCGGGAACCTCCTCGACACGGCCGACATGTACGGCGTGGGGCGGAATGAGGCCCTCGTCGGCCGGGCGATCCGCGACCGACGCGATCGGGTGGTGCTGGCGACGAAGTTCGGCAACGTCCGCGGCCCGGACGGCGAGTTCCTCGGGGTCCGGGGCGATCCGCAGTACGTCCGGGAGAGCTGCGACGCCAGCCTCAAGCGACTGGGCGTCGACGTGATCGACCTGTACTATCAGCATCGGGTCGACCCGAGCACGCCCATCGAGGAGACGGTCGGGGCGATGGCCGAGCTCGTGAGGGCCGGGAAAGTGCGTTACCTCGGGCTGTCCGAGGCCGCCCCGGCGACGATCCGCCGGGCCGCGAGCGTGCACCCGATCGCCGCGCTGCAGACGGAGTACTCGCTCTGGAGCCGAGAGGCGGAGGACGAGGTCCTGCCGACCGTCCGGGAGCTGGGGATCGGCTTCGTGGCCTACAGCCCCCTGGGCCGGGGGTTCCTCACCGGTCAATTCAAGTCGCTCGATGACCTGCCGGCGGACGACTACCGCCGCAACGCCCCCCGGTTCCAGGGCGACAACTTCCGAAAGAACCTGGAGCTGGTCGAGAAAATCCAGGGTCTGGCCGCGTCGAAGGGCTGCACGCCGAGCCAGCTCGCCCTGGCGTGGGTCCTGGCCCGTGGGGAGGAGATCGTTCCGATCCCCGGGACAAAACGGTTGAAATACCTCGAAGAGAACCTCGGTGCGGTCGAGTTTCGCCTGACTCCGGAAGAACTCCGGCAGATCGACGCCATCCTTCCGTCGGGGGTCGCCTCGGGCGATCGATATCCCGCCCATGCGATGCGGTCGATCGATCGGTAGTCGCGACGGGGACGTGGCCGATCCGCATGTCGGCGTCGAGTCCCTCGCGCCGGTATGATCGACCACGTCCCCCGGAGGCCGCAGAACGTGACTGGACGGGTTTGCTTGGCGACTGCACGAGCGATTCGACGACGAACTCCGGAATGGGAGAGCGGACATGCAGAGGTACGAATACAAGCCCGACGGCGGGGCCTTCCGACTGGAACTCTCCAAACAGCCGACTCGGACGCCAGGGCCGGGCGAGGTCCGGGTCCGGGTCCGGGCCACGTCGCTGAACTACCGCGACCTGATCACGCTGAAGAAGATGGCCGGCCGCGAGGTCGAGGGCATCGTCCCGCTCTCCGACGGGGCCGGCGAGGTCGCCGCCGTCGGCGAGGGGGTGACCCATTGGAGGGTCGGCGACCGGGTGGCGGGGTGCTTCTTCCAGGGGTGGGCTTCGGGCCCGTTCGAGCTGTCGTATCACAAGGCCGACCTGGGCGGCTCCCTCGACGGCATGCTCGCCGAGGAGGTCGTGCTCGCCGAGGGAGGGCTGGTACGCATCCCCGACCACTTGTCTTTCGCGGAGGCGGCCTGCCTGCCGTGCGCCGGGCTGACGGCGTGGTACGCGATGACCACTCGGGGCGGCTTCAAGCGGGGCGATACGCTCCTCGCGCTGGGCACGGGCGGGGTCTCGATCTTCGCCCTCCAGTTCGCCGTCGCCCTGGGCGGGACGGCCATCGTGACCTCCTCGAGCGACGAGAAGCTCGAGCGGGCCCGCGCCCTGGGGGCGACCCACACGATCAATTACCGGACGATCCCCGACTGGGGCCGGGAGGTCTGGCGTCTGACCGGCAAGCGGGGGGTGGACCACGTCATGGAGGTCGGCGGGCCGGGGACGCTGGAGAAGTCCCTGAATAGCGTCGCCGCGGGCGGTCACATCGCCCTGATCGGGGTCCTCACCGGATTCGGGGCCCCGCAGTCGAGCCTCTTCCCGCTCGTCACCCGGAATGCGCGCATGAGCGGCATCTACGTCGGCCCGCGCGAGGATCTCGAGGCGATGAACGACTTCCTCACCCGGACCCAGCTCCGGCCCGTCGTCGACCGGGTCTTCCCGTTCGAGGAGGCCGCGGCCGCGTTCGACTACCTGGAGAGCGGGAACCACCTCGGCAAGGTGGTCATCAAACACCCCGCCTGATGGAGAAATCCGGGGCAACGAGCCCAGGGCAGATGCATCACGGCAGGGATCCGGTCGTTTTATGCGGTCATCGTACAGGACCTGGACCGAGGACGAGGAGGAAGACGTGGGTAAATGATCCGTCCCGATGCCACCTGCCGGCCACTGTCCTGGGGATGATCGGTAGGATCATCGTGGCCTCCCGTTCGGGTCGGTTCCACAGCCGAGGAGAATTGGGATACCCATGGATTTCTACGAGGCTCTCTACGGCCGGCGAGATGTGCGGCGCTTCCGGTCCGACCCGGTGCCCGACGAGGTGCTGCGCCGGATGCTCGACGCCGCCCACCACGCCGGCTCCGTCGGCCTCATGCAGCCCTGGAATTTCCTCGTCATCCGCTCGTCGGACGTGAGGCGGCGGGTCTTCGAGGTCTTCCGGTCCGAGAACGTTGAGGCGGCGGGCCGCTACTCGGGCGAGCGGCGGACGCTCTACGAGTCGCTGAAGCTCCAGGGCATCCTGGAAGCCCCGCTGAACCTGGCGATCACCTGCGACCGCAACCGCCGCGGGCCGCACGTGCTGGGTCGGAACTCCGACCCGGACACCGACCTCTACAGCACGTGCTGTGCGGTCCAGAACCTCTGGCTGGCCGGTCGGGCCGAGGGGGTGGGCGTGGGCTGGGTCAGCATCCTCGACCCGAAGGCGGTCGGGGCCATCCTGGGGCTGCCCGAGGGGGTGGTGCTGGTGGCCTATTTGTGCATGGGCTACCCGGTGGAGTTCCGGGATCGGCCGATGCTCGAGGAGGTCGGTTGGGAGTCCAGGACGCCGCTGGAGGATGTCGTCTTCCAGGACGGCTGGGGACGCAGGACCGACCTCTTCCCGTGAGCGGATCGAGCCGAGCGACGCCCGATCTTCGGGACTCGTGACGTCGGCAGGTCGTCGGCCCGGACGTCCGCCAGAGGATGCCGAAGGGTGTCCGGGTCGACCAGGATTCCGGCCTTTCCCTTGACGGGCCCAGCCGGGTCTCGAAGCTCAAGAACCACTTCGTGGGCCATCCTCGGAGTCGAGCCGTCGCGCGTCCTGCCCGGTGCCCGGCAGCTAACGACCCGCCCAGCGGGCGACGTCCGGCGTGTACCGGTCGCCCGTCGCCGCACCGGGCGGGAAGGCGACGTCTAACCGGGCCAGTTCCTCGGGAGTCAGCTCGATCGCGAGGGCCGCCACGTTCTCGTCGAGGTGTGTCCGCCGCTTCATTCCTGGGATCGGGATGACGTCCGCACCGCGGGACAGGACCCAGGCCAGGGCGACCTGGGCGGGCTTCGCCCCGTGGGCCTGGGCGATCTGCTGTAGTGGCTCCAGCAGGGCGAGGTTGCGCGCGAGGTTCTCCTCCGTGAAGCGAGGGTTGTTCGCCCGCCAGTCGCCCGGCGTTATGCCCTCCCGGCCCGTCAACGTCCCGGTGAGGAAGCCCCGCCCCAGCGGGCTGAATGGCACGAACGTGATGCCCAGCTCCCGGCACGCCGGCATCGCGGTCGTGTCGGGCTCACGGGTCCAGAGCGAGTACTCGGACTGGAGGGCC
>JAABUR0100008012.1_pt1 | contig 12317 bp, 10 predicted proteins | sample 5560091 | NCBI WGS metagenome assembly JAABUR01 (sample SAMN10711879, study PRJNA513375) | rock metagenome | isolation source: Antarctica rocks | place: Antarctica: Victoria Land, University Valley sud
GCTCATTCTGGAGAGCACCTACGGCAACCGGCTGCACAGTAGCCGCGCTGCCGAGGAAGAGCGCCTGATCGAGCAGATCGGCGCGGTGCTCACCCGTGGGGGCCACTGCCTGATTCCCGCCTTTGCCCTGGGCCGGGCGCAGGAGATCCTGCTGATTCTGCGCGAGGCGCGCGCGCAGGGCCGGCTCCCCGGCCCGGTGTGGGTGGATGGACTGGTGCGCAGCGTCTGCACGGTGTACCATGCCCACGCGGCCAGCACGCCAGCGCGCCTGCAACGGCTGATTGCCCGGGAGGGAAACCCCTTCGTGAGCAGCGAGGGGCCGGTGCGCGCCGTGGCCAGCCCCGAGGAGCGGCGGGCGGTGTTACAGGGGCCACCGGCGGTGATCGTCAGCTCGTCGGGCATGCTCTTGGGCGGACCCAGCGCCTACTACGCCGCCGAACTGGCCGGGGACGCGCGCCACGCCCTGCTGATCACCGGGTACCAGGACGAGGAGGCGCCGGGCAAGAAGCTGCTGGACCTGGCCGACGCGCCGCCAGGGACGCGGCGGCTGTCCGTGGGCGGGCGTGAGGTGGAGGTGCAGGCCGAGGTGCGCCGGTACAGCCTTTCGGCGCACGCCGATGGCGATGAGCTGGCTGCTCTGGCCGAGCGGGTCCAGCCGCGGCTGACGTTGCTGGTGCATGGCGACGCGGAGGCGCGTTCTGGTCTGGCCGGCAAGCTGCTGGACCGGAGGCTGGTGGCCCGGCTGCCGGTGACGGGCGAGGTGGTGGAGATCGCCGCCCGCCCGGTTCGCCGGGGCCACCGCCCGCTGCCCACGCCGACTGCTCCTCCCCCCACCGCTGAGGCCCTTGTTGTCCTGATGGCCGGGGGCAACGTCCAGGGCGCCAGTGCCGGGAGGCGGCCAGGTGGTGGCTGGACGGCACTGGCACTGGCCGCGCGTCACGATGGGGGCGCGGTCACCCCCGAGGGTGTGGAGGCCATGACCACTCTGCTCAGGGCGCAGGATCGCTTCTTTGCCCCAGACTCCGCGCGTGAAGGGGTGTGGCGCCTGACGGATCAGGGGCAGAAGCTGGCTGCTAGGCTCCTCGCGCACGAAGGGGGCGAGAGGCAGCCAGCGGACCAGGAGACGGTGCGCGCCCGGCTAGAAGACCTCTTTGGGGGTGACGCGACCTACGTGCGGGGCAGCCTCTATCCTCAGGAGAAGCGGGCGGTGCTGCGCTTCCACTTCCCCCAGGTGGCGGGGCAACGACACGCTGACGCCCTGGCCCTTATGGCAGAGGAGACCGGGTGGAGTGTCACGCTGCGGCAGGAGCCCGATATGGAGGCGCTGGTCCAGATGGTCACCACCGTGCTGTCAGAGGATGTGGCGCTGGTGGCCCGGCCCAGCGTCTACAACGAGACGCGGACGGTTGACGCGCGCCTTGATCGTGCTCTCAATGAGGAGGAGCGCGCTGCGGTGGAACGGCGCTATCAGGAGGAGACGGGCTATGCGGTGCGGCTGAGTAGCCCCGATATGGTCATGGTCTCTCCCGATTCAGACAAGGCTGCCCCTGCTATCGCGTCCAGTATGGCCCAGCGTGTCAACGCCCAGACGGCCATCGGAGCAGTGCGGGTGGCGCTGCAAGCCGCCGGCGCGGAGGTGTATCGGGTGGGCCAGCACGGGGAGCGCCTGCAGGTGACCTTCCTGACGCCAGTGCTGGCTAGCAGGTATCAGGCGGTGCTCAGTGAGCTGGCCGAGCGCACTGGCTGGCCGATCACGGTCGATCCCCAGCCGCAGCAGCAAGCCTTGATTGAGGTGGTGCGGGCGGTGGTGCGGGCGCCGCTGGCCAAGGGGCCAGGTGTTCACGCGGCCCGGCAACGGGTCAGTGTGCGGCTGGCGCCTGGGGCGGAGTCGGCAGGCGAGGACCGGGCGTCCTGGCAGGAGGCTGTGCAGGACCGCACCGGATATGAGCTTGAGTTCCTGTAGCCCGCATGACGGCGTTCTATCCAGAGCTGTCCGTGTAACGGCTCTCGCCCACCCACGACGCAGAGGGACTGAAGAGGACGGATGTTTCCGGCAACACCGCTCGGTGTACGTTTCCGTTCCACTGCTCGTCTGCTCGTCACCCCCTAGATGCCCTGATCCAGGTGCTCCACGACCTGCCGGAGGAGCTGGCTCCGGCGCTCTCGGATGGCCGGATCGCTGGCGGCCACTGCGGCGTCCAGGTGGATCGCGTCGGGGAAGCTGGCAACAATGATGACGCGAACCAGGTCCCCCAGCAGCACGCGATCAAAGATGATGCAGTGCCCTTGGGAATGGATGCCGCCGCAGTTCTGCACGCCGGCGGGGAGACGGGCATGAAGGAGAACCCCCATTACCTTTCATCTGCACATGCCCGTGTGCGTAGGCCAGCAGGTACCTGGATGTGCGACGTAGCCAGCACAGGTGTTTCCTGGGGGCGGTCCTCGTCCGCTTCACCTTGCCGTAGGGTGCCACGCCTTACCATGGGCTAGGCGCCCGCGCTACCGACAGACGCACAGACGTGCCAGCACGCGAGCAGACCCAGGTAGGCGTATCAAGCAGGCGCGGGCAGGTGGCTTCAGAAGAACCCATGCACATCAAGGACGAACACGCCTCCCCCGCCGTTCGATGCTCCAGGATGGCTGAGTACGCCATCGTCTAGGACGAAGAGGTGGCCGGTGGTGTCGTCCAACGCGAATGCACTGGGATAGCGGCCAACGGGGGCAACATAGAGGACGTGAGCAGTCCGCCCGTCCAGAACTGTTACCTTGGCTTGGCCCAGAGGCTGTCCTGTGGTATCGACGCGGGCGAACTGGGCGGCGAAAAGGCGCCCTGTGCGCTCGTCCACCAGCGCGCTATAGCCGTACGCTCCGGGCACGCTGCGCAGGAGCGCGCCGCTCACGGCGTCGAAGAGCTTCAGGCTTGCTTGCGTGCGATCAAGGTGCTCGTACCTGTTCTGGACCCCGCTGCTCAATAGAAACACCCGTTGCGCGCGGGCGCTGATGACGAGCCCAGAGTCGAGAGACGCACGCTGGAGGTCGATGGTGCGCACGAGAGCCCCTGTGCGGGCGTCGAAGGTTGTGAGGGCACTGTTCGTGGGGTATTGGTGCAGGTCTAGGCGTGTGCTGGTCAGAAACACGTGGCCTATTGCTGCATCCACGGCGAGGCTGGCCGCCCGTCCGCCCGCCGGGATGGTGCGCAGGAGCACCCCCGTCCGCGTGTCGGCGATGGCCAGCGTGCTGTTCGCCCGCCCTTCTTCAAGGGAGAGAAACGCTCTGCTGGTGCGCTCGTCCACGACAGCTGAGGCGCCGGAGAGCGCGCCGGAGAGCGGGCTCGTATGCAGGACTGTTCCATCCCGTGCGTCCAGCATATAGAGGGTTGTCTTTGACAGCCAGTAGTACTTCTCCGCGATGGCTTGAGCGGTCACAAACACGTGACCGGTCCGCCTGTCGAGCAGGAGGCCCCAGGCATCATGCCCCAGAGGCGTGCGATGCACGACGGCCCCGGTGCGGGCATCTAACACGATTAAGGCACCAGGGGTCCGAGTGGTGAAATCACCCCGGTCAGCGACGAAGACACGCCCTCTCGCGGGATCGACGAGCATCTGTCCGCTCCACCCGGCGGGCACCGTGCGCACCCTGGCCCCTGTCCGTGTGTCAAGAATCGTGATGTTGCCGTGGCTGATAATCCGGCCCTGGGCATCGCTCTGTCCCGGCAGGGCGACGAAGAGGCGGCTGCTATTCTCATCTACCACCATGTACACCCCGAGGCCTCCGATGGAGATCGTGCGCAACAGAGCCCCTGTGTGGGTGTCGAGCATCCGAATACTGACCCGCCCAACAGGGTGGCCATGCTGATCCACGGGTCCGAGATCACTGACGAACGCACGGCCGGCCTGTCGATCCAGGACAATCTGGAGGGGAGTGCTGAGGGGCACGAAGCGTAACAGAGAATTACTCCCGTGCCCCTCAGCATGGGAGTGTCCCCCTAGGCTGAGAGCAAGAACGGCGCTCAGTGTGACGAGCCGGCACACCCATGATCGTAGGAAGCACATGGTTCACATCCTCCTCTGGTCTCTAACGCGCAAGGCTAAGCATGGTCACGCTGGCTGGCAGCGCGAGGGGAGCGGGGCCGTCCCGCGTGACCTCAGCGTTGATGATGAAGGCGCGCCCAGCGTCCGGCAGCACCACAATATCCCAGGGCATGTAGCCCGTCGTGTAAGTCGTCGGTAGGGCTCCTCCCTCAGGGTTGATGATGCTCAGACGCCCCCTGCCCCGGGGGATGCCCCCCGCGTCAACAGGGCCGGTGCGGGCTACAAGGAGGTGGCCGGTGCGCGTGTCCACCGCCAGGGCGCTGGGGGCACCGCCCATGGTGAGGCGCCGGAGGACCTGGCCCGTGCGCGCGTCGAGCACGGTCACCTGGTCGCCATCGGCTAGGTAGGCGCGCCCCCGCGCCTCATCCACGGCCACGCCGCCGCGGCCCAGCCCACCGGGGAGGGTGGCCACGGCGCGGCCGGTGCGCGTGTCGAGCAGGCTGACCGTTGTGTGGCTCGCCGTCGGGTCATCGCCGGAGATATCGTTGATCACAAAGACGCGGCCCAGGCGGGAGGAGAGCGGCGTGACCAGGGCGAGGTGGGCATCTTGTGAACTGGGGCTGGGGCGAAACGTGTGCAGCAGCGCGCCGGTGCGCCCGTCGAGCATGGCCACGGTGTGGACCGTGGAGAGGAACACGTGGTGGGTCCGCTCATCCACGGCCAGCGCGGCGGGCGAGCGGCCCAGATACAGCGTGCGCAGGACGCGCCCACTCTGCTGGTCAAGCATGCTCACGGCCACGGCGCCGGTGTAGTGGAACTCGGCGGCTGGCTGGTGCACGCCTTCCAGCGCCACAAAGAGGCGGCCGGTCCCTGCATCGGCGACGGCGCTCGGCGTCCCTCCGGTATAGGGGGAGCCCGGCGCGGAGAGGGCGAGGGTGGCCTGCTGGACGCGGCCGGTCAGCGGATCAAGCTGCCCAAGGCCATCGCTTCGACCGGGCCGGCGCAGGACCACATAGAGGCGTCCCGTCACGCTGTCCACCCCCAGAAGGTTCAGCATGGTCCCCTGAGCGCCAGCCGGGCGCAGGAGCGTCGCCCTGCCCCGCGCATCGAGCAGGGTGATCCCCCGGCTCGACTGCGTGAAGACCCGGCCAGTGCGTGGGTCCGCCAGCGCCTTCCACAGATAGGTGTCCGTGAGCACCGGGGGCAGGAGGGAGGACACCGTCGGGGCAGGCCGCGTGCCGGCCTGCTGGCCCCGCGGCAGCAGCTGGCTGACCGTGCTGGCTCCGACCAACGCCAGTACGGCCAGGACCAGAGAGGGCAGCCGGCCCCGCCAGGTGCGCCGGCGGGGGTCGTCACGCAGCCAGCGCGGCTCCGCGCCTTGCTGGCGGGGCGTGCCGCCCCGAGACGCCGCCGCGCCGCTCTCAGGGGAGCGCGCCGCCGCACGCCCCGTGTTGGTGGCTGCCAAACGGCGGGCCAGGGCGCGGTCCATGCTGGCGGCCAGGTGCGGCGGTGGGGTGACGGCCAGGGTCCGCTCCAGATGGGCGATCAGGCGCGCCCGCTCGGGGGACGCGTCGGCGCCCAGCAGGTCAGAGTAGCGTTCATCAAGCGTTGTCATGGTAGTGCTCCTGTAGGGTCTGCATCAGGCGCGAGAGCCGCTTTCTCGTCGCCGCGTCGCTCCGACCGATCACCGCCGCGATCTGTGCCGTGGACAGCCCAGCGGCGAAGCGCAGCGCGAGCAGTTCACGCGCCTCGGGCGGCAGCGTGGCCAGCACGGCGTGCAGCCCAGCGGCCTCCTCGCGGCGCAGCAGCCCCGCCTCCACGTCTCCGTCGGACACCGGCTGCACGTTCTCTGGCACAATTTGCCAGGCAACAGTGATCCGCCGGCGACCATGAAAGTTAATCGCGCTGTTGCGGGCAATGCGGAACACCCAGGCGGCAAAGGCGCCATCCCCACCGCGATAGCGGGGCAGAGCGTCCAGCGCCTGCAGAAACACCTGTTGGGTCAGATCCGCCGCGTCGTCGTCACTGTCAGTTCGCCCGCGTAGATAGGCGTACACCCGGTCGCGGTAGCGCCGGTAGAGCAGTCCAAAGGCGGCGGGGTCCACGCGGGCGGCGTCTACCAGCGCCGTCTCGTCGGCGGTGTCTTGCTCTCCGTCCACCGGCGCTCTGAGGCGGCGCATAGAGTCCATCACTCCTATTAGCCGTGTTCATGCCTAGCACATGTCATGATCAGCCCTGCCGCTTATAAAGACACGCAAGCGCCTAAAGTGTGACTGGAGATCGCCTCACCACCTGGCCATGACCGTTGCCTCATGGCCGCCCCCATTATCGTTCACGACGCGTCCGAGATGGCCAGTGAGATTGCCCGCAACAGGGGCGGTGATGGTCGGCACACCAGATGACGCAGAGCGTGTCGTGAGGGAAGAGCACATAGCGATCCCGGTGAGCGGTGCAGCTCTCCCGTCCCCACGCGGCTGCACCATGCATGAAGAGGTGAGACAACGAGGAGGAGGCAATGATTACTTGGTTTTTGTAGTGGGTAGAGGCAGGTTGCATAGGCTGCGCTCAGTCCCTACATCCAGTCCTGATGACCTAATCCGCATGCAAACAGTTGTTGCCTAATACATAAAGAAGACCTTTCCTGGCGGCAGTCTCCGGCTGCGGTCGAATGGCAGCAGACGGAGCGACTGCGGTCGCAGAAGCGGGAAGGTGTTTCTTGCCGGATCCTTACCATCCGACTGATGCCGGCATCGCGGGTTGGCCGCTTCACCTGGCAAGAACAGCCCCCACGCGATCGCGGAGGCCTGGACAGTGCGACCATGAAGAAGGCTAGCATAACGTTTTCGGGGGCTAAGGCGTCGTAGTAGATAGGGAGTGCACGTGAGACTCCTCATCGCTATCGCTACGGAAGAAGGACATGAGAGCATGAGCCCCGATGCGAATGCGCAGGCCGTCACCACTCGGGTACGGAATGGCTCTAGGGAGACAGGAGTGGCCCACCATACGCATGCCGAGCCCGTGGTCTTTGTGGAACTGTACACCCGGTATCTGCCCCAGGTCTATGCCTTCGTGGCAGCACATACGCGCAGTGTCCAGGACGCCGAAGATGTGACCAGCGCGACCTTCGAGAAAGCTCTGCGCGCACTGCCAGGCTACGATGCCCGTGGCCCGCTGGATGCCTGGCTGTTTCGCATTGCCCTCAACTGCCTGCACGACCAGGCCCGCCAAGCCCGCATAAGAGCGCAGGAGCCCTGGCCTACTGGCGCGGAGTGGCAAGCCAGCGACGATACGGAGAGCGAAACCTTGAGGCTGCTTGCCGATGAGGACGTGCGCCGCCGCTTACACGACCTGCCGCCGGCACAACGTGAGGCACTCACCCTGATGGTGGTGGCGGATCTCCCCCCACGCGCTATTGCTCGCCTGCTCGGCAAACGCGCCGGCGCCGTGCGTGGCCTGCTCCACCGTGCTCTGCGCACACTCAAGGAGAAAAGTATCCATGACTGAGAAAACGCCTGTATCTGCTTCCCCGGGCGGGGGCACACGCTGGGAGGAGTACATCAACGACGATCTGCAGGCCACCGCTTTCGACCTGCGGGGTGCCCTGATGGGATCCCGCCCACGCCCCGCCTTCGTCGCGGCACTCGAAGCCCGTCTGCTGCGTGAGCAGCGCATCTTGACCAGCAGGTCGCCGTGCATGCGCCCGCGCTGGTGGCATCTCCGCACACGGCGATCTCTCCTCCTGGTCGCTCTTGCACTGGGCCTAACTGTCCTGGGCGGAGCAGCCTATGCTGCCCTGGTCTCGCCTGGCGATCAGGTACTGCTGCATACGGGCGGGGGCGCTGTGCTCGTCAAAGATAATCTGGGAGCCCGAGTCAGCCTGACACAGCGGGCCTGTGGCTTTGCCCTGACCGTCAACCGGGTCTACGTGGACCAGCAGCAGGCTATCGTGGCCTACACGGCGAGTGCCCCACACGGGTACGCGGTCACGCCCCTGGACGCGCAAGATTTCATGCTCTTCCATGCGGGCACAGCGCCTCAGCTGAGCGATGGGCAGGGGCACTCCTTCGCGTACCACGGTGAGGGAGGGGCAATGGATACGTTCGGCCATAACGCCGAAGGGCACGTCATCTTCTTCACACCGCCAGCGGGCTTTGATCCCGGTCAGGCGGTGCATGTTCACCTCTCTATTCCCTACGTGCGCATGGGGATGCAAAGCTCGCACAGCCGTTCTCATCTGCCGGCCTGTGTCACCCTGCACCAGGAGCCGGGGGCACCACCTGCAGTAACCGTGAAAGGGCCGTTCACCTACGCTCTCACCGTGCCTGTGCCTGCTGCCCACGTCGCCACCGTGCAGCGGTCCGTGCATGTGGGAGGTCTGACGGTCAGGCTCACCCGGCTGGAGATCACGCCCCTCAATACGCGGGTCTACTTCACCGTGACCGGTGGCGATCAAGCGCATATCTCCTGGTACACCCTGCTGCAGCGGACCCACCTGGTGATCCCATCTCAGACAGGAGCCAATCGGTCGGCTGACCAGCCGGCACCACCACGGGGGTACGATGCTCTTGCGGGGACTCCATACGGCGCACTGCCGGATTGTTCCTCACCAGCCGCGACACTGACGGCACAACAGCGGTGGTTGTGTCACCATTATCACAACTTTCCCTGGTGGGCATCGGTGCCCCAGCGGTATCGCCCCGTCTATAGCCAGGGCTTCCAGGACCCGGCCCATCTCAGTCTCTGTGTTGCAGACTTCGCTCTTGCCCCGTTATATACCTATCGCGGAGACGTGACCTTCATCTTCGGCCCCATAGAAGGACACACGGCAACGGCGGGACACCGCTTCGCGCTACACGTGCGCATCAATCCCAAAGCAGCGCGTGCGCCAAACCTGGAGGATTAACGGTATTAAGCAGCAGGTGAGACTCTTCACGGTTTCGTTGGCATCACTAATGAACGACATGCCCTTGTGTGTTGCATCAGACGCGCTGGATGACAGCGTCGTGGGGAACTCAGTGGTGCCCCTTCTTCCACTAATTCAACACACGATATGCGCCTTTCTCGCACCACAGCCCCCGGTGATCTGGGTCGCCTGATGGTCACGTCCTCTGAGTGGCCAGGCCTATGACTTGAGCGGCTTCGGGGCTACCATACGATGTTATGTCATGTGCTGTCCTCGCTAAGCCTGGCTCTCCAGGAATGCTCTGGGCAGGTGTTATCTGTCGTCCGCTGAAGTGCCGCCCTCTTCGTGTGTTGCCTGATCCCATACGTCTGACATCTGGGCCAGGTGCTTCTTGAGGGCCTCCTGTGTGTCCAGCAGGAGGTATTGAGCCACCTTGATGCGCTCGTCCACGCTGTCAGCGGGGTCAGACAAGAGCAGCTCAATGACCTGATTATTCTTGGAACCACAGAGGATCAGGCCGATGGGGTCATTCTCCCACTCCCGCTTATCGTAGCGTCTGGCCCAGTTGAGATACAACTTCATCTGTGCCACGTCAGCAGTCGTCAGCCGGCCCATCTTAAGGTCAACATAGATGGGGCAGCGTAGGTCACGGTGAAAAAACACCAAGTCGACGTAGAAGTCCTCGTCGCCGATAGTGAGACGCTGCTGACGAGCTGTGAAAGAGAAGCCACTCCCCAGCTCCAACAAAAACAGTTCGATGTGACGGATCAGGGCTGCTTCCAGATCGCGTTCGCTATAGGGCTCCCGCAGGCCGATAAAGTCCAGGATGTAGGGGTCCTTGAAGACTTCGTCCTCCTGGAGGGGCAGTTCACTCAACGCTCGCTTGACGGTCTGCTCGGGTTTGCGTGAGAGAGCAGTACGCTCGTAGAGCATAGAGTTGATCTGTCGCTCCAGCTCACGGGAGGACCAACGGCCTGCGATGGCTCCGCGTTCGTAGAAGGGTCTCTGCTCTTCAGGAAGGCGCATCAAGGTGCGGTAACTCGTCCATGTCAATTCGGTTCGCACTGCGAACCGAATCGGGTACGTCTGATAGAACTGCCGCATGAAGCGCAAACTGCGCTCGGCAAAGCCACGACCGAATTCAACGCTCAGGCTGCGCCCTACCCTGGCTAGGAGCTGCTCCCCATAGGCTGCCCGCTCCCCACCAGCCTGCTCCTCCTGCACGATGCGCTCGCCGATCTTCCAGTAGGTCTGCACCATCTCAGTGTTGATCGCCGTGGCCGCTCTACCCTGGCCCTCTTTGATGATCGAGCGCAGGTCGCTGAGAAGGGTCGTCACTGCCACGTCGTTGGGCACGGGGGCTATCTGCTGGTCGTCCGGGCTCATCGCTCACGCACTTCAGAACTGTCTTTAAGCCCCAGCACATCTTCTAATACAGCAAAGAAGTAGGGTGCCTTATTGCGGTGGCCGTTAGTAGAACGTTTCTGGATATCGCCCCGCTCCAGGGTGATTGCCCGGGCCTCATAGATGGCTACCACAAAGTCTTGCTCACTCAAGCCTGAGGAAGCCTGCAGGTGGCGGGCGCGGGAGATGTTGGAAGCCACATGCTCAGAGTCGTGTAGCTGCTTCGAGATCTCCTCTATCACCTGGTCCAGGTACGCAGTCCGTCGTTGCCGTTTTCCTATCCCCAGGTTATCCCCAGGTGCTGGGGATTTATCCACAGTAGGTGACTCATTCGAATGACTCGAACCTTGTCTATCTGTTTGTTGTTCGATTGTTGTTTGTGGGTTCCTTTGGAGGACTCCCCCGGGTTCCTTTAGAGAACTCCCCCCCGTTTCTTTGGAGAACACGGGCGCCTCCAGGAAGCGCAATGTATAAGTGGTGGGCTCGTCGCCCTTCTCAGCACTGCGGTTACGCACGGCCAGGATGACGCCCTTCTCCTCCAGCCCCTTGATAGCGCGGACTGCCGCGGAGCGTACGACGCCGGCGCCGCGGTCGATCACCCGACCATCATGGGCCTTGATCCCGTCGATCATCTGCTTGAGGCTAATAGTGTCGCTCTGCTTCTTCCACCCGAAGGTGCGCCGGATGATGTACAAGAGGACGCGCAACTCTCCCTCCGTGAGTTGGGTCATCAGTTCATCGAAGAACTCATCGGGCACGATGGTTCCATTGGGCGAGCGGAACCCGTTGAAGTGGAAACCATCGTCCGTTCGAGATATTATGTCAACTGCTCCCCTGTACTGTTAGGACTGCTGCTGCGCCCCCTTTTGCTCAGCATACAGCTTCTGGATGGCCTGGCGGACGATGGCTGAACGATCGACGCGTTTGCCTGTGGATTTCTGATGGGCGATGCGGAGTTCCTCAATGGCCAGGTCGTCGTCAGCGGTAATGTAGAACATAGCCTTACTCCGCGGCTGTTCTACTGTCTCAGATTATATGCTGTCTTGCTGTCTTGTATCACTTATGCTACCTGTACCACCTGTACGACGAAACAGTGGGTTACGATCACGCAGCGTTCCTTTATTGCTGGGCATTGGCTACCTCTCGGCTCAAATCCATATAGGCATTGGCACCCGGTGTGTCTGGCGCGAGTTCATAGATCGTCTTGCCGGCCGCGGCAGCCTCCCGAAACTTCACAGTCTCGGGGATGCACATTTCATAGACCATCGTGACGCCTTCTAGGTCGTGACGTGTCTTCTCCACCACTTCCCGAGAGTTGACATAACGCATCTGATAGCGCGTGGGGAGGACACCCAATGTCGTGAGGTCACTGTTGATCTCCTCCTTTACCATCTCGATGGTTTCTAGCAGGAGGGACACACCAAGCATGGCGTAATATTCGGTGGCCATAGGGATCAAGACGTGGTCGGCGGCAGAAAGGGCATTGATAGTGAGGAGCCCAAGGGAAGGAGGACAGTCGATCAGGATGAAGTCATAGCTGCTGACGTAGGGATCCAGAGCGTTTTTCAGCCGGTCCTCGCGGCGCGGCTTATTGAAGAGCACCGACTCGGTCGAGGCAAGCTTGATATTGGCAGGCGCGATGTCGAGGCCTGCAATCTTGTTCCTTATAAGGATGTCCTTGAGCGTGACCTTGCGCTCCAATACCTCGCCCAATTCGTGGGGCAGCTCCAGGGCGCTGATTCCCAATCCCTCGGCGACATGACCCTGAGGGTCCATATCTAACAGCAGGACCTTCTTGCCCAACTGGGCAAGGCCGGCGCCTAAGTGGATTGCCGTGGTGGTTTTGGCACTCCCACCTTTCTGATTGCTTATACTAATAACTGTATTGGGCAAGACCATGTTGCACAGCGTAAAGATGGACGAAAGCCCCCTGTTGCCAGATTGGGAGAGCGGTGCAGGGCGCACAAGGTGGCGTGCAT
>JAABUR0100008015.1_pt1 | contig 12310 bp, 11 predicted proteins | sample 5560091 | NCBI WGS metagenome assembly JAABUR01 (sample SAMN10711879, study PRJNA513375) | rock metagenome | isolation source: Antarctica rocks | place: Antarctica: Victoria Land, University Valley sud
TTCGTGGCCCCATACCTGCGCCATTAACACCTCGTCGCTTAGCTCTCTCGTGAGGGCGTGGCGTCTTTAGTCGTACATCATCATCAGCGGAGTTTCTGACTTTGCTTTGGCTAGACGGTAATCCAATGTCAATTCGTTGCAAGGCATGTCGTAAAGTGTCCCCAGACTCATCCAAAGCCATCAGAAATCGAGCGAGTTCCTTACAAAGGTCCCAATCTGCTGCTTCCTTTGCCGTCTGAAGTAGGCGAACACACTGCTCCGAACTAGACTCGAGCTCCTCAAAAGTGTGAAGGACAAGCAGGTAGCCACCTGCAGTCTTCAATTGTCCTTTCCGCAAAGATTCTTCGAAGAGGTCTTGAGGTGGCGGAAGGTAAGCAAACAAAGTTCGCCATGAGCGGACTTCTGTCTTTCGCGTACATTGGACAAGGATGTTGAGATAGTCAGGGAAAGAGGATAAAAAAGACAACACTGAGGGTAGTAATGCGTCTTCAGCTGAGGGGGATGTGTCGACTTCATCGTCAAGGACTGTATGAAGGAGTATCTCGAGGGCGTGGGAGAAGTAGGGGAGTCGCTGATATCGATGTGCAAGACTTGACGCAGCGGCGAAATCGAAATGGGAGATATGGCGGCGAATAATCTGAGGGAGAAAGAGCTGTGTCTGTTATGTATTAGCTAGATCTTCGGGTTTGGGCGGTCTTCTTGGCCATACCCTGATAGCATAACGGAAAAAGGCAAACTGTACATCGCGCCGTTGAACAAGATCGGCATCTATGCCTAGCAGGATTCCTTTATCGAGGATTATAGATGATGGATAGAAGTCTGTCGATATAGAAACAGGATTTGGTAGATCTCGGTCGTTCTCGGTTGAAGCTGATTGGATAAGGTCCTCAACGTCTATCCAGCACTGTACATTATTGCCGTCGAAAAACCATAGCGAATCTTTCAGTCCGCGGTCGGTACGAAAGCCCTCTTCTGGACTCTCCAGAGAAGGCGACTCTGAGTAGGAATTTTCCGTTGTACATGGTACCGGTACTTGATCTCGCATAAGATCAAAGTACTCGACATTGTTCGCAATAACCCGCATATCATACTTCAGGCCCCCATCCACATTGGTGGACGATTGCAGAAGTACAAGCTTAGCGTCTACAAGAAAGATTACCGAAGCATATTTAACATCCTGCGAAGGATCGCCGTCACCTTTGGCAGGTCAGTTAAGCCTTTTTGGGTGGTAATTTCTTGACTTACGTAACTGATGGTCTGGTAAAATCCAGCTCACGGCTCTAACACGAGCAGGTGCTCGCACAATGCCATTAAGTGCGAGCTGACCAACCTGAACAAGTGTCACAGCAGCGCTCGTCGCATTAATCACGTAGTGATAGAGAATGTTTTCGTATGTATAAACGAGGAGCGAATCTTGTCCTGTAAGGGATATCACTACAACTGGTGAAGGTAGCCGCTCGGTATAGACAAGTGACGATTCATCCAAGCCAAGCTCTCGTGAGTAAAGTCGCAGCTGCAGTCTTTAGCCATCGTCCAATGCACGCCAGGAGAGATGGCATACTTCATGAGAATCATCTGTTTCTACTGCAGCAATCAGTATATGCTGGTACCAACACATCCCGCCCCGAACAACAAAGGCGTTCTCGGCCTCTATATCGGTAAACGTTTTCCAACGTCCACTAGTAACGCTATGATGAGCGAGCCCACGCCGTCCAGCAATGGCTACATATCTTCCGTCTGGGGAGATGACAGCACTTCGGATTGGTCGTTGATTTGCTAAATACATAGCTGGAATTGGAACGTGATGCCATAGAGACGCATCTGCCGAGATAGTCTCAAGCACAGGCAGGTCGTATCCTCGGTAGACCATGATACTGGTATTAGTCAACAGCATTGTCCGCGATATGTTGGCAGCCGAGAAGCAACTGGTGACCGCACTCTTCGCCATTTCTAGGAGCCACAAACGGTCATCGTTCTGACTCGTTAAGAGTATGTTTAGTCCACCGTTCAGCCAACTCCCTTCGTAGACACCACTGAGCCAGCCTTCCTCGTTGTTCTCGGAGACTGTCTGATCAGCTGCAAAGCTACTTGCCCCTGGTTTTCCGTAGACACTCCAGAGTGCCCAGCCCCTCTCATACCCAGCAAAGAGACAGTAGCCGTCCGGCGAATAGCTTAATGAAGTGACATGACCCGTCGTAGATTGTGAGGCTGGGGATTGGAGTTTGTGAGAGAGTGGTATGCTTCCCACATAGTCGCGTGCGGTATAGACCCAGATCTCGCTATTCGCACACGCTATAGCTAGCAAAGAGAATCTGGCATTTATTGCGCCTTGCGTGGCCCAATTGTCCTCATGGGCTGGTGTATGGAATCCATAACCCCGAAACAACCTCCTTGGTGCATCAGGTTCTTTTGGCAACCTGGAGACGCGTTGGACTGCGTATGCTCTGCCATCGTTGGTAGTCCAGATGGCAAGGCTCATGGCTCTGTCGAAGACCATACCAATCACGGTTGCCTTTTTCTGGATCCAAGTCATCCGGCTGAGAAGCTCTGTGCTTGTCTGGCTCCCCGTATTGTCTGGTGTCCATCGAATGCATTGAACAGCTGCTGGCTTCTCAGTAGCTACCACTAGGTCATCGTCAAGAGCCAACGCTTTTCCAATCCCCGCATCCACCTTGATGACCATGCGAAACCGGATGGTGACTTCTTGAACTCCCATCCGGTCAATGTTACTGGCGAGGCGATTGGCATTGCTTTGTCTACGAGTATGCCCAGGCGGATGCAGCTGCTGATATACCCGGGCATTAGGATCGATCGTAATGGTGTATGTGACGAGGAAGCCGAGTAAGGTTTGTACGGCTGCAATAGAGGCGTCTGGGCGTAGCAGGACGGAAACATTGCTACCATATTTATTCAAAGATTGGGGGGAGCGTATAACGGATGCAAGGACAACTGTTGGCTAGTAATCAGTCAGAATCAGTCAACGCTATAGCGTTCCTAACTTACGGAGGTCTGCCAGATGGTTAGGGCCTTCGCAGTGATGGTTGCAAAAAGACGACCGCTGCGCGAGACTCGAAGGCCCAAGAGTACCGCAGCATCTTTCTTAACAGCATCTTCTTCGCTGTTACCCGAGCCATTGGGTCGAGGCAGCTTTTGGTGAGGTTTTTCAGCAGCATAAACTCGAGGAGCGCCCAACGGCCAATACATGGCTTACGCCGAAAAATAAACTGGCATCAGCAGCTTTGACTTGCAAGACCCCTATCACGTTACAAAGCGGGATTTCCATGAAGCTCTCCTGTAGATAGAATCCAAGGAGAGCAATGACCTAGTCGAGTGAAACATGGAATGGATAGTAATATGAATGATGTTTTTGGACCTTGTATTACCTTATTCAATCAAGATCACGTGCATGAGATATAACAGTTGGTTTCTGGGCAAAGCTCCACGTAGGTCGGGATAGATAAGAACGATTATGGGTATCTCAATCGATGGTTATGTTCCACAGCCCGTCCCCTAAATAATGTCCGGTATCCATCACTACTCCCTTCTTCTTCTCCTTGATCTCCTCCGTCCCCATCCGTAACTGTCCCACCAAACATGCCTCCTCCTTTCCTTCTGCCTCGATCACTGCCACTCCGCCCGCCTTTAGCTCTTCGTCTGCATCAGGTAACCGGCCTCCTTTAGACGTGAGACCAGGTGCCATCAACGTTGCGCCTGACAGAACAAAGCGTATTGCGCCTCGGTCTATTCCTATCCTCGAGAAGCATTGAGGGAATTGATGTACGACGCGGAGGTGAGGAATTATTGGGTCGTCCATGTGTTGCCAGAACAGGGGGTTGTTTTCAAGGGCGTAGAGAGACACTCGGTCAGGTCTGGGTGTGTCAGCTGGGCACCTTTTCTGTAGGACCTCTTTAGGAATTCTTACAGCTTCAGCAGATCCAACTGCGACTTCTTAGGTATGAGTTCATCGATATGCGGAGCGAACAATGGGTATGTTTCCACGATTTTGGTGCGTATGGCTCGCTGGACTGAGGACTTGACTTTGGATTTTGCTCCCGGGGAGATCCTGCTCTATCAGGTTATTTAGGCGTACACTGTTTGAAGGATGATCATCACTGACTCTTTCTTGAACATGTTCAGGGAGTGGTAAAAATCTGCTACGCTTCAACAATATTCTATCAATAAAGCTCAACCTTCGAAGCTTTGCCCCGCAGGTGGCCCCGAGCAATGCACGGCCGCGGCTAACTTGGAGCCCTAATCTAATCTGATCGCCCATAGAATACTTAAAATCACGTGATTAATAAATTTCTGATTCATCTCTCATTAAAATGACCTCTCATCTACTCCGGTCCTCTCTGCAAGACTCGGACTTGATGAGATTTCGATATAAATAGAGCAGTCGAATTGAAGGTTTTGTAATAAACCGTGCCAGAACCAAGGGCAATCAGATTCTTCATTTGATATCCTAACCGAACAATGAACTTCGAAAGTGGTACCTTCATGTAGTGTTTCATGTTACTACTGTTTTACAACAGAAGGGCAGCAAATTACACATGTGTGTTCCTCGATAGTATGATCAGTCTCTTTGGCTGCGTGCCCCCTGCCTTGGTGCATAGCTGATGTATTCTACAATTGATACATGACCAGTTTACACGGGAAAGCGCCAGCTGAGAAACAAGCATGCAACGCAAAATTATGGTCCAGAGCTTTCGAGAAACGAGGGCGAGATGATTTGAACAGACGACTGAATAGAAGAGAAACGACGAATTATCTAGTAACATGCTACCAATTCTGTCATGATTGAGGGGCTTCTTATGTCGACAAACCGCTAGATGATGTACGCGCCTCGATCTGATTGTGCTCAGCGCGAGATGAGAGCAGCTTGGTCGATAAGATTCTCCAATAAGGTGTACTTTGAACAAGCCGAGATTCCGGACGATGGACATTTTACGCGGAGACCATCGCTGTTGGATTGATCCGAAGAATCTCCACGGCCGTCTGCATACTTTACCTGAGTGAGCTGATGTCAGGACCAGGAATGATCCTCGCTACCTTAGCGAAGGTCGATATGTCTTAAGCAATCCTTCCATACGCCATGGTCGCTTTCGTCAATGAGTGGTGGACGAACACTCCGGGCAAATTTCCCTGCGTCGAAGGCCTTACTAGTAGCTTCTAGAGTGCTCGAGACCCGTTGATCTGGAAGGTTGTCCAATTAAGCTTCTGGCTTAAGGCCCAAGCAGAGTCGCGATGACTGGAGTAGTACTTGCCCAGCCGGTCCGGTGCTCCACGTAACCATGTTTGACTCTTGAGCCAACTCCCTGCTCTCTGCCTGCCTACGTCAGTACTTTACCCTTTTCCTTTTTAGCTACCTTAGGTAATCGCCTGGTGTCATAAACTGCCGAGGCTTGATATGCAGGGCAGGACACGCAAGAAGAAGATGCCTACAGTAGATGATTCGTGTGTTAATCTAAAAGCTGGGCGATGAGATGAGATGGGGTCGATCACCAAACTTTGGTCATATCGATGGAGACCCCTTTCTGCAGCGTGCCATTAGTATCGATCATACATAACAAAGAACAGCAGGGCGTAAAGCAAAGAACCTACCTTACGGAAACTCTTATCCGTTCCGCCTAAAACCATCTGCCCTGCTGCCCCTGCATCGAAGAATTAATGCTTCGCTTACAGCTGTCACATGATGTAGCTATCTGCCGAGGCCAAGAGATCGAAAGATTGGCAACCCTTACAGGCCGGGACCCTGCATGAGTACTAGCAGCATGGAAGATCCCAGATCACGATCTTGATTGGTGACAGCAAATGTCAAGATCGAAATGTTGCCAACAGATCGGCCGATTAGAGTATCCGGTGCAGTCTCCGGTGATTCTACGGAGCATGGAGGTAGCGCTGTGCTGTGCTGTGCTGTGCTGTGCAAACGGAAGCGTGAAGGTCGGAAGTGAAACGTTCGCGAACGACAGAAAGGTGACTGAGCCCCACACTCGCCACCGGATCTAAGGGTCTTGGTGCTTTGCCTAGATCTCAACCGCCATGGAATTTCCCACAGTGCCCTGATTGGTCGGGCTTGAAGTTCCGCGATTGATTACCACAGTATATATGATATATCGGAGGTCTATCCGCAGCCCCCCTTTTTTCCCGCGGGGTTCACTCCGTGTGCGAGCGCTGAATGGGTGGATGGGGGTGAAGACCCTTAAGATTCAAATAGATTGGCTAGATTGTATCAGGGTCCATCGAAACCGTCGTTGTGCGTGTCAACCCCCCCTGTCGCCCGTTGGGGCGCTGAATCGCTAGAGTAGAGGAGGACGAGATCCCTTGGTTAAAGATGCAGGCGCCATGGGAAATCTTAAAAACCAGGCTTTGGATGCCACCAGTAGCAACTAGCTGGGGTTCAACGGCTGAGAGATCCGTGTTAGCCACGTACATACTTCAGTAGAAGGAAGTCGGAGGCCTTGAGAGATTCGTGAACCGAGACAAGCAATAGCTAGCTTCTGGACGATTAGATACGTACGGAATAGTAGGCTATCCTATCCTACTTGTATTCGTACGGAACTACATGGGTACATTACCCCTATACCGCACTACATAAGCGCTTGACCGACAGGAGCCTAGTGATGTGAAATGCGGTCTCCTGGGGGGCAAGAATGGCATATTGCCAGAGGTGGAGAAGTTGACCGGCAAAAAGACCCCCCCCTTCAACCCTGAGAGGGGGGGACCCTCATGACCCATTTAGTAGTTAGTAAGGTATTTTATGACTACCTACTACCTACTTACCTACCCTATCTACTTACCTACCTACTCCGTACCTACCTACCTTTAACGGGACTCATCCAACCAAAACCGCCATGGATCACCGGAGCCCTGCCCGTTCAACTCCTCCACTCCATCCCAGCAATCTTCCCCCATCCAACGCCCATCCTTCTCACTCTTCACCACCAGAGCCTGATCCCTTTTCCTTAACAGGCTCTGCTCTGGGGGGTGTGCATGTGTGGATGGTGGACGGTACCTCAGTAGACTGTGTATTATTGTGTGGGTCTTATGGCTCATGGGGCCGATAGCTTCTTTGGAGTACATGTATGCGCACTTTTCCATAGGCAGGGACCACCTACTACTGCTTTACTTTCCCTCGCACTGACGATACCTCCCTAATAATAACGACAATCATATTAACCTGCTCTTCCGAGAAACCTGTCCCTGTCCCTGATAGTCCCCTTCCCTCTCCCACTTCTACAACCACCTAGCTTTAAACAAACAAATCCCCCCCCTGGTGTTTCAAAACCCTCAATCCCACATACATATTCCTCAAAGCCACAGGACGACACACCACTGCTGTTGTTGTTTTCTTGCTTCCTTACTTGGCTGTATCCGGCAACCGTTGTGGTCTTGACGGAGCTGTCGATTCTGTTCCACATCCTCATTAAACCCAGAACGAGATCCAGTCGGATCAGACGACCTGTGTGGATACTGCTATCGTTGAGCTGTAATAGGCCATCGAGGGTTTGTTCATCGCTGGTGGGCGTTGGGTTGGAGACGGGAGAAAGGGTGTTGCTTAATCTCGGAATCACGCTCCCAAAATGTACGGCGAAAAATCTCAAAACTCCGCCGGGCGGAAAGTGTCGCTACTCAACGACGACCGTTTCCACTCCGAAACCACAGATCGCCCACAGCTTGATGACCGCGCACACAAATCAATATCTTCCAGCTCATCACCAATGTCCAGGGAAGACGACATTACAACTTCATCCAGGAATTCTGCATCCCCAGGCTTTTCGCCCGCCACACCGCAGCTTGTGCGCTTAAACTCGTTATCTTCCGATTCCCTCGCTACTCAATCAACCCCATCTCCAATGACGCCACCAAACTACCCTTTCGAGCCACTGGAGCAGTCCAAGACCTCCACTCCATACTTTACATACCCGCAACCCAATGGTGCTTATACTTATCCTGCGATGCCGCAGGCGCAAGACCCCGCTGCGCAGCCCTACTACCACTCAGCAACCCATCGAGTCAACGAATTCGACATGGACGATAACTACGCCGACCTTGGCCGCTCCTCTCTTCATCCCATCCAAACACAATTCGCATATGACAGTGCCGACCTGGCGCTCAACTCGTCGCCATCGTCCCTCACAACCCCGGCGATCGCCCCCTCGACCTCGACCCCCACCAACTCCTCTCCTTCAACCGCCAAACCCCTCAAAAAGAAGTACCCATGTCCTCACGCCGCAAGATTCTCCTGTTCAGACACGTTCACGACGTCCGGCCACGCTGCCCGCCACGGCAAGAAGCATACCGGCGAGAAAAACATCCACTGCCCCACGTGCCACAAAGCCTTCACCCGAAAGGATAACATGAAGCAGCATGAGCGAACGCACAAGAATAACCGCTTAGATGCTCCATCTCCAGCGGTGGGCTCAAAATCTTCGTCATCCACCTCCACCGGCACCCGCCCTCGGCGCCAAACACTCTCCAACGGCTCGCGTACGACGTCTGCACCACCGGATGATCCGTCAATTATGGATATCGACTATCAAGCCGGGAGACACCTTGACGGCGGGCTCTCGATGCATCGCTCCGATTTCTCAGACGCCATGATGGGGAGCACGAGCGGGCGAAGCGAAGAAGATGGCGAGGGGGAAAGTCCTGGACTAGACGCATTGGCCACGGCAGCGAGCGAGATGGTCGATGCATGACGCGGAAGAATGGGCGGTTGACCGGACATTCTCGGATGGTTTCCTCCACCACTGGAATCATCGGAGCTGCTTTCTCTCGGGAAAAGGAAAAAGAGGCTGTTATACCCGTGCTCTGCTTACATCATTTGGAAGGGCTTTGGGTTCTCTCTCACAGTCGCATCAAATCTTCTTCTCGGGCGTTGTGGTTTACGATATGTACATGCATGGGACGGTATGGGAACCGCATATGGGGCAAGGGGCTTGGTGGGAGGCAACCCTACTGGGCTCTTAACGTACACAGGCGCTGCAGTCGTCTTGGGATTGGAATCATATCTGAGGCCCCTCTGGAGGGGCTGGGGGACCTTTGATGACAATAGGATTAGTCGAATTTTAGGTATCGATTAAGGCCGACAAAAGATGATATCTTGGTCTTCCATTGGAACGACACTTGGACTCAAGAGATTATGAGCTTGAGCGGTTTACTACAAGCTGTTACTGCATGAGTCTAGAAGCCTCGCTCGTGATCGAGGACCAGTCTCTTGAATCGCTCACAAATCCCCTCATAAAATTCGGGCTTATCACACAATCAATACTATCCCAGAGATCCCTAAGACTTTGATTTTGATCGGATTATCAAAATGTACTTCTGTATATCTGAAAACATCCTCATTTTTCAACTATCACTATCTGATTAAAAACAACCTGAATAACTCAAGATACCTTGCCACACCAACATCATACAAATACCTACGGTAACAAACATCAGCATCACCATCATAGTTTATAGAATCACCGTGATTAGGATTGTCGAAATATGCAGCCTTCTACCAAACCGAGTGGCAGAGAGTAATTCTACTAGAGAGTACCTTACTAGCGCGACGATGTAATATTTCACCGCGCTAGTGAATATATCGATGGTCAAGTGTTTTTAATTCTGTGATTACTTCCCTGAATGAGCTCTCTTACTCCTCTCGTGTGCCCTTCAACCACCAGATTTCGACCTTTCGAAGTTGATGATATAGCTTGAATATTATCTGAGAGCATCGATTTCTGACGGTCTTGGTGAAGCCGAAGTTCCGGTGTCCACTTCAAGCGAAATCATCTACTGCTCAAGGAATCTCCACCGCAACCATGGAAGCTTCACGAGGCCCCCCAAGGGTCAAGAATAAAAGTGCAGCACCAGTGCAGATCTCTGCCGAGCAACTTCTACGAGAAGCTGTAGACCGACAAGAACCGGGACTACAAGCGCCAACGCAGCGTTTCGCGGACCTTGAAGAGCTCCATGAACACCAAGGCAGAAAAAGAAAGGAGTTTGAGGACTATGTGCGCAGGAATCGGATAAACATGAATAATTGGATGCGGTATGCGCAGTGGGAATTGGAGCAAAAGGAGTTTCGAAGAGCCAGGTCAATATTTGAGAGAGCGCTGGATGTTGATTCGACGTCGGTCGTGCTGTGGATACGTTATATCGAGGCTGAGATGAAGACGAGGAATATTAACCATGCCCGGAACTTGCTAGATCGAGCTGTGACTATCTTGCCACGAGTAGATAAGCTATGGTACAAATACGTCTATATGGAGGAGACGCTGGGAAATATACCTGGCACTCGGCAGGCTTTTGAGCGGTGGATGTCCTGGGAACCGGATGAAGCAGCTTGGAGTGCCTATATCAAGCTGGAAAAGAGATATAATGAGTTTTCAAGAGCAAGGGCAATCTTTGAGAGATTTACAATCGTTCACGCAGAACCGCGGAATTGGATTAAATGGGCGAGATTCGAGGAAGAGAACGGAACTAGTGAGCTAGTACGGGAGGTATTTGGCATGGCTATTGAGAGACTTGGAGACGACTTTATGGACGAACGCCTATTCATAGCATATGCCCGGTATGAGGCAAAACTCAAGGAGTACGAGCGTGCAAGAGCGATATACAAGTATGCTCTTGACCGGTTGCCGCGATCAAAAGCCATGACACTGCACAAGAACTACACCACATTCGAAAAGCAATTTGGCGATCGTGAGGGCGTAGAGGACGTCATTCTATCGAAGCGTAGAGTACAGTACGAGGAACAAATAAAAGAGAATCCCAAAAGCTACGACGTCTGGTTCGACTATGCAAGGCTCGAGGAAACCTCGGGAGACCAAGATAGAGTCCGAGATATCTACGAGCGAGCCATAGCCCAAATCCCCCCAACACAAGAAAAGCGCCACTGGCGCCGCTACATCTACCTCTGGGTCTTTTATGCCCTCTGGGAAGAAATGGATAACAAAGACCCCGAGCGTGCCCGCCAAATCTACCAGGAGTGCCTTAAGCTAGTCCCGCATAAGAAATTCACATTCGCCAAGATATGGTTAATGAAAGCCCAATTCGAGGTACGGCAAATGGAAGTGACAACCGCGAGAAAAACTCTAGGTCAAGCCATCGGCATGTGTCCAAAAGACAAGCTCTTCAAAGGCTACATCGACCTCGAGCGCAAACTCTACGAATTCGTGCGGTGCCGGACCCTGTACGAAAAGCATATTGAATGGAATCCCGCCAACTGCCAAGCTTGGATCAAGTTCGCCGAGCTTGAACGCGGCCTCGAAGATCTCGACCGCGTCAGGGCCATTTTCGAACTCGCGGTCAACCAGCCCGTGCTCGACATGCCCGAGCTCCTGTGGAAAGCGTACATTGATTTCGAAGAGGAAGAAGGCGAATACGACCGCACCCGCGCCCTCTACGAGCGCCTGCTCGCCAAGACCGACCACGTCAAAGTCTGGATCTCCTACGCCCACTTGGAAATCAACGTCCCCGACCCCTCCGAAGACGAACCCCCCGAAGACGATGACGACGACGAACCCGCCCCCGTCAGCGCCTTGGCCAAATCCCGCGCCCGCACCATCTTCACCCGCGCCTACGACAGCCTCAAATCCAAATCTCTCAAAGAAGAGCGCGTCGCCCTCCTCAACGCCTGGCGCTCCTTTGAAAGCACGCACGGCTCTGCGGCGGATCTCGAGAGCGTGGAGCGGCAGATGCCGCGGAAAGTCAAGAAGAGACGCAAGCTGGACGATGATAGTTTCGAGGAGTACATGGATTACGTATTTCCGACGGATGATGTGCAGGCGGCCAAGTTGAGCGGGTTGCTGGCTAGGGCGCATGAGTGGAAGAGGGGGGTTGGGGTTGGGGCTGGGGCTGGGGCTGGGGCGGGAGAAAATGGGGGTTGAGTTGTTGGTGGTAGATGTTTCGTTGATAGTAAAAGAATTCGAGTCACAAAAAATCCCCAGTCGAGCAATCCCCCCTTCTAGCGAACCGGCTTGTGGTAAATATGGGGCGTTTGAGCACTTGTGAAAGACATCCAAGCCCCCCCCACTCCCTTTTCCTCACCCCTACCTACATCATCCCTACCTCCCCCCCCTCCGCCCCCTCCCCTTTTCCACCCCCGCTACAGTACATCATCCCTACATCATCCCTACTTCCCCCCTTCCCCTTTTCCACCCCCGCTACAGTACATAATCAAAAACCAACCAAACCACCCACCCACCTAAACCAACCAACCAACCATAGGAGTATTCCCGGCCCGATGCACGTTCCGGTCCCGTGCACACCCCACTTTACTACTTTCATCTTTCTTCAAAAATCAATTACAAATTCAATA
>JAABUR0100008019.1_pt1 | contig 12308 bp, 13 predicted proteins | sample 5560091 | NCBI WGS metagenome assembly JAABUR01 (sample SAMN10711879, study PRJNA513375) | rock metagenome | isolation source: Antarctica rocks | place: Antarctica: Victoria Land, University Valley sud
GAGCCCTTCGACTGGACCTACACCCGAGCCGACCTCAACGCCTACCTCAAACGACTAACCGACCACGACCCGGAATCCCGGACCCACCAAGCAGCATGACCCTCGACGAACTTACGGGCGTGAACACTAGCATCTTCGCCTCATCCGGTCGGGCTACCGGTAGACCTCGCCGCCCACGGTGCCCATGTCGGCGTTGATGGTGGCGCCGGCAACCCAGTTCGGGCCCGCGTGGACGTACTTCGTCGTGGCCAGGGCTGCGGTGAGGGCGGCGAGCTTGTCCTCGGGCGTGGCGCAGAACCACAGGTAGAGCGCCTCGTCCCTGGCCAGGCGGCTCGCGCAGACGACCGCGGCCGGAGTCCCCTTTCTGGCCGCGGTGGTCGCGGTGGTCGCCGGGGTGGTGGTCGCCGGGATGGTGATCGGGGTGACCGCGCTCGGGCACTGGAAGGCCGCCGGGAGGTCCGCCAAGGAGCGGATCCGGTCGGCGTCGACGGGAGAGTTTCCGGTGGAGGTGGGGACGGGCATCCCGGCCGGTGGCGGAGCGCTCGGGGTGTCTGCTCCCGAGGACTGTGTCGCGGCGGACGGGCCCGGGGTCGGCGTGGCTGCGGGCGACGTCCCCGGTGCCGGCACCGGGTCGCGGTTGGCGCAGCCGGCCAGCACTCCGGCGACGACGAGCACAGCGGCGCCGACGCGGACCGCACGGAGGGTGCACGGCATACGACGGCTCACTTGTCGACGTCTCCCACGACGAAGAACATCGACCCGAGGATCGCCACCATGTCGCCGATGAGCTGGCCGGGGAGCATCTCGGTGAGGACGGCGATGTTGTTGAAGGAGGCCGAGCGGAGCTTGAGCCGCCACGGGGTCTTCTCGCCGCGCGAGACGAGGTAGTAGCCGTTGAAGCCCAGCGGGTTCTCGGTCACCGTGTAGAGATGGCCCTCCGGGACCCTGAGCACCTTGGGCAGCTTGACGTTGATGGGCCCCTGCGGCAGGGAGCGCATCCGCTCGACGCAGGCCTCGGCGAGGTCGAGGCTGACCTGCGTCTGCTCGAGCAGCACCTCGAGACGGGCGAGGCAGTCACCCTCGCGGCGGGTCACCACCCGGCCGGGGCCGCCGCTGCTGAACAGCTCGCCGTAGGCGAGGTAGGGCGCATCCCGACGGAGGTCGATGTCGACGCCGCTGGCACGGGCGATCGGGCCGCTCACGCCGTAGGAGTGGATGAGCTCACGGCTGAGGACGCCGACGTCGTGCGTGCGGGCGTTCAGAATCTCGTTGCCGACCAACATGTTCCGCAGCTGAGGCATCCGCCTGCGGACGGCGGCGACGGCCTGGTCGACGCGGCCCAGCCATCCGGCTGGAAGGTCCTCCTTGAGTCCCCCGACCCGGTTGAACATGTAGTGCATCCGGCCGCCGGAGGCCTCCTCCATGACCGCCTGCAGCTCCTCCCGCTCCCGGAACGAGTAGAAGATCGGCGTGATGGCCCCGAGCTCGAGAGGGTAGGAGCCGAGGAACATCAGGTGGTTGAGCACCCGGTTGAGCTCCGCCAGCAGGGTCCGCGCCCACACCGCCCGCACCGGCACCTCCATGCCGAGGAGCCGTTCGACGCCGAGGACGACGCCGAGCTCGTTGGCGAAGGCGGAGAGCCAGTCGTGCCGGTTGGCCAGGACGATGATCTGGCGGTAGTCGCGCACCTCGAAGAGCTTCTCCGCACCACGGTGCATGTAGCCGATGACCGGCTCGGCGCTGACGATCCGCTCGCCGTCGAGGACGATCCGCAGCCGGAGCACGCCATGGGTGGACGGGTGCTGCGGCCCGATGTTGAGCACCATGTCGCTCGTCGCGAGGCCCCCGGCGCCGACACCGACGGTCAGCTCCCGCTGGCTCGGTGGCGTCGTCATGGCGGCCAGTCTGCCGTATGCCGTGGCGCCGGGTCGGGCACGCAGGTCGCGCCGCGTCCGGGCGCAGGTCGCCCTGTACCGTGACGACGTGGGCATCCAGGGGAACGGTCCGAGCGGGTCCGGCCTGCCCCCGCCACCCGACGGTCGGCCGAGCGACTTCGGGCTGCCTCCGACGCCACCGCCCGGTGCTCGTGCGTTGCCGCCAGGCCCCCCTTCCGGTTCCGGCCCTCCCTGGCCCGGGTTCGCCGGCACTCCTCCGGAGAAGCCGCGGCCGCGGGCTGGCCCGGTGGTGGCGGTAGTCGTGGGCGTCCTCGTTGCTGCCGTCGCCGTCGGCGGCATTTTCTTCGTCTCGCGCGACGGCGGGGCGCCCGGCCCGGCGCGCACCGTTGCCGGAGCCACTCCGACGGCGCGGCCCTCGTCGACCCCATCCGCCGGATCCGGCCAGAGCCCCTCTCCACGCAGTTCGACACGCAACCCGGGCGCACCGCGCGCCGCCCCGACACCCTCGCCGCCGCAGGTGCCGGCCGTCGTGCCGGGGTGGAGCGCCGTCGAGAGCCGCGAGCTCGTCGCCTACGACGTGCCGCCCGACTGGTCCGTCGAGCAGGGCAGCCTCCTCGTCGGCTTCCAGGCGGAGGCGGGGCTGGTCATCATGCACAACTCCGCGACCTACCAGGACCGCGCGTGTCCGGGTGACGCGTCCTCCTCGCGCGGCCGGGCCGGGCTGGTTTCGACCAAGGAGTCGTCGCCCCGCCAGGCCGCGGCTGCTGCCTCCGAGCAGTGGGCCAAGGTCGCCGCGAGCGACGACGGTGGCCGGGCGCCAGCGTCGGTGACACCTCGGTGACCACGATCAAGGTGGCGGCCGGGTCGGTCGAGGCCACGGCGGCGACCACGGTGTTGACGATTCCCCAGCCGCAGCCGTGCCAGGCGCCGTGGATGACGTTCACCGCCGTCTCGTTCGAGGTGAAGGGGCGGGTCGTCGTGTTCATGTTGTACCTCGACCAGGGCGTCGCCGACGCGCTCCCTGCCGACGTCGCCACGCGCATCCTCGGTTCGCTGCGTCCCATCGGCCCATGAGCCGGGCCACCGTAGTCTGAGGACGTGAGCGACCAGGAGGCGGAACCCGGTGGGCCGGAGAGCTTCGGCCTCCCTCCGCCGCGGCCGGACTCCTCCAGCTCCGGCCCGGAGGGGCTCGAAGCGCGGGACAACACCGACCGGGCACGTCATTGGTCAACACTGTTGCGCCAGAAGCAGCGTTGGCGCGTTCTGACTGCTGCAGGCGTTGCCGTCGCCGTGGCCGTGGTGGGCGCGTCCGCCGCGTCGAGAAGTGGGAGTGCACCGGGGCCGTCGGTCGCTCCGACGGCTGCAGCACCGAGCCTGCCGCGGACCAGCCCGACAGCCCGCCCGACCGCTGCCGTGCCGAGCCTGCCGCTGACCAGCCCGACAGCGGTCGCCGGCTGGAGAACCGTCAAGGGGCGCGAGCAGGTGTCCTTCGACGTTCCCCCGGACTGGACGGTCGAGCCAGCGGATACCTTCGCCGGCTTCGACTCCCACAGCTTGACCGAGGCTCCCCAGCTCGTCGTGATGCACGACCTCGCCTCCTACAAGAGCGGCGCCTGCCCGCACCTGCAGTCGTCGTCGCGCGGACGGGCCGGGTTCGTCGTCCCTGGCGACCTCGGCGGCCCGGACGCCGCGGCGGAGATCTCGGAGAAGTGGGCCTACGTCGTGTCCCTCGACAACGCCGGCGACCGGCCGAGGGTGGGCCCGACGACCGTGACGCCCGTCCTGGTGGCCGGCGGCACGCTCGCCGCCGTGGAAGCCACGACGATCCTCACCATCACCCACCCCGAGCCGTGCCAGCCTCCCGCCATGGCCTTCACGGCCGTCACGTTCCACGTCGCCGGCCAGCTCGTCGTCTTCGTCCTCTACACCGATGAGGGCGTCGCCGACTCGCTCGGCCCGGACGTGGCCCGACGGATCATCACTTCGCTCCGACCGGTCGGCTCGTGACCCGCGCAACAGACGTCGACGCCGCCACCCTGCTCGACCTCGCCAGCCCCGACGTCGTCGCAGATCCCTATCCCCACCTCGCCGCCCTGCGCGCCGTGACGCCCGTCGCCTGGCACAGCGGCCTCGGCACGTGGGTGGCGACCAGCCACGAGGCCTGCAGCCAGGTGCTGCGCGAGCGCACGCTCGGGCGGATCTTCTCGCCCCGCACGCCCGACGTCGAGTGGGAGACCTTCAACTGGCTGCACGCCGACTCCATCCTCGACAGCGAGCCGCCGAAGCACACCCGGCTGCGCCGTCTCGTCCAGAAGGCCTTCAGCCGTGGCCATGTCGCGCGCCTCCAGCCCCGCGTCGCCGAGCTCGCCGACGGCCTCCTCGACGGCTGTGCCGAGCGCCTCGCCGGCACGGGCAGCTTCGACGTCATCGCCGACTACGCCGAGCCGCTGCCCGTGCTCGTCATCGCCGACCTCCTGAGCTGGCCGGGGGCCGATCGCCACCTCCTGCGGCCATGGTCTCAGGCGATCGTGAGGATGTATGAGGTGAGCCGCGGTTCTGCCGATGAGGCCGCCGCGCGGACCGCGAGTGGTGAGTTCGCGGCATACGTCGAAGGTCTTGCGGCACAACGGAAGTCGAAGCCGGGCGACGACTTGCTCACCGACCTGGTGGCCGTGCGCGACGGCAGCGACCGGCTCTCGGCGCACGAGCTGGTCGCCACCGTCGTCCTGCTCCTCAACGCCGGTCATGAGGCCAGCGTCAACGGCTTCGGCAACGGGCTGGCCTCGTTCGTCGCGTCGGGCCGCGACGCCACGGAGGCGGCGCTGCTCGTCGAGGAGATGCTGCGGCACGACTCGCCGCTGCACCTTTTCGAGCGCACCGCGACGAGCGATGTCGTCATCGGCGGCGTGGCGGTCGCGACCGGCGAACGCATCGCCGCCCTTCTCGGGGCGGCGAACCGCGACCCCGCGGTGTTCGACGCGCCGGACGAGTTCCGGCCGGACCGCCACCCGAACCCGCACCTGGCCTTCGGTGCCGGCATCCACTTCTGCATCGGTGCGCCCCTCGCGCGGCTCGAGCTCGAGACGAGTGTCGCGGCGCTCCTGCGCCGTTTCGGGCGGCTGGAGGTGGTGGAAGCGGTCCGCCGTCCGACCTTCGTCCTGCGCGGCTACCAGCGCCTCCTCGTCGCACCGGGCTGAGCCGGGGGGATCGACTACCGTGGGGCGATGCCGCTGGACTGGGAACAGGTCGTCGTCGACGCGAGAGATCCCCAGGCGCTCGGTCACTGGTGGGCCGAGGCTCTGGGCTGGGTCATCACCACCGACAGCCACGAGGAGCTCGAGATTCGTCCGACCGCAGACTCGACGCCGGGCATCCTCTTCACGGTGGTCGAGGGAGCCAAGACGGGGAAGAACCGGGTCCACCCCGACTTCCGGCCCGTTGACCAGCAGGCGGAAGTCGAACGCCTGCTGGCGATGGGCGCCCGCCGAGCCGACATCGGCCAGGGCGAGCAACCCTGGGTCGTCCTGCTCGACCCCGAGGGCAACGAGCTCTGCATCCTCAGCCCCCGTCGCGGTTGACGACCCACCAGAAGTCCCCGAACCCACCGGGGCGCAGCAGGGTGGCCGCTGCGCTCGTCCGGCCCAGCTCGTGCAGGTAGGCCGCTGGATCCGCTTGGGACAGAGCGTGGTCCGGCGTTCGGCCGTGCACGCGCACCCGGTGCAGTGCCTCCCGCTGGGACAGGATCTCGTCGTGGTCCAAGGCGTCGACGGCGACGTGGGCGGTCAGGTCGCAGCTGCCGTCGGGCAGTGGGCTCACCTCCACCCCATGCCGGTATGCCGTGAACGTCCCCCCTCGTGGGCGGTCACCGACGAGATGGCCGTAGTCGACCGCAACGGCGGTGCATCCGACCATCCGACCGAGCAGTTCCTGCCAGGCCAGGTCCCGCTGTCGGCCGACCTCGACCCGGTCTCCTGGCGCGGCGTCAGATGTGAACGCGGTCGGCCAGAACCGTTGGCACCACTGCAGATCCGGTTCGCTGGGGCATTCGCCGAGTGACTCCTCTCCCGTTGCCCTGTCGACGAGGACTTCGCACAGCGTGCCGTCCGGGGCCACCTCGGCGATGGTGCACGGCACCACGTCCAGCCACTCGTGGGCGACGACGAGTGCGTTCCGCGGAGCCAGGTCGTCGGGCAGCTCGGCGCCCCCGGGGCCGACGAGCCAGTCGACGTGGGCGGAGAGGTCGCCGGGTCGCCGGACGACGTCGACACCGGTGAGCGGCCGGCCCGGGTTTACCGCGCCGAGGTGGCGGAGCAGCTCGCCGCGCCCGGCACCGACGTCGACGATGCCGTCCGCGCCGACGGCATCGGCCCAGGCCCAGAGTGCCTCGGCGAGCACCTCGCCGGCGCCGCCCTGAGTCGCGGTCGTGAAGTGCCCGGCCGGCCCGCTGGCGCCACGGTAGAAGCCGTGCCCGCCGTAGAGGGCGTCCTGCCACGCCTCGCGCCACGGAACCACGTCCGCGCCGGCAGCCCCGGTTGGCGTCATGCCGTCACCGTAGCGCCGCCGACCGCCACGGCTCATGGACGACGTCCGCTACCATCCCGCCATGGCGGACCACGATGGCTACATGATCAAGGCGCTCACCCGCGAAACCTGGGACGCCTTCGCCGATCTCGCCGAGCGCCACAACGGCGTGTGGGGCGGCTGCTGGTGCATGTGGTTCCTCCCTATGCCGAGAAGGGCCGGACCCCCGAGGGCAACCGCGCCGTCAAGAAGCGGCGCGTCGACGAGGGCACCAACCACGCGGCCCTCGTCTTCGACGGCGACCGTGCCGTCGCGGGGTGCGAGGACGGCACCCCCGAGGAGCTCCCGAACATCTACCACCGCAAGGAGTACGAGGCCGCGCTCAGCCGTCTCCCCGACTATCGCCTCACCTGCTTCTTCGTCGACAAGGACTACAGGCGCAAGGGCGTCGCCGCAGTCGCCCTCCGCGGCGCCGTAGACCTCATCGCCCGGGTTGGCGGAGGCGTCGTCGAGGCTTACCCCCATGACACCGCCGGCAAGAAGGTTTCGGCGTCTTTCCTCTAGAACGGCACCCGCAAGATGCTCGAGGACGCCGGGTTTACCTACGACCGGCCTAAAGGGAAGAGCAACTGCGTCATGAGCGCGACGGTCGCGGTGGCCTGACGCCGGTCGAGAAAGAGCCGATCGGCAAACGCGTCGTTCGAGGCTCACAAGGGCCGCGCCACATGGGACGGAGCGGTCGGCACGCAGGGTGACCGAGAACAAGGTTCCTCGGGCGACGGCGGGTGACGGGACGTTCGCTGGTGTGGGGTCGACACCAGTACTCCAAGAGCCACAACGTCGCGTACCCCACGCTCAACCGGCCAGTCGCGTCGGTCCTGCGCCGGCCGGCGTTCCCCTCCTAGACACAGCGGGTAGGTTCTGCCGGGTGAGCGACCCCACCGACCAGCCTGCACGGTTCACCGTGGGTGTCGTCGGCACGGGTCGCGTCGGGGCCGTCCTCGGCGCCGCGCTCCACCGGGTCGGTCACCGCGTCGTCGCCGTGTCGGCGGTGAGCGAGGGCTCGCTGCACCGGGCGCAGGAGCTGCTGCCCGGCATACCCGTCCTCGAGGTGCCCGACGTCGTCGCCGCAGCGGACCTCGTCCTGCTCGCCGTCCCGGACGACTCACTCTCGGGGCTGGTCTCGGGCCTCGCCGCCACCGGCGCCTTCCACCCCGGTCATGTCCTGGTCCACACGAGCGGGCGCCACGGCGTCGGGGTCTTCGAGCCGGCTGCCGGCAGCGACGTCCTGCCTCTGGCCCTCCACCCGGCGATGAGCTTCACGGGCACCGGTCTCGATCTCGAGCGGCTCCCCGACTGCGTGTTCGGCGTCACCACCCTCAAGGAGCTCCGACCCCTGGGTGAGGCCCTCGTCCTCGAGCTGGGAGCCGAGCCGGTGTGGATCGAGGAGGAGGACCGCCCGCTCTACCACGCCGCGCTCACCCACGGCGCGGACCACCTCGTCACCCTCGTCGCCCAGGCGATGGAGCTGCTCGAGGACGCCGGGGTCGACCACGCCGGCCGGGTGCTCACACCGCTGCTCGCCGCCGCGCTCGACAACGCCCTGCGCACCGGTGACCAGGCCCTCACCGGACCGGTGGTCCGGGGCGACGCTGGCACCGTGGCGGAACACCTGGCCGAGCTCGCTGTTGCACCGCAGATCCGGTCCACCTACCGCGCCCTCGCTCGCGCGACGGTCCAGCGGGCGCTGCAGCGAGGACGTCTGCGACCGGCGGGGGCGCAGTCCGTCCTGGCGGTGCTCGACGAGGACACAGAGCGAGATGACGGGCGCTGAGCCGGCTGTTGGGCTGAGGAGACCTCGCGGGCTCGATGCTCCCGAGCCGGCTTGGACGACGTCCGCCGACGCGATCGTCGTGGGCACCGCCTTGCGGCCGACGAGCTCGTCCGGCTGGCGTCCAGCGCTTTGCGCCCGACGAGGGACTTGCCTGGTGCGACCGGCGTTCGAGGAGAACCTCGGGCCGGACCACCTCGACGCGTCCGACGGTAGACCGGCCTGACGTCGGGCCCGGTCAGTCGACGACGTGACGCAGGTAGCGCTCCGGGGCGGCGAGGAAACGGCGGTAGTGCTCGACGACCGCGAGGTCCTCGAAGGCCGTCTGATGGAAGCCGTCCTCGTCGAGCTCGAGGATCGTCGCACCGGGCAGGCTGGCGATGACGGGCGAGTGCGTGGCAACGAGGATCTGCGTCCCCCGTCGCACGGCGAGCCCGGCCAGCGCACCGACCAGCCCCAGCTGCGTCACGAAGGAGAGCCCGGCCTCCGGCTCGTCCAGGACGAAGAACCCCTCGCTGCGGAAGCGGCCGGTGCCGAGCAGCGCCAGAAAGGACTCGCCGTGGCTGAGCCGGTGGAAGTCGGGGTCCTTCGACCGTGGACTGTCCTGCCGCGACCCGTCGAGATAGGTGAACAGCCCGTGCATCGTCTCGGCCCGCAGGAAGTAGCCCCACCTGCTGGCGCCGGGGCCACGTTCGAGCGACAGCGACTCGTGCAACGGTGACTCGCTCGCCCAGGTCTGGCTTCTCGCACCGGTGGACCCGCCCTCGGCGTTCATCCCGAAGGACATGGCGACCGCCTCGATGAGGGTCGACTTGCCGGTGCCGTTCTCCCCTACCAGGACGGTGGCCCGGCCCAGGTCCAGTCCATCGCGAAGCAGCTGGGCAACCGGTGCGAGCCTGGCCGGCCAGGCATCGGGTGCAAGGCTCGCCTCCTCGCTGCGGACGATTCGGCGGACCGGCAGCGGTTCTCTCCACGAGTCTTCCCCGGCCATCGTCCGAACGCTACCCGCAGCGCGCCCGGAACCACTCGGCGCTGCTCGCTAACCTTGGCCGGTGACCGAGCCGCCCTCCACCTCCACCCAGGCCGCCGCCGAGGCCGCCGCCGCTGGCGAGACGCCCGCCGGGACTGCCGGCGAAATGCCCGAGCAGCTTAAGGTGCGCCGCGAGAAGCGGCAGCGGCTCCTCGAGGCCGGCCACCCGGCATACCCGGTCGGGGTGGAGCGGACCCACACCCTGGCCGAGGTCCGCAGGCAGTGGGAGCACCTGCGGACCGGCGAGGAGACCGAGGACGTCGTCGGGGTCGCCGGCCGGGTCGTCTTCATCCGCAACACGGGCAAGCTGTGCTTCGCGACCCTCCAGGAGGGCATCGGGACCCGCCTCCAGGTCATGCTCAGCCTCGCGGAGGTGGGCGAGGCTGCGCTGGCCGAGTGGAAGGCGCTCGCCGACCTCGGCGACCACGTCTTCGTGCAGGGCCGGGTGGTCTCGAGCCGCCGGGGCGAGCTGTCCGTCATGGCGACGTCCTGGCGGATGGCCTCCAAGGCCCTGCGGCCCATGCCGACGCTGCACAAGGAGCTGTCCGAGGAGACCCGCGTCCGCCAACGGTATGCCGACCTCATCGTCCGGCAGGAAGCGCGCGACATGGTCCGCACCCGGGCGGCGGTGACGCGGGCGGTCCGCGAGACGCTCGAGGGCCAGGGCTACGTCGAGATCGAGACCCCGGTGCTTCAGCTCGTCCACGGCGGCGCGACCGCGCGGCCGTTCTCGACCCACATGAACGCCTTCGACCAGCCGATGACGCTGCGGATCGCCCTCGAGCTGAACCTCAAGAAGGCCGTGGTCGGCGGCGTCGACCGGGTCTACGAGATGGGCCGGATCTTTCGCAACGAGGGGGTCGACGCGACGCACAGCCCCGAGTTCACCATGCTCGAGGCGTACGAGGCCTACGGCGACCAGAGGAGCATCGCGCGGCTCATGCAGGAGCTCTACCTCGCCGTCGCCGACCTGCTGGGCAGCCGCCGGGTCGAGACGCCTCGGGGCACCGTGGACCTCGACGGCGAGTGGGCCTGGGTGCCGGTCTACGAGGGCATCAGTGAGGTGATGGGTGAGGTCGTCACCCTCGAGACGCCGCTGGAGACGCTGCGCGAGTATGCCGGGAAGCACGACGTGGCGGTCGACCCGGCCTGGGGCGCGGAGAAGGTCGCGCTCGAGCTGCTCGGTCAGCTCGTCGAGCCGACCCTGATCCAGCCGACCTTCCTGTGTGACTACCCTCCGTCGGCGCAGCCACTGGCGCGGCCCCACCGCACCAAGCCCGGGCTGATCGAGGCGTGGGACCTCGTCATCGGCGGCGTCGAGCGGGGGACCGGGTTCTCCGAGCTCATCGACCCGGTGATCCAGCGCGAGGTCCTCACCGAGCAGTCGCGGCTCGCCGCCGGCGGCGACGAGGAGGCCATGCAGCTCGACGAGGACTTCCTGCGGGCCCTGGAGTACGGCGCCCCACCGATGGGCGGGCTCGGCCTGGGCATCGACCGGATGGTCATGCTCTTCACCGGTTCGAGCATTCGCGAGACCATTCTCTTCCCGCTTCTCAAGCCCGAGGACTGAGCATGTGGAACACCCTCTTTCCTTATCTCGCGGCGCTATTGCCGACCGTGGCCGTGGGGGTGCTTTTCTTCTACGTCATCAAGTACATCGTCGAGGGTGACCGACGTGAACGCCTGGCCCAGTCGAAATGGGAGGCGGAGCAGGACGCAAAGAAATCGACCCCTCCCCGCCCGGAATAACCGATGACCGAGAACGTTGGTACGCTTTCGGGGAACAAGACGTTTACCGCGTCATTGACCTTTCATGGAAAGCGAGAACATCCTGTGGCTCAGCGTGTCCAGATCGTCCTCGAGGACGACATCGACGGGGGGGTCGCCGACGAGACGGTGACCTTCGGGCTCGACGGAGTGACCTACGAGATCGACCTCAACGAGAAGAACGCCGCCAGGCTGCGGGACACGCTCGCCACCTGGGTCGGGCACGGCCGGCGCAGTGGCGGTGGTGGGCGCAAGAGCGCCGGACGCCGCGGTGGTGGTGGCAGTGCCTCCGCCGGGCGCCGCCCCGACCTCGGCGCGGTCCGGGAGTGGGCCCGAAAGAACGGCCACAAGGTGAGCGATCGCGGCCGGGTCTCCGGAGCGGTCCAGGAAGCCTATGACGCAGCCCACCGCTGATCGTCGGCCGCCACCGCCGAAACGGTCGAAGAAGGAAAGGCGTTCCGCCCTGTCGGTGGAGCGCCTTTCTTTTTCTTCTCCCGACAGCGGCGCGCAATGGTCGGGGTGGCCAGTCGTCGGCCAAAGAAACGTCTCACCCGAGCAGGTCGGCGGCAAGGTCGCCCTGGTTCTCGAGGCGGGCCAGCACATCATCGAACATGAGCTGGCTCAAGGCCTCCTTCTCGCCCGCCCCGCTTTGGACCTCCTCCCAGGTGCGCGGTGCGGCAACGTACGGCGCCGCCTTTCCGCGCAGAGAGTAGGGGCTGATCGTCGTCTTGGCGGCGGTGTTCTGGCTCCAGTCCAGGAGGACCTTCCCCGGCCGCAGGGACTTCGTCATCTTCCACACCACGCTCTCCGGGTGCGCCCTGGTCATCTCCTGGGCGAGCTGCTGGGCCAGCGAGCGGATGTCGTCGGCCGAGTGCTGACCGGGCAGCGCGGCATACACCTGCATGCCCTTGCTGCCGCTCGTCACCGGAACTGTGCGGACCAGCCCCATCGCCTCGAGCCGCGGCTTGACCCACAACGCGACCCGGCAGCAGTCGCGCAGCCCTGCGCCGGTCCCCGGGTCGAGGTCGATGACCAGCCGGTCCGGGTGGAGGGGGACGTCGTCGGCGTCGACCTGCCACTGGTGGACGTGCAGCTCGAGCGAGGCGAGGTTCACCAGGTAGGTCAGGTCCGCGAGGTCGAGGATGAGCGGGTAGACGATCTGGTCCCGGTCCGGGAACTCGACGGCGTTGCGGCCGTGCGAGGAGATCGTCGCCCGCGGCAGCCAGGCTGGCACGCCCGACGGCAGGTTCTTCTCGAAGAAGCT
>JAABUR0100008027.1_pt1 | contig 12299 bp, 15 predicted proteins | sample 5560091 | NCBI WGS metagenome assembly JAABUR01 (sample SAMN10711879, study PRJNA513375) | rock metagenome | isolation source: Antarctica rocks | place: Antarctica: Victoria Land, University Valley sud
GGAGGAGTCTTACCCAATTCATTTACCAGAGGGTATGCCAGACGATTGATTCATGCACTGCGCCATCAGCATGTCCGGGATCAAGGCTCAGCGAAGCCTCGCCTTCCAGCGCCGCGACTGACACTGGGATTTCTGTCCTCTTCACCCTTCAGATTATATCTGTTACGAGCGCCAGCCGTTGCGCTTCTCTTCGTATCGTACCGGTTGCACGCTGAGATGCCTCGAAGCTGGCCGTTTGCGACGGTATCTGAGCCGGGAAAACATCTGGCGAGCTGTGTAGGAAGGCATTCACACCTCGGGCGTGCTATCTGGACACTAATGGTCTGGAATGGAAATCCAGCCTTTGGCGCCGAGGGCCTGTGATCGAGCCAGCGCATGTCAAGCCCTCGTCGAGGCCGATTGATCATGTTGGACCCACATCGAAGGGTTGAGGGATGCGCTTTGCCATTCCCGTCATATCGCCGGTCTGGAATCCTGCATCCTCATCTTCGCCGCTCACTCGATTGGTCACAACCTCTGATGAGTGAGGGGGATAAGGGGGCTGTGCTGGCCCTCAGCGCGATGATCAGACAGGGCATGCCCTCGTATTCGTCCGTCGGGGGTGGTTGGGGAATTTAGGAACAGAACGCGCATCGAACATCTTCTAGTCCGGAAATGTTGATTGGTGTCCGCCCCTTTAGCGTCGGCGTGGTAATGAATTATGCCTTCGAGGAGGTTGGGCAGAAGGATCCAACTGAGCCGCCTTTGTTCTGTCTCCAGGATCTCGCCCTCGAGGGCAATTCTATATGACCTCGACCTTTTGCCCCGTCAAAGCAGAACCTTCCCAAGACCACACGAACACTCGCAATTACTGCTAAGCATTTCAAGCTTCACCGGTGAACACCGCCATTCCTGCGATGTCCGGGCCATCTCGTCCGCGCTTTCGCTATCCCCCAGGGTTCCTCGGTGGAAGTGGATCTCGAGGTGAACAATGCCGCTCCTGTGTTTACACGCGGTCTAACGTTCGCCATAGAATCACCGATCATCATCGTCGACGATGTCAATGATGAGGGCGATTTGATTAGCTATTCAGAGTATACGGCCGGCCCCGAAGTACGCATTGATCTCGGAAATCCTATCGGAAACGTGGCGACCTCCCGGCCCAAACCCAGAGCCCATCTCGACAAGCGTGAAGAGAACGACCATATCTCCTCCACGGACATATCAAATCACAGGCTCGCACACCCCCTCAACCCTCGGCAGCTCTCCCGTACAGCAAAAGCGCAACGATGCAAGAAAAGAGCAAGGCAAGCGGGTCCGGAAGAGAAGAGGACACAACGGGCTGAGGGGCGGAGGAAAGCAGTCACAAGGCGCAGGACGAGAACGGCTAGAACGGACTCTGCCGTTTTCGGCTTGCCCGCTGCCGAGGGCCGCCGTTTTCTATGCCCCATTTGCTTCGAAGACGACATTGAGGTCGTGGGGCTCTGTGGTCACGGTTTCTGCAGGGAGTGTCAGCAGGAGTGGAGAGCTATGAGCGGGAGCTGTGCGATGTGCAAAAGACCGATGGAGGAACCAATTCGTCTTTTTGCCTGATACTGAGGAAGGCTGGGGAGATTGCAGGCCTCTGCACGATTCCTTGACGGGCGGCAGGCACGTTCAATGCTGTTGTTTTGACAGTACTTCGTCCGTCGTCTTTCCAGGCGTCAGTTTCAATGCAAACAAATTGTACTGGACTCTGTGGGTGGAACACTTACACGACCACCCGTTCGCGTTCCTATGACTGTCAAAGCAGAACATCCACGCAATTCTCTGAATTTCTCCTGCCCATATGGTTTTCTACCCTTGCTCCCCATGTGCTATCTCAGTTTGCAGTGGAAAAAAGTTGTGGGCAAGTATCCCATGTTGTGATGTTTCCGAGGGCGAGGTTGTTCACCCTCGGCACAACCTTCCTTATCATTGAGGGTCTTGGCATACTTCATCATTCGTGCTGGGCTAGGTACGACGCAGCGATTATTGTGTTGGGTGCTTTATTCGATAGGGAATTTCGGTGACTGAATCAGATACAGGAGCGTCCTTTTCTAATACGATTTCTGTCCCATGAACCTATGCACTCTAGCCAATGAAGTCAAAATGGAGATAGTGCTAGAACGCAGACAGATATCACGCAAATGAACAACGGTCCACTTATCGTGTGCTTACCTGGTCTGTATTTCTCGAACCTCTATCTGAAGAGGGCAATGAAGCTGTGAATGCTTTCCTGCACGAATATCCCTGGTTACATTCCCACTGCCGCCATGTTCCTATTCCCTCCCTTCCACCTCACTCCCCCCGGAAGTAAGCAAGACTGCGCTGAGGCTTCAGTATTCAACCTTGAATCTTCTTTTAAGACTGCTTCTATTCAATACTCAGATGCCTTGAAGCACAAAGAAACAAAGAGCGTAAGATCTACATCGACCATCCGTGCTTTCATCTCTTTCAATGTGTTGGAATGCCTTTTCAAAAGATGTGGACCCATCGATGAAATTTGTCATCTTACACCCTAACAATTTGATTCCACGATAGTCCGTCGTCTACGCTCAATGTCTCAAGCAATTTCTCCTCCGCAATCAACTCATCTAGATTAACTCTCCCAAGGTACAACAGCGGTCGGTCAGACGATCAATTGCTACATCGCTTCCTTCTAAATCTGCTATGAAATGATCTGGCTGACCAATAACCTGAACGGGCACTATAAGCGCGCTGTCGACATTCAAATCGGTAACATTGAAGAGATCATCGGCAGCAATGTCTTCTGCAGGGTGATCCGCTTTCATACCTGGCAAGCCGCTGAAATTTGATGGTGAACCCTTTCTGAGGGTCGACGGGCAATCCTGCTTGAGCCTGAGAGCTTTCTTATCGCGACCACTGCCGAAGCTGGACCACTGTCTGTCATTTTAGAACTCGGACGTTTTTTCTTTGTCACGGTGACAAGTCATAGCCTTCGTCGTACGTCCGTCAAGGGAATTCATCCTTCACCCTAAAAGACACATCCTGCCAAAGCCCAGGTTTACTTGAAGCTGGAGGATTCTGTTGCCTAGACTCGCATAAGGATGCATCCTCGGCGCCTACAACGTCGGGGCGCCTTTTCTTTCCGTTCGACTTGTCAGTAGTGTCATTTTTTCTAGGCGTTCCACCAGCAGAGCCAAGTTGACTGGAAGGATGTAGGCCGCGGAAGATGGCTTCGCTCTTCCAGTGTCCTGCCCAACGCCAGGCCTCGTAGAAGTCAAATGTCTTCGATTCAGCTAACGGTACGTCTATTGTCATGTTTATCGAGGTATGCTCGAATTCTTTTTGATTTGGTCGCGGTATTCTTCTGAGGGTTCGAGGGATTGTCACTGGCGGGTAGTGTATCGTCCGAAGGGAGTGAATTAGCTTCAAGAGATTTTAGTTCAATTTGCGCAAGCGGCCTGGCGGAGTGAAAAGCCGTTCTAGATATCGCGCAACGGAGTGTCGTTAGTGATCAACAAACGAACAGGAAGGGCGTAAAGCACGGGGAGGATGCAGGGAAATTATTTGAAATACCGGTGGAAGTTCGAAAGACAAACCAAACGTACAAAAATATATAAAAACAATATATGAAAAGATACAAATCCTTTTATTATTTAAAGCGCAGCAGAGTATCAATTGATGGTCAAGATGACATTCACTTTTGGCGTCTTGGGTCGTCACTCGTCAATCACGTGCCTGCCGTGACCGACCGAGAACATTTGAACCTCTTTTCCGGCAAGGGTCTTTCGTCCTTGCAGAACGTTTGTTTACCTTACGAGTACACGACTTGTTTGACACAGCTCACGACATCTTATCTCGAGATATACATCAGACATACATCAAACGTTCTCGGTACCCTAAACACAAGCACGCTCTCAGCTTTCACCATTCCTACACAGGCTCGCGTGGTGAAGAGCTCTGGCCCAAACTCTCGCGTCTCATCACAGAGTGTACGGTCCACTGTTCTCAACCTTCCAAACGACATCAGCTGCCTCTGTCATTGCAAATCCTTATCCCTCCAGTAACATGCAAAGAAGTAAGACGTGTGCCTTGTCAAATATACAATGAAGGCTGAGCATATCACCAGAAACACCGAAAAGAAGATCCATGTGGCATGAATCTCGAAAAGACTCCTTTATTAAGGCTCCCAAGACTCAAATCTTAGATAAACCCCGCCAATGTCCAGGATGCCCAAAGACTTTTAAAAGATCGGACCATGTTCGAAGTCATGTGGAACGCATGCATCCGGCTCTTGCTCCTTCTCTTAAAAAGATCGAGTGCGAGAAGTGCGGCGTGCGTGTCACCAGGCCATGTTACCTTTCTAATCATGATTGCTCGTCGAATTCTCGCTGTATGTATGTTCCTTCGAATTGGATTTTGTCTTTTCTGATCCGCAATTCCATCAACAGCTTCCTCGAAACGCTGCGAGCATTGTTGTGTAAATTTATGTTCCTTGTCTTCTCTCAATCGACACCAACAGTCAAGAAATCACAGCGAGGTTGTAGAACGATCTATGAATCAAAACTTGGGTCTGGCTCCCAAAGAACGTAAGTCGAATTCTTGAGATATCGTTCTGGTCTAACGACATAAGCCTTAGATTCCTCATTACCTGAACCCTCCTCAAGGCTCTCTATCACGCCTGAAGACGCGTCAAATACGTCAAACTGGCCTGCACCTGCGGCAGACCAGGCTCCTATGCTGTCACAAGATTCAGGTGCTATTGTGAGTCAATATTACAGCACAAGCTACCTCTCAACAGCGCCGGAACAAGCTCCACTATTCTGCTTGGACCTCAGCCGAGATCTGATGCAGCCGAGCCCGCTGTGGCTGTCTGTGGCTCCCCCCGTGCAAGCTCCTGCCCTCATCGAGCATGGAGCGGTCGTCTACCGTGAAGACCACATTAGCGATGTTTTGACGCAAGCTCCGATCTTCTCCCAAGACCCTGCAGGAGCTGCTAGTCAAATTGGTTGGGCAGACCCATTTGGATCAGAGCCAGCTACTAGTTACCCCATTCGCACAATGAGGGTTCGAGAGCCTGCTCCAATCTTCTCTCAGGACCCAGGCATAGTCCCTACGGAGCAGAACAGCATATCCTACATTACGGCTACTTCAGTGCATGATCATATCAACCGCTCTGCCTACCTTCCAAGTTTCGAAATTCTATCACAACCCGGGTGGAATTCCTAGTCAATGCAACGGCATAGGCTATCTTGTAGCTCCACAGCTAAGCCTTACATCTTTAAAAGGTCGACCTGTGACTTTGAAATCATTTGTTCACACTGGTTATATTGCGGATGGCTCGGAACAGGTTACAACCTTCTCGCGAAACTAGTCAGAGTTCAACCACAATAGACTAGATACACACGTGATTCAACGACAAGGGACCTTGACTTATTGCCGAACAATACATCCTGTCACTTGAAATAAATCGTCTTGAATGAAAGGATAGGACGATGGTTTTTGTGAGATTGAGATTCGTATCGAAATGTCTCGTAGTAATAGCCAAACGAGGTAAATCAATCAACCCTTGTATTCATAATTGAAACCAATCTTCGAAGTGGTCATATTGCGAACTTGGGCCTTGAGTTCAGACGAGTCCGGTAATATCATTTTTGCAAATTTGCCCAACCGTTTCGGGACTGCAAACACCATGGTAACAGCGTAACCCTCAACGATTTTGAAGCAAAGTCGACCATCTAATACAGTCCTTGCATAAGTAAGCCTATGTTCATGATGCACTCAAGAGATAGATTTACAATCCTCCCTCCTCGAACTTCACCTCCACGGCCTCCATCAAAAGCTCATCCGCAGATATTTCCAACAGTATATCACCCTCTGTAGGCTGCAGCGATCGACAAAGATGTGAGCCTTTGTAGAATAAAGCCCTCGAACTGTTACTCCATAATTGAACCACAAGCGCTTCTCGTTCTTGTTCTCGTGGGTGAAGAAAGAATCCGGGAAGCCGTTGCGTGGAATCCAGCACTGTGTATGCTCCCTGTCCAGACCATGGGAACGCGGACTCAAGAACCTCCCGAATATGCTACTTTCACTATTAGACGATGCGAAACAAACAGACAAACGAAGATTGCTTACGATGTCGTCGACGACGTTGACTCTGCAAAAGTCCAACCCGTCTGCAGTTTTTCGAGGGAACCCCTTTCTGGCGAAGTCCTCAACTCGCTGACCAAAAGTCGATCCTTTCTCTACAACAAACCCATCGGCATTCAATGCTTCTCTCGAGAGTCCACCGTTTATAGAGACAAGAGTCGCAGCAGCCATTGCTTTCGTAACATGGTGGACGATGGCGGGGCCCGCGACACGGACCCAGGCGCTAATAATTGACGTGTGCTGCAAAGAGCCGCTCTAATCGGTGCCGTCGTGAGCTCAATCGCGGACATCAGTGACAAACCGAGAGGCAGCCAGATAAAGAATTACCACACATCTCGTGCCGAGAGTGGGTATAATTGAGGATATGAAGGTTCTGTTCACGTAAGGATTGAGCAGCATGCCCCCAGCAAACTCGACGACCGTCCTTTACCATTGGCGCCAGGCAGCACCCGTTCGATTCAAGAACTCAAGGACCCACGCAAAATCGTTACCTGCTGTGGGTTCGAAGGAACGTGCCGCGGCGTATGAGTCGAGGGTCTGTAGAAGGACGGCCAATACGTGAAGGATGAGAGCTATTCATGAACCGCCATCAGCGATAGGCTCTTCAGAGTCTTGACCTGATACATCGGATTCTTACAGTTGGTCTTCATGAGGGGATGAGATTCTAATTCGAGGACACAGGCGGTCGCCGTTGCCAACAAGGTGGTCTTCGTCAATGAAGGCAAGATCGTTCTACGATATGCCTTACTTTCTGCTTCAAAAGGGAGAGGTGAGACCGCTATGAACATCTCAGCTCATGGAGCCGAAGTCGGTGGCTGAAGCATTCGAACGGTGGTCGGAGTGCCCATGCAGTCAAGGATCGCAGTGCCGTTGCAATCATCTGAATTGGTGACCGGAGAGCGCATGCAGCCATGAAACTGATGATTGGGGCGCCGTTGCAATCACCAAATTGGTGACCGGAGAGTTCATGCAGTTCAGGATGAACATGGCTGGGGGCTTTTTAATTAGAAGCTTGGACGTAGCTCTAGCTTGAGACCGGCATTCGTTGGGGCCCATTGGTTTAGACTCCCTTTTCAGCTTGTCCATCACTTCGTCAATGTGCTTGGTTTTCTCTTGCTCTCTGCATTTCTCCTCTCCTGCGTGTTTTGTTGCCTCGTCTTTGATACTACAAAATACGTTCGATCATTGGCCGCCCTTTTCTGCTCTACTCGCCTCCTGCTATACTATACCTATGCCAGAGCGGGCGCCAGCCGAGCGTCCCGTCAATTAGCTCTCACCGCTCTATGTGATGTTGAGAGAATGTCGAGCCTTGTTGGACGAAGCTGCGGGGCCGTCCATAGCTGTAAAAAATCGGCCCCCTGAAAAAAACCCTCAGGTACTGACCCACAGTAGGATTTCCAATCCTCAGCCACGATAGACTCTGCCTGCTCTCTAACTCATGATGATGGTAACACCACTTCCCTCGCAACATCCCCGGCCACCACAGCTTCGGCGTGCGAATGTCCTTCCGAATTACTCATCCCTACTTATTTTGGCTGCTTGGAAACAAACGAGGACGCGCATCTGCTCCTTGAAGCTTGCTTTCGGGGAGTTCTGCATCGTTCACGTCGTGGACCTCGAGGTTATGCCCCAACTGTTTGGAGCGGTTGCATATTCGTCTGGGCGCAAGATACCTCTGCTGTCGGTTGTTGGAACGATGGACTTTGTTGGACTCCTGTCGGTCGCGACGGCGATTTCTGGATCAGTCGTCAGAAAACCATGGACGAGGGACTGATAAAGAAGACATTAAGCGTCGTGGCTCAAGGATGCTTCCATCACATTGTGTCCTATTACAACTCTCGAAGCACTGTGAAGGAAACCCTAAAAGCGCCGTCCCAGGACATGATCCTTCGAGATTCGCTTCACAACTCCACGACGTATTCCACATCGACCAAAGGTTGTCAATTCCCGCACCCAATATTCAAGGTAAATCTGGTCGACGACAACGCTGAGGATGAGATGGGTAACTACAGCTCGACATCCTTGCAACCCAGTGAGATGCCTCCCGTTAGACTTACCGAAGACGAGTACAACGCTTACAGTCATAAATGTCATCGCGGTGGGTTACGGATCATGCGGCGGGAGGAGTAGATAGAGCTAACTGTGGGGTCGGAAGAAGGGGGTAGCTGCCTCGTGCGATGTACGATAATAACATGCTTTGCCTTTCAAAGACCAAGCATAAGACCAAAGAGTCGGGAAAACCATATTGTAATTCACGGAGTAAATCGCTATTCTTGCATCTATCATGCATTTCTCTTGTAGGGTCCATGTTTCCCTGACCGTCACAATGAGTACGGCAATAGGAGCAAAAAGTGCTTTGAGGAAAAAGGGGGGAGAGAAGAATGATGAAAAGAAGGAAATGGAGGAGAAGAAGGAGAAGGAGAAGCATAATGACCTAGCCTTTGTCTATCAAGCTTGTTCAGATTGATTACAATACATCTTGTTGTCTTCAACATGATCTCTTACATGTAGATTCGTCTCCCACAACGAAAGAGAAACTTCAATGATTCAAAATTCACATCAAAGTCCCAATTCAGAAAATATGAGGTTGATGAGTGAACAACTTAAAATGCCGGAAGGACACTAAAGATCTATTATAGATAGTGTTCCCAATAATAAGGTCTGCACGCATGAGGGCCGAAACTGAACTTTAGATATTTCCAAAAAGGTGCCTGTTTAATAAAAGATCGATGTGCTTGAGGTTTCGTCGCTGCTAAAGTCTCGGCCAAAGGTGAATGGTCTCACCTACGAAGGTTTGTTCCTCCGAGGCCATCTGCTATTGCATTGTAGATGTTCCAAGCAAACTCATTTTCCGACCTCTAATCCTGTCTGCATTCCCATGCTTACATCAACTGGCCTGAAACTGCTATTGCAGCTGCTAGGATTTCTGCTTAGCCTTAGCGGCCATCTTGTCTTTTGCCCATTGACTAACAGCCGCCAGCGCATCTTGGGCGTCATTTTTCCGGTCAAGGAGGAATCCCTGGATCTCGGCGGCTGAAAATATATTTTCCGACAAGCGCGTCGCGAATGCTTCCGCCATATCATCAAGTTCTGCGGGAACAGCAGTCTCATAGGGTGATCTGTACATTCGAATAAAGAGACGCCTTAACTCTTCCTTCCTTGGCAGGGTAAACTCGATTTTCAAGTCAACTCGACCATCCCTAATCAGAGCATCATCAAGCTTCTCTGGGTGATTTGTCGACATGATGAGAACAACACCCTCTGCGGATGCAACCCCATCCACGGCATTAAGAAGGCCAGAAAGCGAGATACCTTGATCTACCTCTGGTCCGGGATTGATCTCCATGATGCTGGACTCGCGCTTTTTCCCGGAAATTGTGCTGGTCCGCCCTCGCACAATACTCGTGGCATCAATATCCTCGAGCAGAACCATGCAAGGGTCAGACATTGCCTGGAATAGCCGTACAAGGTCGTCATCCGTAAGCGTAGGATCACTCAGTAATATGTAATGAATCGTTAACCTGAACTGTCCCGCGAGTGCGAGGCTTAGGCTCGTCTTGCCGGTGCCAGCGGCGCCGTGAAACAGATGACCTCGGCGGTAAGGTATGCCACGGTCGTAATACCAGCGTCGAGTGTTCGGATGCAAGAATTCGGCAATATCACGCTGAATTCTGGATTTTTGATCCGCATTCAAGATGACCGTATCCATAGGTCTGGAACGCCTAGAAATTTTACCGGCCCAAGGTGCTCGAAGTCCTGTTCGCTGTTTTTTATCTAACGGAAGACGAATTTCGGTGTAGGCTTCCTGCATCCTACACTCCCTCTCGCGACTGCGCTGTATAAGATCTTTGATTGGTTTGGTGGACCAACCAAAGCACTTCAGTATAATGTTAAACTCTCTTGCAGACCCTTCTAACAATGAAAACTGTTCTTTGCTTCGACCAATCCAGAACGGCTTTCCATCGTGCCAGCAGAAATATGTTTGGTAGTCCGGTTCGTATGTGAGAGGTATGCCGAGTTTCCAATCATTAAGATCAAATTTGCTGTTGGGGTCGATGTTGCTTTTTACTTTATTCCAATCATCCCGTGGAACCCTTGTGGTGGTCCTGGCTATCAGGGAACGTGAACTTTCAAACATCCTCTGCTCGATAAGGTAATCTAGAACACCGAAATAAAGGTCGTCATAGGATCCAATAACAATTGTTGGTAGAAAGTATCGCTGAGCCAGTGCCCAGATGTTCTTGCTCGCAATCATGAATGTCATCCACGCGATGTAGAGAAAGAGGCCGACTGAGAGGAAAGCATCAGCTTTGATGCCTAGAATGCTCATTGACAATTCGGAGATGACATCGTAGCCTGGTACGTATGTCTCGAATATGCGAGTAGATGACTTTGCTGTTCGCGGCTCGATGATTCCTTCAACATATTGATGAGATATAAAGAAGAGAACGAAGACAACGGAGCAGAGCAGGATAGCCGATATGATCAAGTTGCCAGTGTTCATAGTGAATTCACTTTGGGCCGCTTTGTACTTCTTTCTCAGGCGAGGAGAATATTGGACTGATGTTGTTCAATTCTGCGTAGGTTATAGTGGTGACAGAGAATACAAAGCTTTGCGAAAGGTGTTCCCCCTGCTGAACCCCAACAGCGAGCGGTTCAATGTTCACACCAAGAAGATATCAGTGGCCCGAAATAAGAACTGAGAGCGCCGATTCGAAAATTGCCAATCCGCACGACTTGCAGCAGCGCCACAATTGAATAGACTGTTAATGAACGTCAGCTAAGACTATACGCGTTAGGGAGCAGCGGAGCAGGACAACAATAGCTAGGCTAAGTCCGCCGTTTCACGGCTCAAATCAGCCGCAATCGGTAGCTTTTACTTGCAACTTCTAATTGGTGATCGGAGCGCTCATGCAGCCATGAAATTTGGTGATCGGTGAGCTCATGCAGCCATGAAATTGGTGACCGGAGAGCCCATGCTCAAATCAAAAACATCTGCATGAGATCGAGCCGTCGTTGAGACATCCAAGCGAATCATGAGCATCAACGGCCAAGTGCTGATACCAGTCGCCGTTTCTTGTGTGTCAGGCCACACTAATACCTTCTCATCTCATGCAACTCCGTACTCGCAGCTATCACCTTGTCCATGCAACCTAATAGCGCGTCAGGCAGCTTAGACCCGATCCTGATAGGAGGTAACCCTCAAACAAATGATGCATTGGAAAAGAATGGCCCCTTTGCCCCGTTGGGGCTTGAACAACAGTTGCTTGGTTGCCCCTTATTGCTCTGATAATCGACCAATCAAAAGCCGAGGTTCAAGTAAGAAACGAAGTGGAAAAGGTTGCGGACAGAGTGCAGACTAATTCTTGGGTAGAGAAAAGACCTAACAGCAACACCGTCAACGAGCTGGAAGATTCACCAACATATACTTCAAGACTTTGGCCAAAGCACCGACAAACATCTCTAGTCTACTTTTAGTGACGGAGCGCGACATCCAAGAAATTATCACCAGGCAAAAGCTCACACAATGTCTTTCCCTGCGTTCACGTCTTGCTATTGCTTGTTTGGAGTCTCGCAAACATAGAGAAAGCAATCACAATCGTTGAAGAAGATGTTCCCTGGAGGCAGATTTGCTCATTTCTCAATACGTTGGCAAAGCACGAAGCTATGACGTCGAAGATTTATGCAGATGTATTTCCCGGACAGGAGTCTGATCGACCATTGCCAGAGGATTTCGTTGTGCGCGGCCAGATGTATAGTCTGTGGTATTATCCTAGGGCTTGGTTTGAGGATGCAAATATTGATGAAGAAGAGCGCTTGCTGGAACTACCGTCTACGACTGCATCACGAGTGGAAAGAATACTGTGGCTTGGAATTCGCATCGCATCGGTATGTCCGACCTTTGCCTAGTACGGGAAGATAGCGCTGACATACTTCAGTTTAATCGATGGATACGTTATGACAAGAAGTTCACAACGTTTCAATTGGGAGAATAGAGTCTTGATGGACTGAGTTAATTCTGATGCTCATGTGGCATGTACAGGACAAGCTAGCTGGCTCCAGCTGGTCCTCCCAATAGAAAGAGCAAGTAAGGACAGCCAAATCTCGTAGAGCCGTGACTATCGCCAATACTCTAAAGGCGAGGGTGATCATGTCGGATAGGGGTGCGGCCTACCAAGCTTACT
>JAABUR0100008031.1_pt1 | contig 12295 bp, 14 predicted proteins | sample 5560091 | NCBI WGS metagenome assembly JAABUR01 (sample SAMN10711879, study PRJNA513375) | rock metagenome | isolation source: Antarctica rocks | place: Antarctica: Victoria Land, University Valley sud
TGGCGTCGGTGTCCTTCGTCGCGGTCGCCGGCTCGGGCGCGACGCCGCGCAGCGCCGCGCTCAGCGCCCGCTCCATCGCGGCGGCGTCCGGGAACCGGTCCGCGGGGTCGCGCTCGAGCGCGCGCGCGACGACGAGCGACAGCGGGCGCGGGATCTCCGGGTCGAGCTCGTGCAGCGGCGGCGGGGCCGTCGCGTCCTGCTGGCGCGCCAGGTCGGTCAGCGAGGCCGCCTCGTAGGGCAGCCGGCCCGCCAGCAGCTGGTAGGAGACGACGCCGAGCGCGTAGAGGTCCGAGGCGGGGCCGGCCGACTCGCCGCGCGCCTGCTCCGGCGAGAGGTAGGCGGCGGTGCCGAGCACCGAGCCGACCTTGGTCATGTCGGAGTGCTCGGCCGCCTTGGCGATCCCGAAGTCGGCCAGCTTGACCTGCCCGCCGTCGCTCGAGCGCAGCAGGTTTCCCGGCTTGACGTCGCGATGCACTACGCCGTTGCGGTGCGCGTAGTCGAGGCCCCGGCAGGCCTGGGTGAGGATCGACACGGCGTCGGCCGGCTCCAGCCGGCCGAGCTCGCGCAGGATCTCGGCGCAGCTCGGGCCGTCGACGAACTCCATCACGATGAACTGGCGCCCGGTCGACTCCTCCGCCCCGAAGTCGAACACCTGGACGACGTTGGGGTGCACGAGCTTGGCCGCGGACAGCGCCTCGCGGCGGAAGCGCGAGATGAAGTTCGCGTCGGCCGCCAGGTGCTCGGCCAGCAGCTTGACGGCGACGTAGCGCTCGAGCCGGGTGTCGAGCGCGAGCTGCACCGTGGCCATGCCGCCGACGCCGAGGCGGCGCTCGAGCCGGTAGCGGTCTGCGAAGAGGGTGTCGGCGGTCATCCTTCCCCCGGAGGAACACCGCCGGTGCCCGGTGGTTCCTCGGGCGGCGGCTCGCCCTCCGTGCCGGGCACGACCGTGGCCGTCGGCGGCTCCGTTGTCGGCGAGGGCGTCGGCGTCTCGGTCGGCGTCTCCGTCGGCGTCTCGGTGGGGGTCGCGGTCTCGGTCGGCGCCTCCGTCGGCGCCGGTGTGGCCGTCGTCGTCGGCTCCGGGGCGGAGCACTCGTCGCGGATCGCCGCGTCGAGGTGGTCCAGCCAGTCGCGCAGGTTCGCCTTCAGCCGCTTGTCGGTCCTGCGCGGCAGGCCGGCGAGCTGCTGCTCGGCCTCGCGCACCGACCGGCGCGCCGTGGCGCACTCGCCGGCGGCCGACGCGTCGCCCGCCTCGCGCACACGCGCGCTGAGCTGGTCGGCTTCGGACTGAGGGATCAGCGCCGTGTTCTCCGAGCCGCAGCCGGCGAGCACGAGCGCGCCCAGCCCGGCCGCGAGGAGCGGAGATCGGAACGCCATCGGGTCTAGCAGGCTAGTCCCTTCACCCGCGGCAGCGGCTCATTGCCCGTACTGGAGCCGCTCGGCCAGCGAGTCGGGCAGCCGCGCGGCGCGGATCGCCGCCTGGGCGCTCGCGATGTCGTACTCGGATCGGCGCCACTCGGCCGTCCTGGCCTGCGTGTCGAGCACGAGCCAGGCCGCGCGCGGGTCCCCGTCGCGCGGCTGGCCGGTGGAGCCGGGGTTCAGCAGCCACTCGCCGGTGCCCAGGTCGAGCCGGTCGTCGGCGCGCCGCGTGGAGCCGGAGGCCGGCTCGCCCTCGGGCCGGTGGAAGGAGAGCGCGACGTGGGAGTGCCCGATCAGCGAGATCCGCTGCCCGGCGGTGCGCGCGGCGTCCAGGCACAGCTCCGCGGTCAGCCCCGAGAGCACGTACTCCCAGATCGGGTCGCGCGGAGAGGCGTGGTAGAGGCCGAGGCCCTCCGCCTCGCCGGACGGCGAGAGCCCGAGCAGGAACTCACGCGTCTCGGGCCGGATCACGTCCTGGGTCCACTGGGCGGCGAGCGCCGCACCGCGCGAGAAGTCCTCCAGCGAGAGCGTCCCGACGACCGCGAGGTCGTGGTTGCCGGCCAGGCAGATCGCGCAGTTGGCCTCAGCCAGCGCGACGCAGGCGTCGGGGTGGGCGCCGTAGCCGACGAGGTCGCCGAGGCACCACAGCTCCTCGACCTGGGCCTCCTGGGCGGCCGCGATCACCGCCTCGAACGCGTGCCGGTTCCCGTGGATGTCGGATGCGATCGCGACGCGCACGCCTAGAGTCTGTTCGGTGAGGAGGTCATGGCGCCTGCCGGTTGCGCTCGTCACCGCGGTGCTCGTCGCTGAGGGCGCCGTGGTGCTGATGCGTCCTCGCGACCGCGGGCCCGAGCCGGTCCGGGTCGAGCCGCGAGCCTACTTCAGCGCTGCGCAGATCGAGAAGGCCGAGGCCTTCCGCACCGGCCAGCTGTGGATCTACGCCGCCCAGACCGCGATCGGCCTCGGCGTGCTCGCGCTGCTCGTCCGCCGGCCGCCCGAGCGGCTCGCGGCGCTGCGGCGCCCGTCTGCCTCGCGTAAACGCTCGTCACCGGCTTCGCCTCGCGCGGGCGCCGCCGTGGCGGCTGCGATCTCAGTCGCGACGGGGCTCGCGGCGCTCCCGCTCTCTGCCGTCGCGCGCGAGCGGGCCAAGGACGTCGGCCTCGTGACGCAGGACTGGGTCGGCTGGGCCGGCGACGTGGCGAAGTCGCAAGCGATCGGCGCCGGCTTCGCCGCGCTGGGCGGCGCCGTGCTGGTGTTCGGGATGCGCCGCTTCCGGTCGCGCTGGTGGATCCCGGGCGCCGTGGTGGTCGTCGCGTTCGGCGCGATCACCACCTACGCGGGCCCGGTCGTGCTCGACCCGCTGTTCAACAAGTTCACGCCGCTGCCCGGCGGGGAGCTGCGCTCCGACGTGCTGCGGCTGGCGCGCGAGGCCGGCGTCGACGTCGGCCAGGTCTACGTGATGGACGCCTCGCGTCGCACGACCGCCGCCAACGCGTACGTCAACGGGCTCGGGCACACCAAGCGCGTCGTGCTCTACGACAACCTGATCAAGGACTTCACGCCCGCCGAGACGCGCCTGGTGGTGGCGCACGAGCTCGGCCACGTGCGCCCCCACGACATGCGCAACGGGCTGATCTGGCTCGCGCTCGTCGCGCCGGTGGGGATCTGGGCCGCGGCCGTCCTCGCCGAGCGCCTGACGCCGCGCGGCGCCGCGCTCGGACCCCGCGCCGTGCCGGCCGTCGCGCTCTCGATCGCGATCGTCGTGCCCGTCGTCACGATGGTCTCCAACCAGCTGTCGCGCGACGTCGAGCGGCGCGCGGACGCGTTTTCGCTCGCGTTGACCCACGACCCGCAGACGTTCATCGCGTTCCAGCGGCGGATCGCGGTCAAGAACGTCTCCGATCCCGACCCGCCGGCGATCGCGCGCTTCCTGCTCGGCACGCACCCGAGCACGATGCTGCGCATCGGCCAGGCCGAGGCCTTCGCGCGGTGAAGTACACCGTGCTGGCGGTCGGCCGCCTGCGGTCGCCGTTCGCCGACGACGTCGCGCACTACCACCGCATGCTCACCGGCAAGGCACGCGTCGAGCTGGTCGAGGTGCGCGAGGACGAGCAGGTCGAGCGCCGGATCCCCCCGCGCGCCTACACCGTGCTGCTCGACGTGACCGGCCGGACGTACGACTCGGTCGCGTTCGCGCGCTGGCTGGAGGACCGGCGCCAGGGCGGCCGCGACGTCTGCTTCGTGATAGGCGGGGCGTGCGGGACGGAGCTCGAGCGATGCGACGAGCGGCTCTCGTTCGGCCCGATGACGTTCCCGCACCAGCTCGCCCGCGTGATGCTGATCGAGCAGCTCTACCGCGCGCACAAGATCCTGGCCGGCGAGCCCTACCATCATTAGCCCCCGATGACGCCCCTGAACGATCTCAAGACGGCGGTGCAGACGGCCGCCGCCGAGCTGCGCAACGGCGGCGCCGCGAGCGACCGCCTCAGCCTCGAGCGGCCCAAGCGGGCCGGCTTCGGCGACTACTCCACCAACGCGGCGATGCTGCTGGCGCCCGCGCTGGGAGAGCCGCCGCGCGCCGTCGCCGAGCGCCTCGGAGCGGCGCTGCAAGAGCGGCTCGCCGGCCGCGTCGAGAAGGTCGAGGTCGCTGGGCCGGGGTTCCTCAACCTGTTCCTCACCGACGCCTGGCACGTCGCCGCGGTCGACGAGGTGCTCGCCGCCGGCGACGCGTTCGGCGCCGGGACGGAGGGCCAGCGGATCCAGGTCGAGTTCGTCTCCGCCAACCCGACCGGCCCGCTCACCGCCGCCTCCGGTCGCCACGCCGCGTTCGGCGACGCGCTCGCGCGGATCCTCGAACTGGCCGGCAACCACGTCGACCGCGAGTACTACTTCAACGACTCGGGCGGCCAAGTCCAGCGCCTCGGGCGGTCGATTCTCGCCCGCGCGCGCGGCGAGGATCCGCCGGAGGACGGCTATCAGGGCGAGTACGTCGCCGAGCTCGCCGCCCGGATCCCCGACGCGGCGTCCAAGTCGGCCGACGAGCTGGCCGCCGCGGGCGTGGAGACCCTGATGGCGCGCATCCGCGCGACGCTCGAGCGCTTCCGCGTGCACTTCGACCGCTGGTTCCTGGAGGCCGTGCTGTACGAGGGGGATCCCAGCCCGTGGGAGCGCGCGCGCGAGCAGCTCGCGGCCGAGGACCGCTCCTACCGCTCCGAGGGCGCCCTGTGGCTGCGCACGACGGCGCTGGGGGACGACAAGGACCGGGTGCTCGAGCGCTCGAGCGGCGAGCCGACCTACTTCGCGGCGGACGTCGCCTACCACTGGGACAAGCTCGACCGCGGCTACGACCGGCTGATCAACGTGCTCGGCGCCGACCACCACGGCTACGTGGCGCGGCTGAAGGCGGCCATCGCGGCCGTCGGCGCGGACCCCGATCGCCTCGAGGTCCCCATCCTCCAGTTCGTCCACGTCGTCGAGGGCGGCGAGCGCGCCTCGATGTCCAAGCGGCGCGGCGACTTCGTCTCGCTCGAGGAGCTGATCGAGGAGATCGGCGTCGACGCGACGCGCTTCTTCATGCTCTCGCGCTCGGCCGACTCGACGGTCGACCTCGACCTGCGGCTGGCGCGCGAGCAGTCCTCCGAGAACCCGGTGTACTACGTCCAGTACGCGCACGCCCGGATCGCCTCGGTCCTGCGCAAGGCGGGCGAGGCGCGCGTCGCCGCGGCGCTCGCCGCCCCGCGCGACGGGCTCGCGCTCGAGCCGGCCGAGCGCGAGCTGGTCAAGAAGCTGCTCGCGTTCCCGGCCGAGGTGGCCGAAGCGGCCGAGCGGCGTGCGCCGCACCGGATCGCCGCGTACGCGCTCGAGACGGCGCAGGCGTTCACCGCCTTCTACCGCGACTGCCGCGTCGTGGGCGCCGAGCCGGAGGAGCTCGAGTCGTTCCGGATCGCCCTCAGCGTGGCGGCGCAGCGCGTGATCGCCCGGGCGCTGGGGCTGCTCGGCGTCGCGGCGCCGGAGAGCATGTAACTCCCGCACCGGAGCCGATGCCGTGCGGCGCCGGCTCCGCCGAGAGGCCGCCCCCGCTAGGCGGCGGCGAGGAGCGGAGCGTTCTCAGAGCTCGCCGAACAGGTTGAGCCCGAGCGAGTCCAGCCCCTGCTGGGCCTCGGTGTTGAGCCGCGTGAGCTCGCCGGTGAGCAGCAGCACGCCCATCGCGATCAGCACGAGTCCCGAGACCGCCGTGATCGCGACGTAGCGGTCGCGCAGCCAGCGGAACGCCCCCCACGCGCGGGTGAACGCGAGCGCGGTGAGCAGGAACGGGACGCTGAGCCCGAGCGAGTAGAAGAGCAGCAGCATCGCGCCGCCGCCGAGCGAGTCCTGCGTCGACGCGGCGGTCAGGATCGCGCCGAGCGTCGGGCCGATGCAGGGCGTCCAGGCGAACGCGAACGCGGCGCCGGCGATCAGCGGCCCGCCCGAGCCGGCGCGCGAGATCAACGCGTCCGGCCGCCACTCCCGGTTGAGCTTGGGCACGAACGGCGTCAGCAGGAACAGCACGCCGAGCGCGACGATCACGCCGCCGGCGACCTTGTCGAGCGTCCCGCGGGAATCCTGCAGCGCCGAGCCCAGGCCGGTCGCCGTCATACCGAGCGCGACGAACACCACCGTGAACGACAGGCAGAAGACGATCGCCGGCAGCAGCACCTTGAGCAGCGAGCGCTCGCCCTGTTGCAGCTCGGCGACGCTCACGCCCGAGACGGCCGACAGGTAGCCGGGCACGAGCGGCAGCACGCAGGGGGAGATGAACGACACGAAGCCGACGGCGAACGCCGCGACGACCGTCGTGTCGACGCCGCTCACTGGTCGAACGCCGCCAACTCGGCGTCGAGCCGGCGGGCGTCGTCCGGATCGAGTCCCGGCCCGCCGTCGTCGGGCCCGCCGCCGCGCGCGCGGCGCCAGCGCCGGGCGGTGACGACGACCAGCCCCAGCGCGGCGAGCGCCGCCAGCAGCGGGACGAGCCAGGCCGTGAGGTCGAAGCCCTCGTCGGACGGCTCGGCCAGCACGCGCGGGCCGTACTCCGCCACCAGCGCGGCCTTGACCTGCTGCTTGGTCCGGCCGGCGGCGATCAGCTCCGCGATGAAGGCGCGCTCCTGGTTGGCCACCTCGGAGTTCGAGACGTTCAGCGCCGTCCCGCACTCCAGGCACATCACCTCGTCCTCGACGTCGGGCAGCGAGGTGCGCGGCGTCGCGCCGGCCGCCGCCGGCGCCAGCACGGCCAGCGCGAGCAGGGCGGCGATCAGCCCGCGCATCACGCCGCCTCGTCGAGCAGCGGCGGCAGCGTCTCGTCGAGCCACTTCTGCGTGACCGGGAAGCGCCGGACCGCGGCGACCCGCCCCTGACGGTCGATCACGTAGTTCTCCGGGTAGCCGGTCTGGCCCCACTCGCGCACGAAGCTGCCGTCGCGGTCGCGCAGGTTGGGGTAGGTGAGCCCGAACTCGCCGACCGCCTTCAGGGCGGCGCCCGAGTTCTCCTTGACGTCGATCCCGAGCACGGTCCCGCCGCGGGCGGAGAGCATCTTGTGCGCCTTCTCGATCAGCGGCAGCTCGTCGCGGCACGGCTCGCACCAGGACGCCCACACGTTGACCAGCACGACCTTGCCCTTGTAGTCGCCGAGCGACCCGGTCCCGGTCCCGCCGAGCACCGGCAGGGGGCCGCGCGCCGGCGGCGCCGTCCGCTCGCCCTTCGCGGTCGCGGTGTCGAGCGTGGTGTCGACGCCGGTCGTGGTCAGCCCGTAGGCCAGCAGGCCGACGAGCAGGGCCGCGGCGACGGTGACGGGCCAGTAGACGCGGGGGCGCATGCCCTCCAAGGGTACCTTCGCCCAACCGGTATCCTCGTCGGCGCGCGCGGGCGTTGTCCAATGGCCAAGACGTTGGCTTCCCAAGCCAAAGATGGGGGTTCGATTCCCCTCGCCCGCTCTGGTGCTTGCGCTACCAGGCCTGCTCGGTGCCACAGTGCGGGCAGCCGACCGAGGTCGTCACGGACGCCTTGAAGGCGAAGCCGCACGCGCACGAGTAGAGCGCGCGGTCCTCGGGGCCGCCGCCGCGGCGGGCGTCGCGTGCCTCGACCGCCTCGGGGTTCGCCGGCCGCGGGCCGTCGAGGCGAGCGGGGCGTGGTGGCCGCGTGGATCCGCGGCGCTTGGGGAGGCGGGTGGTGAGCTGCATGAGCCGTCCATCGAAGACAACGCTCGTCATCGCCTTTGGTTTCGCCGGTGTGCGCGTGAACACCTTTGAGAGTTGTTAAGGCGGTCCCCGGCGGCGAACGTCGAAAGCGACGCAGCGGAGCTCGTCGAGTCGCCATACTGAGAGGCGATGGATCCGTCGCGCAAGCGCAAGACCCGCCTCGTCGTCGCGCTCACCTGCGCGCTGCTGCTCGCCGGCGCGCTCGTGTACACGAGCTTCTCGGCCGCCAGCGAGGCGCGCCAGCCGAGCCAGCTCGCCGCCGCCCAGGCCGGCAAGACCTACCAGCTGACCGGCAAGGTGGCCGCGGGCAGCTGGAAGCACGCCGGCACCGTGCACACGTTCCGCGTCGAGGACCGGGACGCGAGCCGCGGCGGCGCCACCGTGCCGGTGCGCTACGTCGGGCAGGTCCCCGACCCGTTCCGGGAGGGCCGCGAGATCGTGATCGACGTGCGCAAGCGGGGCGGCGTGTTCGAGGGCCAGCCGGACTCGCTGGTGACCAAGTGCCCGTCCAAGTTCTCGGCCGAGCCGAAGACCTAGCGTAGGCCGTGGCGCTCGCCGGCTTCCTCTGCCTGGCCGCCGCGCTGGCGATCTGCGTCTACGGCATCGCCGCCTCGCTGTACGGGGCGCGCGCCGGGCGCCGCGAGTACGTCGCCTCGGGCCGCCGGGCCGTCTACGCGCTGGCCGGGATGCTCGTCGTGGCGATGGCGATCCTGCAGGCGGCGTTCGTCCGCTCGGACTTCGCGTTCGCGCTGGTCGCGAGCCACTCGAGCACCACCACGCCGCTGTTCTACCGGCTGACGGCGGTGTGGTCCTCGCAGGAGGGCTCGCTGCTGCTGTGGGTGCTGCTGCTGGCGCTGTGGAGCAGCGCGATCCTCTTCCTCACCCGGCGCAAGCTGCGCGAGGTCGCGCCGTACGCCACCGCCGTGCTGCTCGGCTTCGGCGCGTTCTTCTGCGCGGTGCTGGTGTTCCTGGAGTCGCCGTTCGACACGCTTGCGGCGCCGCCCACCGAGGGCGCCGGGCTGAACCCGCTGCTGCGCCACCCGAGCATGATGATCCACCCGCCGATGCTCTACTCGGGCTACACGCTGTTCGCGGTGCCGTTCGCGTTCGCGGTCGGCGCGCTGGTCACCCGGCGGCTGGGGTCGGAGTGGATCCGCAGCACGCGGCCGTTCACGCTGGCGGCCTGGCTGTTCCTCGGCTTCGGGATCATGCTCGGCGCGCGCTGGTCCTACATGGAGCTGGGCTGGGGCGGCTACTGGGCCTGGGACCCGGTCGAGAACGCGTCGCTGATGCCATGGCTCACCGGCACCGCGTTCCTGCACTCGGTGATGATCCAGGAGAAGCGCGGGATGCTGAAGGTGTGGAACGTCTCGCTGGTGCTGGCCACCGGCGTGCTGGCGATCCTCGGCACGTTCCTCGTGCGCTCCGGGATCCTGCAGTCGATCCACGCGTTCGGCGCCTCGACGCTGGGGATCCCGTTCCTGGCGCTGATCGTGGTCATGATCGCCGGCTCGATCGCCCTGGTGGCGAGCCGCGCCGAGTCGCTGCGGTCCGAGCACCGGCTGGACTCGCTGCTCTCGCGCGAGGCGGCGTTCCTGCTCAACAACCTCGTGCTGGTCGCGCTCTGCTTCGTCGTCTTCTGGGGCACGTTCTTCCCGCTCATCTCCGAGGCGCTCACCGGCGACGAGGCGTCGGTCGGCCCGCCGTGGTTCAACCGCTACATCACGCCGCTCGCGCTGATCCTGGTCTTGCTGTCGGGCGTCGGCCCGCTGATCGCGTGGCGGCGTGCGACCGTGGCCAACCTGCGGCGCAACTTCGCGCTGCCGGTCGGCGCCGCGGTGCTCATGGTCGTCGCGCTGCTGCTCGCCGGCGTGACCGGCTCGGTCGGCGCGCTGCTGATGTTCACGTTCGCCGCGTTCGTGTTCGGGGCGCTGGGGCAGGAGCTGTGGCGCGGCGTGCGCGCCCGCCGCGCGATGTCGCTCGACTCCGTACCGGCCGCGCTGGTCGCGCTGGTGCGGCGCAACCGGCGCCGCTACGGCGGCTACCTGGTCCACGCCGGCGTGGCCGTGATCTTCGTCGGCGTGGCCGCCTCCTCGGCGTTCCAGACGCAGCGGCTGGTGGAGCTGCGGCCCGGCCAGACCGAGCGGATGGGCGACTATGCCGTGACCTACGATCGGCCGACGTCGCGGCTGGTCGCCGCGAGCAACGGCCGGCTGGAGCGGATCGACCTCGGCGCCCGGCTGAAGGTGCGTCGCGGCGACGGGCCGGTGCGGACGCTCGACACCTACAAGTCGTACTTCCCGAGCACCGATCCGACGCTCGGCCCGATCTCCCGCTTCTTCGAGGGCGAGGCGACCACCGAGGTCGGCCTGCGCGCCGGTCTGCGCCGGGACCTGTGGACGGCGGTGGCGCCCGACATCGGCAGCCTGCGGCCGCGCATCGACGAGGGCGACAAGGTGTTCGCCGACGCCAAGGAGCTCTCCGAGGCCGACCGCGGCGCGTTCCTGGCCCAGGCGCTCGACGGCCTGAGCCGGTCCTACACCGACAACCCGCCGCCTGCGACGTTCCGGCTGATCGCCTCGCCGATGGTCGCCTGGATCTGGCTCGGCGCCCTGATCGTGTTCGCGGGCGCATCGGTCGCGCTGTGGCCCGCCGGCGCCCGCGCGCGCCGGCCGGCCACCGCCGCCGGGCTCGCGCGCGTCGCGCGCGAGCTCGAGCGCGCCTAGCTCCCGGCCGCCCGTGGAGGTCGTGCTCGTGCTCGTGCTGGTGGCCGTCGCCGTGCTGGTGATCAGCGGCCCGCTGCGCCCCGGGCACGCGGGGGAACGGGATGCGGTCGACCGCGCCCAGCGGGCCGACCTGGAGGCCGCGCGCGACGCCAAGTACGCCGAGATCCGCGACGCAGAGCTCGACTACCGCACCGGGAAGCTGTCCCAGGAGGACTGGCGCGGGCTCGATCGTCAGCTGCGCGGTGAGGCGGTCGAGCTGCTGCACCGGCTCGACGCGCTCGACGAGGGCGAGGAACCCGCGTAGTACCCTGATCCGCCGATGTACACGGTCCTCTCCGTCCTGCAGGTCTTCATCGCCGTCGTCCTGATCTTCCTGGTGCTGCTGCACTCGGGCAAGGACGCCGGCATGTCGGGCGCGTTCGGCGTCGGCGTGGCCGGCGGGAACACGGGCGGCTCGCTGATGGAGCGCAACCTGGACCGCTGGACCGTCCTGTTCGCGATCCTGTTCGTCCTGAACACGATCGCGCTGCTCAAGACCTAGCGGGTCAGCCGACGATCGTCACGCCGCCCCGCGCGCGCAGCGCCGGCGCGAGCGTCGCGCCGATGGTCAGCGCGGAGTCGTCGTCGGTGGGGACGAGCTGCTGGGACGCGGTCAGCGCCTCGGTGCCGGCCAGCACCGCGACGGGGTCGATCTCGGCCAGGCCCGTGACCGCCCAGGCCCGCTCGCCGGCCTCGATCATCTGGGCGCCGTCGAGCAGCCAGCCGCGCTCGGTCGGCAGGAAGGCGGGGATCGACAGGCCCAGCGCGACCGGCGCGGCGAGCTCGTCGGCGTCGGCCGCGCCGCCGCCGACCAGGACCAGGTGGTCGGGCCACGGCTCGGCGTGACCGGGCCGGGTGGCGTGGCCCGTGGAGCCGCCCGAGGCGGTGTCGGAGACCACGCGATGCGCGACGCCGTCCTGGATGAGCGCCACCGGCTCGCGCCCGATCCCCTCGGCGTCGTAGCTGCGCGGCAGCGTGCCGGGGAACCGGGGGGAGTCCGAGAGGTTGACGTTCGGCGCCACGATCCGGGCGCCCCGGCGGGCGGCGAGCAGCCCCTCGCTCCCGGCCAGCTCCGGCTTGAGCGCCTCGAGCACCTGCGCGACGGCGACGGGACCGAGCACCACGGCGGGCTCGCCCGGCTCGGCGGTCTGCGGGGCGCCCTCGTGGAAGCCCGCCTCGGCCGCCGCGACGAGCGCCGCGACGTCGAGCCCCGACGGGCCGGTGGCCGCCGCCAGCGGCCGGCCGGGCGCATGCACCTCGGCCGTGGCGAACGTGCGCTGCTCGAACGCGGCCACGCCGCGGGTGGAGGCGATCGCCACGCGGGCCGCCCCGGCGCGCAGCTCGACGGCGAGCCCGTCGCCGGCCGCGTCGGCCAGGTCCGCGGCCACCGCGGCCGCGTCGAGCCCGAGCACCGCGGGGTCCCAGCCGTCGTGCAGGCGCCCCGGACGCGGGTCGGGCAGCCGCCGCGCGTCGACCGGCTCGCGGTCCAGGGCGGCGTGTGCGGTCGCGGCAGCCACGGCGCGCTGCAGGCCCGGTTCCCCGAGATCGGTCGTGGAGGCGGCGCCGACGCGCCCCTCGCGCAGCACGACCAGCTCGGCGGTGTGCTGTACGAGGTCGGAGACGCCGTGCTCGCCGACCGCGAGCCGGCGCTCCCACCACACGGTCGCTTGCCCCTCGCAGTCGAGCTGCGTGAGCGCCTGCTGGGCGAGGTCGGTGAGGTCGGCTTGCGAGGGCGCCATGGGGCGCGGGAGGGTAGTCGGTCGGCGTCAGAACGCGGCGTCGTAGAGCGCGCGCAGCTCGGCGCGGTCCGCGCGCGGGGGCGTGTGGTCGAGCTCGCGCCGCGCGGCCGCCGCGCCGGCGCACGCGTCGAGCGCGGACGCCTCC
>JAABUR0100008035.1_pt1 | contig 12294 bp, 22 predicted proteins | sample 5560091 | NCBI WGS metagenome assembly JAABUR01 (sample SAMN10711879, study PRJNA513375) | rock metagenome | isolation source: Antarctica rocks | place: Antarctica: Victoria Land, University Valley sud
AGACAAACCCCGCCAACAGACTTTGATCTGTTGTTCAACGGAGGAGCGCAAGGGCGGGACAATGTCTGCATGGGGCGCAAATGACTGGCGCGATGCATGCATGCAGGTTTGTGTCAAGTGAAGTCAAGCTGAAATGCAGTACACCTTACTGTGTGCTTGAGCATTGTGTGTGCTCGAGTAATGCTCAGCAGTATGTGTGCTTGAGTGATGTTCAGAGCGCATTAAGCTGTCCAACCTCAAGCAAGCAAGCGCATTCTCAGCAAGGCACTCTGCAGCCGCTCCAACTCCCCCACGCCTAGATCGAGGCAGTTGAAGAATATTGGGGAGGCTTCTTTTTTTTTTGGCTATACGCACACGCGCAAGCCCTTACGGCAGATCACTGGTATGCCAGCACAAGCTAGCAGTGGTTGGAATGTGCCTGCCTGCGTGCCTTTCACAACCACAAAACTCACATACACCACTTGCCTCCGGCATATCCGCCAGGACACCAGTGTAGCGTCATGAGCATATTGAGCCTGGATACATGTTTGCGTGCCAGCATAAACCCTGCATGTCACAAGATACAGCTCTAGTACGGAAGCTCCTCGCCGTCTTTGGCGGCGGAGAAGTACTTGCCGCTGTCCGCCTTGGTCAACCGCTGGATCAGCGCGATGTGCTTGGCCGTGCTCTGCTCTACGCTCAGCTCAGGCGCGGACCCCGTCACCTGCCGCGCGCGCGTCCTCCGCTTGATGACAGTAGTCTGCAACCAACACAGGCCAGCGGGGGTGCCGCCATGAGGTGTGTCTACGCTCACACTGCTAGGACAGTGCCATGGCATACAGCGGCTGTCGGCTTGTTTGTGCGCACCTCCTTAGTGTCGCTGCGCGAGCCCATGTCGGTGTCCACCCAGCCGGGGCATGTGCAGATAACAGTGAAGCCCTCATCCTTCAACGCGCCCGCCAGCACAGACGTCTCTGCGAGCAGACATCATGCATTTTATCACAGCATGCGCGCACGCAAGCGTGTAGCGCAAGCAAGCATGGACGCAAGCAAGCAAAGCACTGCATCGCCTGCATCCTCGTCAGTCACATGCTGCTCCATCTAGCCGGCACCGTCCCCTGTGTCTCTTTAACACTGTGTCCATCAGTGCGCGCAACTGCTTGATATTCAAAAGCTCACATAGAGAGGGAGTCTGCCAACAGCATGCTCTCTTGTGCATGACCTCACATGCATATATATCATTATGGCGCCAGAGCAGCTCCGTGGGTCACGCACGCGCGGCTCATGGTGGGGCGCGAACGCGCACGCATGCTGAGCGCGGCCTGGGGCCAGGCACAGTCAGGCCTACAGCCCCTGCGGCAGGGGCGCGCACGCATGTTGAGCGCCGCCTTGGAGGACGTGTAGCTGATGATCTTGCCGCTCAGCGGCGTGCCGCCGGCGCGGTTCTCTTTAATGGAGCCCAGCTCGGACGAAACGTTGACGATCGTGCGCGTGTCCTTCTTCTTCAACAGCGGGTAGAACGCCTGCGTGGTGATGAACGGACCCACCGTGTTGACCTCCAGAACGCGCAGGTAGTCGCTGGGCTCCCTGCGCAGCGTCTGGCGGCCCTCAGCACGGCCTGCAGCACGTCTGGCACGGGGCAAAGGGCGATAATGGCAATAGGCAAGAACCGCGGCCTGTGATGACTTGATGCAAAGAGGCGCGACGCAGCATAGCATACGCATATGTGGGTTGCACGTCCACAGACAGCAATGTGCATGTTCACAGCGAGGGGCGCACGTCTCCAGGGCAGGCGCGACCTTGTTGTCCATGACCCCTGCGGGCCGGCATCGTCAAGATTTATTGCCAGGAGGCGTCAGTCATCAGCGAGACACAGCGCTGTGCAACACTTGCGACCATCTAGTGCCGTCAACCTTCCTGCACACAAGTAGCACCTTCCCCTCTCATTTAATGCAACAACTCATCATGTGCTTGACAACCGAAGCTCAGGGACAGCATTCCTTACACTCTGCCACACCTGAACAGCACAGCAAAGATGCGTATGGTTCAGAAGAAGCAGCCAGCATACACGGTAAATAGCGCCTATTGCAACACCACTTACACGAGATGTGCACAGCAGCAGACAGTACTTTGCATGAAGTGCTTTTCGCCACAACATACTGGAGCTTCAATATGTACTGCTATGCAGGGAGCTTACCAGCCATGTTGATCAACACATCAACTCCGTCAGGCAAGCTCTTCTCCACGGCAGCCGCAGCAGCCTGCACTTTGCACTAACTGCTTCAGAAACACCCTGGCAGCACTATGCCTACAGAGAGCAACTGTGTTGTCGACAAACAGCTCTCCCTTCAAAACAGCTCTCCCTTCCAAACAGCTCTTCGTTCAGGAAACACATAGCTATGCAGGCCTGGCAATGTACAAAAATATTGCCAATAAACAGACCGCTGCACGTGCACTGCGTCTAAAAGAGATAAAACAAGACCGCTGCACGTGCACTGCGCATAGAACAGCACGCATCCGCACACAAACTCACATGAAGCTCTATTTGCGCAACTTCACTGCTGTCTTGCACCGTTTTAACTTTGCTTGACACAAGCTATGTGCATACGCCTTGCCCGGCGACTCTCAGACTCTCCGGGAAGGCAGCGACTCAGCAGCTGCCGCACCTTTACAGACTCCTCTTTGCTGGTGTCCAGAGACACGGTGTGCAGCCTGTCACCGTACTCCTTTGCCAGCTTCTGCAGCGGCTCTGCTTTGTCCGGGTTGCGCGCAGCCGCAACGATGACTGTGTCCGGCTGCTTCAGCAGGCCATTCACGAGGCCCAGGCCCAGGCCGCGCGACGCCCCAGTGATGACATACACCTTGCGGGTGCTGGAAGAAACCATGGCGTGCAGCTTGAACAGGTGAGCGCACCGCTGGCAGGATAGCGCGTGTACAGAACTGAAACGAGAAGGCTGTGTACAAATGGTTTGGTGTGTTGCCTCTCAGAAAGGCCTAACGAGAGTCTGCCTCGTAAAAGGGCTAGCGTGACTGTCTTGATCAGTAATTTTGTTGCATTAAAGTGGAGTTAAGAGGAGTGGAGCCTCGAAATGCCCGTAGCCATGGAGACAAAAAAGCGTCAACATCATTGAAACGGATGAGGATGCCTTGTCCAAGGTTTGTCCAAATATTGACATGGTGATTCACACACATGCTGCAACTTGGTGCAATGTAGACTACATTATGTGGTACTATATATAGTACCAAATAATGTGAGCAACATTGCACCAAGTGTATATACACAGATGCACAGAGGGCCTCGCAGGTACCGAAGATGCACGACAGGCTGGTGAACACACCCCGTTTTACATTGCTTATGCCCACAACTCTCGAGCTGAGCAGGCGCAGCATTCGGAGCCTCACAGAACACAAATGGATGGTAACTGGCCTTGGTCTGCTGAACATAGACAGACAACAAAGGGCACATTGACAAAGTGCACTGAACGGCATGCATTCATGCAGTATAGGGCCTTGCCAGGTAGACACGCCCCAAGGTCAGACACGCCCCACTGTCCCAAGCGCATTCACTTGCTGCCGCCTGGAACAAGCACCAGGTTTAATGTGAACGGCAGGGCTGCTTTGTTGACCACAATCAGGTGTACACAGGCGGTGTACAGGTGCAGCGCCCAAGCGTGTGTACACCGCAACTGATACTTGGAATACGCGACGCACATGCATTTTGGTCACAGCAGGCACACAACGGAATATTGTGCGAATGCACCCATGTCGACCATTCCGTCAGAGGCACGAGCCTGGTGTCTTAAGCACATTTGCCTCGCATACTCATAGAATCCAGCTTCACCCACAAACCCAGCGCTGGCCACAGAACTGTAAGTTTGAAGTGGCAGCGCCGCTCTCGCTCAGCGGCTCAGCGGCGCACACAGGCAGGAACGCATCCCCTGACTGGCTGTATAACAGAGCTGCAGTGAAACAGAGCTGCCGCGCTTGCCCCTGAGGCCGGGCATGCCGCTCGCTGCATCAATGAAAAGGTAGGCAGCCTGGCACCTACGCACCTGAGCCGCCCCTTCCCCCCAGACATGCTCGCTGCTCAGACAAAGCTACAGCCCCACATAAGAAACTGCTGCGCCACACTCGGCCATGGAGCAATCACACGCTGTCTGCAACGGCAACCCATGCCACAAGAGCAAGCAGCGAGAGGGTCGGCCTAGTACGCCGGCGCCGCGCCACAATGCTTGCGCCCACGAGTCATGCGGCAGGAGCCATGCGGCACGGAAGCCAGCCTAGTACGGCAGCTCCGCGCCGTCTCTGGCGGCCGAGAAGTACTTGCCGCTGTCAGCCGTGGTCAGCCTGTGGATCAGCGCCAGGTGCTTTTCGGTGCTCTCCTCCACCGTCAGGTCCGGCTTCATGTCCGGCCGCGTCTGCGCACGGCCAGCCGTCAGTTGCCCAGGGCGGTGCATTGCGACCTGGCAGACGGGCGCGCTCTTGAGCTCAGGCAAACCCTCAGGGTCAGGTGACCAAAATGGTCACCGTACCTGCGGGCACGCCCCTGTGCAAGCCGCAAGCTGGACAGGTCTCTGTGCGCGGGCGGGCACACCGCACCTTCATGATCTCCGGATTTGTACCCATGTCGGTGGCCACCCAGCCGGGGCACGTGGACACGACCGTGAAGCCCTCATCCTTGAGCGCGCCCGCCAGCACCGACGTCTCTGGCGCCCCGGCAGGCGGCCCGCATGTCAGCAGGCGCGGCCGGGCGAGCCGCCGCTGTGCACCGCGCCAGGCAGCGCCTCGCCCAGCCGCCCTGCCTCAGACACGGCGCTGCCGAGCCCCGGGTAGCAGAGCCGCCCGCATGATGACGGCCGGGTCGGCGCCAGGCAGCGCTGGCTTGCATGCATGCCGAGCGCGGCCATGGGCGAGGCGTGGCCAGGGCCTGCGCAGGGCCCGGGCGCGCACGCATGTTTAGCGCGGCCTTGGACGAGGCGTACGCCACGATCTTGCCGGACAGGTCCTTCATGCCCCCGCGGTTGAGCGTGATGGAGCCCGCGCCAGACGACACGTTGACGATCGTGCGCGTCTCGCGCTTCTTCAGCAGCGGATATAGCGCCTGGGTCACGCGGAAGGAGCCCACGGTGTTTGTGTTCATGACGCGCATGTACTCGCTGGCCTCCCTGCGGCGCGGCGGCCCGGCGTTAGCGGTGCGCCTCGGGCGATGCAGATCTTTGGGTATGCATGAGACACCAGGCAAGAGCATGAGGTGGAGGCGAGCTGGTCTACAGACTGCTGCTCTACAGAGCCTCTGGAGCATCATCTTGCTGACGCAACTGGCGAAAAGCGCGCGTGGCCACACTGGAAACGTGGTGCAGTGGCATGCGCGCAGGTCTGCCGCTACCCGGACACCCGGGAGCGCCTAAGTCTGCGAGGCCTCCACAGACACTTGCGACGGCACATGGGGAGCAAGACGCCGGCAGCCATGCAAGTCCGTACCACGCACTGCATCAGCAGCGTGCAGCGGCACGCGCCAGGGACCATCAAGAGCCAATGCAACCCCAAAGACTGTGAGGCACAGCCGTGCCCTCTTGCGTGGTGCTGGACAGGGCTGGGTGGGCGTACGTCTCTAGAGCCGTGCAAAACTTTGCGTCCGCCACCCCTGCCAGCAGCACATCTTGTCACCAAAACATACAGTGAACCCTTGTAACGAGGCATTGCAAGGCAGAGCCGCCAAGCAGAGCAACGCGTTACTACGGGCGTTGGAGCCAAGCAGGGCTAGATTATATTTTCACGCACGCATAAGCGGACTCTGTGGCACAGACTATAGACTGCTATAAAGCCAAGAAGCAGCTGGCGCTTGCCGGCATTGTTGATCAAGTAATCAACGCCCTGTGGGGCGGCCTTGTCCACGGCTTCTGCGGCAGCCTGCGCAGCAGGCAGCAGCTGTTGGTTCACCCACGTCTTGTACTTAATGTGAAGGTGCTTGGCCAAGCGCGGCTGCCAGCAAGCAGACCTTGCAGCTGCATATTTTTGCAACATACGCTTGAAGTCACTGCAACTGAGCAGGAAGTGTGCACTCGTGCGCCCCTGCGCCTTCTAAACAACTCTGCACAAAGCAATCCATACCACCCACAGTACGCAGTTGTTTGCAACCCACTCCGGCGTTCCACATTCCCTTGTATACCGCCCCATCAACCTGACACTTGGACGAGTGCCGCGCCTTCACTGACGCGTCGTCTGCACTGTCCAAGGCAACCGTGTGCAGCCTCCTGCCGTGCTCTTTCAGCAGCGTCTGCAGAGCCTCAGACTTGTCTGGGCTGCGCGCAGCTGCAACCACCACCGTGGCTGGCTCCCTGAGCAAGCTGTCCACAAAGTCCAGACCCAGGCCACGCGATGCTCCTGTAACGACATACACCTTCTGCGTGGCCATCGTGCGCTGGAAGCTGAACCTCTTGTAGTTGTGCTTCACAGTGCAAGTTCCACCTCTTTGAGCTCTGCTGTGTCCGATGGCTGTCTGTTTCAGGTATCTGCTTACCTTGGACCCAAGCATGGTTGCCTCACGTTACCTGGAAGCCGGGGCCTTTCAAACAGACCTTAAACATTTAGCCTAAATTAAATTACTTGAGGCAGCTGCTAAAGCAGCTGCATGTGCAACGCTTTGCCTGCTTGATGTGCAGCACGTGCTCAAGGCCTTGACTGCGCAATTCACACGAGCATCTGCTTGTGCTCTTTTGTAGCGAAAATGCTTCGGTATAGAAATGACTCATCAGCCAACCTTTGAGGGGCTCAGCCCTTTGCCCTTCCTGAAGAGGACTGACCGGGATTGCTTGACAGGATGTGAACCCTGAGAGCTCCTGCGGTAGATCCTGAGCAGTGCGGAACTTATGCGCGGCGCCGCCCCCTGCAACGCAACGCTCGGCAAGCGCTGCGCGTGTGCACAGTGTGCGCGCGATCTTGTCTGTCAACTGACTTGGCCTCTGGCCAACGCCTTGCATGGATAGCATGGCCATGTTGCATCTGCTTGACATATGCCTGCCGCATAGCGTTGACCTCCCTACGGACCAATCGATGTCACCAACAGAAGCTGCTCTAGCCTTCATGCAGCCACTACACAACAACCTTCACCTATGACCCCCTGCCAGGCAACCAGACGGCTGAGGGACACCCAACATACATGCCTGGTCACCACGGCAGCTCCCTGTCCTCCGCTGCCGAGATGTACTTGCCGCTGTCGGCCTGCGTCAGCCGCCTGATGAGCGCCAGCTGCTTTGAGGTGCTCTCCTCGATGGTCAGGTCGGGCTTTTGTCCCTGCGGCGCTCGCCCGCTTCACAGCCGCATGTGATCTCACTGCATGCGCAGTCTCCTTCCGTACAGAGTGACCAAATAAAGCTGATCATGGCGTCAGCAAAGATCAATGTAACTGTCCAGAGTCGTTCATCACAAAGCCAGCATGGACACATGTGACGGAGTCGCCAAGGCAAGCAGCAGGCAGCACGCCGTGTGGTGGCAGGAGGCCGCACCTCGTCGGCCGCGCGCTGGCCCATGTCTGTCTGCACCCACCCGGGGCACATGGATATAATTGTAAAGCCGTCCTTCTTGAGCGCGTTCGCCAGCACGGAGGTCTCTGCGCGCCGCGGCCTCGGCATCACGGCTGAAGGTTGTTCCACATATTGGGCGCCAGGCCGGCGCCAAGCCAGACAACCCAGATACCCAGATGCACTCCAGCGTGGGCACCAAGTTCTTTTGACAAAGCACTTAAAAGACCAACTCAAGAGGCTTGGGCTATACTTGTGCGCCTGCATGCACACATCTGTACAGGACTCAGAAACGCCGAGTGGGGCGCCACAGGAATGCGCTGCAGCGCACGCATGTTGAGCGCCGCTTTGCTGGAGCAGTAGGCCAGCTGCATGCCCGCCTGCTCGCCAATCTCCGCGGTCCGGTTGGTGGCGATGGAACCGTCCACAGACGACACATTGACTATGGTGCGCGTACGCTTATTCCTGCATGTCGTGCCACAGCCTGCTTGAGCGCAGACCGTAGCAGTGCTTTCTGCTCAATAAGTGGCCTGTACTTGCTCAAAGAGCTGCGGCCAGGGCGCGCAACACACTGTATACGCAAAAACGGCGACGTGAAGCAAGGCATGAGGCGCACCTCAGCAAAGGCAGGAAGTTCTTGGTCATACGGAACGACCCCACCGTGTTCACGGTTAGCACCCTCACATAGTCGTCGCCGTCCCTGCGTCGTGCAGGTTGCTTTAGCTCACAAATCACACGCAGTACACAAAGTGAATCTATGCAAGGGCCAGTGTCGCATTTGCCACGCACGTTTCCAGAGCGGACTCAAACGTACTGTCTCCGGTGCCTGTGCGGGCAGTCAAGCAGCTGAAGAGTGGCGCTCGTGCTCCTGTGGCAATGCAACCAGCGCATGACTCTGTCCGCACCAGACATGTTTATCAGGTAGTCCAGGCCATCTGAACTTTTGCGCGCCACCTCTGCCACAGCATCCTGGTGACACGCAAAGTGCAAATTTCAGTATTGGCGTGGTCCCCTGACTTAATAAAGCTTGCATGGCGTACAAGTGCTTTCACTCAATAATTACCTTGATAGACTTCTCATCTGCTGTGTCCACAGTGACTGTGAACACGCGGTCTGGGTGATCCTTGCACAGGGCCTGCAGCTCCTGCGACTTGGCAGGGCTGCGCGCTGCGGCAAAGACCACTGTGTCCTGCAGCTCAAGGACGCGCTGCACGAGCCCCAGCCCAAGCCCACGCGACGCGCCAGTGATGAGGTACACCGTCATAGTGTTCAGGCCCGGCTTTCTGCACAAATCGAACACAGATGCGCCGCTCTTTCCGGCAGGCCTTCAAGCAAGATCATCCGTCAAAGCCGCGTCTGGTGCAAGTCCGATTGTAGCGCCCTGCTACGAAGCGCATCCGCAGACAACACGCATACAGCTCGTAGCGCCACGTGGCGCTCTCGTGCACGCAGGCCGGCATCTGTGGCGGTCTGTCAAGAAGGAGGGTTTGTTTGAATCAAAGTCCATGGCAGTTTGCTTCATCATCTTCTAAAGCCATACTGTTGAGTTTGACCAGCTGGCCTTGGAATGTAGGCAGCAAGGCCATGCCAGCATGTTGATGTACTTCACGTAAGACCCAGAAGGCGTTCCTTATTTGAGTCACACACAAAGCTAGCTTAGCCCAGCTATTCCTTATCCACAGCGGCCCGCTTTGTCAGACAAAACGTGTACGTCTGAGCATGTACAGGGGTATTGCTGCTGCCTGCTAAGCGTGCTGATGCAAAAGGCGTGTGATGCAAAAAGCTTAAATACACCCTCCATCATCTCAACAGGCAATGTACAGAGCTTAACGGCTAGGTGGTCAGCCGACAGACCTGCGAGCAATTATAAAGTACAAAGCACACTGCATGGGCTGGCAATGCGCTGCTGCCGCGCCGTCCCCGCAGTATGATCAGTCATGAAGCTTAATACATGAACCTGCGGTGTGAGTCCAGCCATGTGCAAGGGGGCGGCCGCCCTCTTTGGCACGCCGCTCGCCGAGCGGCGCTCGGTCACTGCACGCTGTGTTCTGGACAGAAGCAGGCGCACCATCTTCTTATTGTACACAAGAACTCCATCCCGACATAGCTGGACAGTGCACACCTAGGCTGCGTCGAGCTGATGCACAATCATGGCCGGCGCAAAAAGGCTGGCGGCGGCGCCCAGGCAGGGTGCACACAGCCGCGCTCGCGGGCACTGCGCAGAGCGTGCCCGCATGCTCACTGCGGCAGGCCGCCCTTGGCGCGCAGCAGGCGCAGCGTCTCGTCGTACGCGCGGGCCCAGTTTTGGGGGTCCCTGGCGTAGGCGTTGGCGGGCTCGCGCTTGCTCGTGTTGCCCATATTCAGCATGTTGGGCCCGTAGTACCCGCCGCCATGCCCTGTCAGCACGGCCATGTACAGCATTGTTGGGGTTAGGGTATGATTGATGGGGCTAGTTGCCACACCATCACATGACAGGCACGCCAGCAGTGCATCAGCGGCCAGGGGAGGCCTGCATGCGCATGCGCAGTGCTCCCGCCGGCTAGGCGCGCGCCCGCATGCATGCTCAGCGCGGCGGGGCCGGGTCGAACGCAGGTGCACGGAGCGCAACCCTGCAGATGCGATCAAGTCGCAAGACACAGAGAGATGGGCCAAGGACGTCGCACCCGCCAGCTCGGGCGCGGTGGCTGTGTATAGCGTGGACAGAGCGCCCTTGCTCACCGGCTGCGCGATCAGCGGCGCGACTAGGCCCAGCACGCGCGCCATGAGCTTTGTTCGGTCAATCTTGGCCAGGCCCTGCGCGCCAGCATCACGGCGCCCAGGTCGCGAGGCACCACGACGCAGATGCACCCGTTGCATATGCAGAGACGGTGGGTGTCTGCAGGCCCAGGCTGGCGGGATGCACTGACGCAAGAGTCCTGTCATAAATCTTGCTGGCGATGTCCCACCACAAGGAAGTAGGGGCGCCTGGGGCTGCAGAAGTGCGGAGTCTGCTGAACCTACACAAAATGTTCCTTGTTTGCAGCCACTGCTTGTGATGAACCTCGTTTACCAAGCAGGCCCGGGAAGATGACGCTTATCAGGACCTGCTCTACCATGCTAGCCCGCGGCTGGTCGCTCTGACCTCTGTTTTGGTTACGCCCGGGTGACAGCAGAACACGTCGACGCCGCTGCCGGCCAGCCGCCGGTTGAGCTCCAAGGCCGCCATGATGCGCAGCGCGTTGGTGTGCGCCGCCTCGGGCATGTCAGACTTGTTCACGTTCTGCAGCCTGTTGCAGGCGCTCTCAAGTTATTACCTAGCTCCAAACCTCAGCCTAATATCCCCAGCCCCTGCATGGGAACTCAACTAATGTTGTTGTCTTGGAATCTTTGCCGTGTTGCCTTCCCAGCATGGGCGAGCACGAGGAGCCGCCATCAGCAACCTGCTGGTATATGCACAGACCTGCCAAGTCAGACCGGCCACGCCGCGCGAGCGCGCACCCCAGGTCGCCCCAGTCCAACTTGGCCTGCGCCTCCAGCGCGCCGGACATCCAGACAACGCGCGCGGGCGCCGACGCACGCAGCTTGGACAGCAGCAGCTCCACCAGCAGCGCGTGGCCAAAGTAGGCCGAGCCGACCATGACCTGGGCCGGGCAGCCCGGTGAGCAGCCAACGCCGAGCGGCCTGCATCGGAGCAGCAGCCGGCTGCGGCTGTTCACGGGCGCAGCCCTGTGCAGGGCTGCGCGGCGTGCTACTCGCTGCACCCAGCAGCTTGCTCAGCCGTGCAAGCCGCAGGACGTGCGCTGAGTGGATTGTTAGTGAATCGTGTGCTACCATGCAGAGCTCTCTCAGCATGCCAGGTGCAATCACAGCGCATGCATGGTGTGCGTGGACTCTGGCACAGTATGACTGCCGTCCGTTGTCAAAATAGCCCACGGCGTATGCCCTAGTAAACCGCCGCAGCCACAATGAGCTCAGCACTCCTTGCAGAGCACAACCACTGGTAAGCGGTAGTGCGCGCGAGCAGAGCGCTATTCTGGCGCACCTCAAAGCCTTGCTGGGTCTTTGTGTGCGGGGGGAGGAAGACGCCAGCGTTCAATATTAGCACGTGCAGCGGCAGGTTTCTGGCCGTGAACGCTGCCACCGCAGCCTTTATGGAGCTGCGCGCACGGGTGCTGTATCATGTCTTCACTAATAAGGAGGTTGCAGCAAGGTGCGCAGCAAATTTCTCCACGTTGTAGCGACAGGTGCAGCACTGCAGTGGAAAGCGGGGCGCACTCAAAGGAGGCCAGGTCCAGTTGCATGGCCTCTACGTTTGCGCCCTGAACAGCCTTCTGGATATCCGCTGCAGCCCTGCCAGCCCCAACATCATTCAGAATGACAAACAACTGCTGTGCGCATGATGTGCGGTGGGCAGCCATTCAAATACAGCCAAGGCCTCTACTTATTGGGTATGCTAATACTCTTTTTTCCAGCGTACTTGCGCGGGCACACTAAGGACTGTTGCGTACTTGGCACCGCGCTCCATAGAGCGCGTCATTATTATCACGTGTGCCTTGTGCGCAGCCAGCTCGCGTGCCGTCTCAAAGCCGAGCCCAGTGTTGCCGCCAGTCACGATGAACACTTTGCCGCTCAGGTCTGGGATGTCTGCCGCGGACCAGCTCATAGCAGCGAAACTCCTTAAAAGCAGTGTGGAGGTCCCCTGTACAGGAGCTGTACAGGAGGTGGACAGCAGATCCAACTGCGGGTCACGAGGTCGTCCTATGGAATGATGTCCACACGCTCTGCAGGACAGTAAACACAGTCTCGGCAATGAAAT
>JAABUR0100008037.1_pt1 | contig 12292 bp, 10 predicted proteins | sample 5560091 | NCBI WGS metagenome assembly JAABUR01 (sample SAMN10711879, study PRJNA513375) | rock metagenome | isolation source: Antarctica rocks | place: Antarctica: Victoria Land, University Valley sud
CATTCGAAGCGTCAGTCTGACATCAGCGCGACAAGAAAGATGAACTGTCGAGCAAAGAACGCAGACTAGAAACACTTCAGAATCAGACTCTGCGTCACGTAGCAGAAGTGTTCAAAAGAGTAAACATTGAAACTCTAGAGACAGAAACATACACGAGTTCGCTACATGTTCATCTGAACATGCTACAGAACAAGATCACGCTACACAGTCGAGTTGATGATTGAACGCAAGAGATCAGACAAGTATGCAAACTAATATGCGTTCATTTGACGAGAGTTAATCACGTCATTTCTCGCTCACTCATCATCAAGAAAATAATACTTTTGAATGTCTTCATTCAAGAACGTGCAAAGATACAGTCAAGACGCAGACGACACATCTTCTTCTTCACAATGATTTCAACAAGCGATAGCATCGCAATAACGCAGTATCACAAAGATCAATGAAATCAACGATGAGAAAAGTACAGAGAATGCGTCGCAGATGTCAACGCAATGTTTCAGACATGAATAGTTCGCGATGCAACTGCAAATGAAGTCATCAGACGACGAAGCATGTACTCATGCACTGCTTAAACTGATCGCATCTGCGATCAAGAATGTTACAAGATGCTGACTTCTTGAACTATTGAATAATTGTCGTCATCACGAAGAGTCTCAGAGCAGTAGCGAAGATGATGATAAAAACGAAGCTCTTGAAGCAATTTAAAGTGACTAGAACACTCGTTCTTTAACATGCAATCAACGCGAACAAATTTGATACATAGTCTCAAAACTCACTGTTTCAACTGCGTGAAGCAGCTGTGTAGACTGCGAGTGATTTTCTACCTCAGAGAGTTTTGTTCACTCGATACAGATAGCATAGAGTTTCTCATGAGTCGATCTAATCGATGTCACAAGAGTGTATGAATTTATTATTATTATTATTGAGCATACGTTGTTCTGATCTTTTAGAGTTCTGTTTAGAACTTATTGAAAAGACGACTTAAAATTTTCAACTTCGAATAAGTCATTCTCGCTATCAGAACTAGAAGAACTCTCTGAATTTGATTTTACATAAGCTGCATTTGCTCTTGCTTTATCTGCAGCGAGAGCTGACTTGAAATACATGAGTAGATTATGTTTCTTACAAAAGATAAGTTTCAAATCTGTAACTTCGCGAATCTTCTCTTCTTGCAATGAGTTTTCTATCAGAATTTTAGAGTCTTTCATAATGATAATAGCATTTACAGATCAGAATCAAGAAATATTTAGAATCAGATTTAAGTAATTTGATTCTCTTGAAAGAGTGATTAGTTTTGATGTCATAAAGCATTAAATACTTCTTCAAACATCTTTCACATTTACATTTAATCAGATTCAATGTTTCAGAAGCATCTTTCTATGATCAGCAGTATGCATAGTTAAATCTCGAAATTCTATCTTTGAAAGAAAGTGCATATTCAGATTTAGTTGACGTATCAAATCAGTAGAAATGACTTTCATATCAGATTTTTGATTCGCTTGTACATATGATTTCTCAAGATGAATCTTTGTTTCATTTGTTTTTTTAATGAAACAAGAAATTTGAAAGATTTTGTTCTTGTTTATAATTGTACTGAGAAATTGTATGTGCTTTTCAGCTTCAGTAGAAGCTGTCGTAATAGAGACGTTAACAGATATAATTCTTTGTATGACTTGAGAATTTTGCTGAATATTCAACTGAAATTTCGAAATAATTTCAATAAATGAAAGAGTGATAGACTGAATTGATTCTTCAGATCTGAAGATAAATATATCAGAGAATGATTGAACAGATTATGTAAACATTACAGACAGTTGTTAAGTTTGTTGCTCATACATAGAATTGAACATGTTCATGCTATTCTCAGAAACAGAGACTTGTTTTATACATTTAGTTTTTGAAGCTCATTTCTTTGTCATACATGTACAAAGATGTTTAAGTTTCTTGCATACTGCAAAGAATTAAACAATCAAGTTCATAAAGAAGATATTCACTTTGTTATACTGTAACATCTCTTGAATAGATATTGAAGAATTGTATCTTTTCAAAATATCATTGAACATATTTATCAGAGATTGAGATTTTGTCTTCTTATCTACACACTTTTGTTCTTTACAACGTGTATGATTCTTTGCAGTCTGAAACTGAAAGAATAGTTGCTGTATTCTCATCTGAGAATTAAGAGTAGAAGATAAAGAAAGATTAATATGAGATCTCTTGTTAGATTTAAATTCTTCTTCATAATTGATCTCGATCAGCTTAACTTCAGACATATTATTCATATGTAGACTCTCAACGTCTAGTTCTATAAAGTAACTGCTAGCAGAATGTAAAGATGTATAAATGTTTATTGCTGCATCAAAGCTTACTGCTTTGCTAAAGTCTGCTACTGCAAAATCAGTGTCAAAAGACTGCACAGCATCATCATAGATTTCAAATTCATAAATAGTGAATGATATTGAAAGAACATCTTCAAACATAATGCTTCATAAATACAACTATTTTCAGACTGATAGAACATCTTCTGTGCATTTTTTACTAATGTGACTCTTATATTTATACTTGACACATAGCAATTCATCTTTTGAACGAATGTAATTCATTATGTTGTTGATATAAAGATTTTTGAAGAAGATATGATTCAACAAGTCTCTAGATTCAAATCGTGATTGATTTGCTTTATTAAAACTTGATGATAATGATTTAGTTGAATATGCTTTGCTAGTAGAATAAATAGAACTAGATTCTCTAGTATGAGATTCTGATGAAGAATCTTTATGAAATGATCAATCAATAGAAGAATTCTTCTTAAAGAAGTGATATAATGTCAACAAGACATTTATCTGAGCTTTGAACATGTTCTTTTGAATCAGTTTCTTATAGAAGATCAACTTTTTGACTTTACTTTCTCATTGAATAGCTTCTGAATCTCTAGATTCATTCATCTCACTTTCTCAGCTAAATTGTAAATAAATTTCAATGATTTATCTGTTGCAGTCATGCTTCTTATAACTTTTCTCTGTACAATGTGATTTGATATTCTCTTTATGAATGCTCGTAGAATGATATTCAGCATAGCTGATTTTAATAGTGTAAGAGTAGTGAATGAGCTGAATGCTGATTTATCTTTTACTTCTACATGTTACATCAAGCTTGTGACTCACTTATAGAAAATGACTAGAGCTTCATCAGAGCGCTGTCGTAATTCAAATAGTTTTACATTAAATGATATAAAGAATATTTTGATTGCTTTAGAAGAAAATCTCTCACATAGCAAGAACTTAAAACTAGTCAGATTCTGAGCTGTGAGATTCTTGATTAATAGCAGATGTATAACATCTGAATGAAACTCTGCTCACTTGATGACATCATTTGTAAGCAACATATTGAGTGAGTTCAGATAAATGACGAGATTGATGACTTCATCAATCTTATATTCTGAAAGTTTATGTTCTAATCATTTCAGTCAGCGAGCTGCGAAAACATGATCGATATCTGAGAAGATATCACAGAAAGAGAAGATCAAGTCAATCTGCTGATACAACATCTTAGTCAGCGTCTGCGAAACAAACATGTTGAGTGTGATTGATAGAAGTGTAAATGCTTGAGACGAAGAAGAGCTATTTGAAAGAGATCAGAAACTAGAATATTGCTTGAACTCGTTCAGATGATAATATTTATCTAGCTCATTGAGCAGATCTGTCAGAGTGTTTAGTAGAAGATCTGAACAACTAGGTGAGACTTATTATTTTCTGATTTATCAGAAGAGAATGAGAAAGTAGGAAAAAAAATCTCTTTAGCAAGATCAGATGCGGGATAGAACAGTGGCAATTGACACGAAATCGAACAGGAACAGGTACTATCACTAACAAAACACTTCCTGAATGCAAGACTTCTTTCAAATCTCGTGCACGTTCATCAGAAGAACGACTCAGCACTAAAGACTCGGTTCTAGAAGGTAGCAAAGAAGTGGAATTTCTAAGAACAGAGCTGAAGCTTTGCGGAACTAAATAGTTCTGGGGGGGGCCAGCTGACTAATTAGGCCCCCCACCCGTGCCGGAAGGAACATCCGATCGAAGAAACAGAAGACAATCGATTCACCGATTCACACCTTGCACAATAATACTGTGCCCCTCTGAGAGACGGAGACGATCATGTTGATCCTCGGCTTATCTCAAGTTCTTCAACTCACACAACACCTCCTCTAGTGGGACTTGGAACCTCGAACATTTCAGGACTACTGCTGCTGCTGCACCTGCTCAGGACACTTTCTTAGTGAAGGGAGCACATAAGCGAATATTGGCGGAACGACGGATGAGTGTCTCCTCATAGTAAAAAGCCGTCCTGCGCTTTGCGGGTGAATGATTGTCATTGAGAGGAGAGGAGAGGAGAAGAGAATCCAGTATCCAGGTACCTTGGATGCGCTGGCCTGTTATATTACGTACCTACCAACAAATTGGACGGTGGCGATGATGGCTTCGTTTGTTCAAAGCCATGTGGTGGGGAGGCCTGTCCGTCTACCTTAGTCATTGCCTTTTCTCGCGTGGAATTAAGGTAAGAAAGGGGCGCAAAATGCACTTGAAACATCCGAAATCTGGAACAGGGGGGGGGGGGCTGAATGGGCGTCAATGTGATTGGTTGCTTTCAATCCGAACGGGAAGCAGGCTAAGACGGCTAAGTCGACGCCCCCCCGTCGATCGATTTCCTTAAGAGGTCTAGATCGAGGTAAGGTACCTTACTAGCAATACTTCCCGCCAAGATACCTTAACAGATAGTACCTAAGGTATGTCGATAGTACCTAGTACACCTTTTTGATTCACTAGAGTAAGTACTCCGTACCCACCTTAGGACTGCAACTCTGTCAGTGGCTGTATGATTTCAAGTCCCTTGTTGGCTTCAAAGGGGCCAACTTGATGGGCACCCCTTGCAGATATGCATTACTGTACGACTACTCCATAGATGTCAACCACCAACAACGCTACCAACAACGCTACCCCCCTCACAAACAAAATGTGTGAAAGGGGACTACGGGACTACGGGACTACGCGAGTCTTGATGTCCGCCATGTCGGTGTATGGCTTTGGCCGGGCATGCTTTTGTGGTACTTCCCCCCGATCAATCCCCCCCAGATGAGATTGACTACCACACAAGCTTTCTTACCTTCCTTCACTACTTAATCCACATTCATCAAGGGCTCTCTACGCCATCTTGAACTTGACCAGCTCCAACTCTCCAACTTCAACCCCCCCCCCATCTCTCATGTGGGTTGAACTGCATGTTCTGTTGTACATACCCGCGCAGAAGTGAATGCCCCATCATGCATCCCGACGTTGTGTCCTGCATTCAATAAACCGCATCCCCACTTCATATCCCTCGACCACTCTATTGGGCATGTTCCATTGCCCACCAGGCTACCCGCTGTGCCAGAACACCGAGATAGCACGACACTGGACGTGAACTCCCATCCTCCAGACCGTACAGCAGATCGTGTTCGGCCAACATGACTCCACCACTTACTCCCGACCAAATTCGGACCATATCCATCACCGAAAGAGTTTCCTCGGTCTTCTCTCTAATGGGGATTGTCTTCATTCTATCGACCTTCCTTCTCTCTTCCTCCTTCAACAAACCGATTAACCGCCTGGTCTTCTTCGCAACCTTTGGGAATCTGGGTGAGTCTATCCATGTGGAAGACGGGAATGGAAATTGCGAACGTCTTTGACTCTGCTAGGGATGAATATTGCGACGCTCATCTCAGTGGATGGCCCCAACGCTGGGCCGGCTTCGTCTCTATGCCAGTTTCAAGGTTTCATGATCCAGATGTAAGCAACCGGTGCCCTCTGGTTGTCCTAAAGTCTCACGTCTCGCTCAGGTTTCTCGGTGTAGACGCGTTCTGGGCTCTCTGTATGGCTTGCAATGTTTATTTGGCCTTCTTCCATAATTATTCGACAGGACAGCTTCGTGCGTTGGATTGGAAGTATCTATTGGGATGCTATGGTGCTTCTTTCGTGCCGGCATTGGCATTTCTCTTTGTAAATACAAGAAGGCGGGGGAGGATCTATGGTCCAGCAGTTGTAAGCAACCCATGGATCTCCCAATGTAATTGCTAACAAACTCGCCAGATCTGGTGCTGGATCGACATCCAGTGGGATTTTCTCCGGGTTGCCCTGCTGTATGGGATCGTTTGGTCAGTGTACTTTTGTTATCCACATCCACCTGGTTTAACAGTCGTACAGGGTGGCTGTGATCATGGCTACAGTTATATATTGCATGGCTGGCAGAGTCATCTGGAAGAAGCGAAAGGAGCTCGAGGGCTTCTTGAACCCTTTCAACGAAAATCCTTTCTCGAATACAGTTACGACAGAGGTGCATATTACCCACGAACAGCGCCGTGGATCTTCGCAAGCTTCATTCCGCTTCGACGAGGACAGGGGTATCCGTTCTGACGGTTACGATCCATATACCGTCAACGTCGAGGTGGGACCGCAGGATAAGGGGAGGACGGCGAGGCCCGCCATTCTTAGAATGCGCAGCCTCACCAGGGCCGCTGCCGTCAATGAGAAGAATGCTGAAGCCTGGCTTTATGCCCGTGTTGCTTTCCTTTTCTTTCTGAGTATATTGATCACGTGGGTATGTCACCGATTCGAAACGCGATTCCGACTCCGACTAACCCATCCCCATCAGGTTCCTTCCAGCGTGAACCGTGTCTACGCCCTCGCCTATCCGGACCAACTCAACTTTCCCCTGAACCTTGCCTCGGCCGTAGTTCTTCCCCTGCAAGGGTTCTGGAATGTCATTGTCTACATCATAACCTCTCAAACCGCCTGCAAAGGGCTGTTGAATGCGAAATGGCGTGGTCGACCTCCACGAAAGCATAGCGCAGCGACCACATTTACGAACATTGACACGGATCGAGGGTTCCGTACGCCAAAGTCCAACATACGAAGATTGGATAGCGACATCACCAGCGTGACATCGCTCGCAGATCATTGACTTTGGTCTTTATTCTTCTTATCTTTTTTCGGTACCACTACATGTACGGGCGGAGCTGGGTTCAGCAAGGCGCTTTGTGGTGTTGAAAATATGAAGCTCTTTTACGATACCTTCAGAACTTGGATATTCTGCTTTTGGGGACGTGGTATTCTGGCTAAATATGTGCTTGAAGATATTTATGCAACTACATACTTAGCATTACACAATATGAGTTACATGTATTCGACTGAATGTACTCTATACAATATGTCAATTGTCAATGCCAGATTTGAAACGGGAAGATCACATGTTACCGAGCTAGGTTGGGTGAAACCCTCGCTAAATAAAAGCAAACACGAAACATCCTCCATGTTGCCGCCTTCATGCCTCACTTCTAAGGTTTTCAACAACTTTTCCAGTTTGGGTAAACACTCGCTTGATTTGGATAACTCTCTGACAATGAAGAGGAAAGCTGAGAACGATGATCCAGCTCCTGAACCTCAATCTCCAAAATCCAAGAGACGCGCGATAGAAGATACCAGCAGTAGAGACTACTTTCGGCAAGGACTTTACAACCAGGTCAGATCTGATGAATATCGACGGCTTTACGCCAACTCCAAACCGTAAGCAGTTCCGCAAAGATTCAAACACTTATGAACTCACGCTTGAAAGCTATAAACACGGGGTGATACCAAACCTCATCACTCCCGATCTCCTCCGTAATGTCCGTTCAGAAATTCAGGAACATCTTTCCTTCACCCCAAAGGAGACGGACATTTACAAGATCCACCAATCAGGGGATCTTGCCAATCTCGATGGCCTGGATGATTCTGCACTGAAGCTCTTGCCTTCTTTGCTAACCCTTCGCAATGCTCTGTATTCCGCAACTTTCCGAGACTATCTCTCAAAAATCACTGGTGCTGGTGCGCTCTCAGGGAAAAAGACAGACATGGCTATAAATGTCTACACCCCTGGCTGCCACTTGTTGTGCCATGACGATGTTATTGGAAGTAGGAGGGTGAGCTACATCTTGTACCTAACTGATCCCGACAAACTGTGGAAGGAAGAATGGGGTGGTGCGCTTCGCTTGTACCCTACTCAAGACTTTACCGGCAAGGATGGGCAGATAGTCAAGATCCCAAGCCCAGACTCTAGTGTGTCGATACCACCAGCCTTCAACCAATTGAGCTTCTTCGCCGTACAGCCAGGCCAAAGCTTCCATGATGTAGAAGAGGTTTATGCGAAACAGGGAGAGCAGGAAGCAAGCGACGAGGATAGAGTACGAATGGCAATCAGTGGCTGGTACCACATCCCTCAGGAAGGCGAAGAGGGCTATGTCGAAGGTCTGGAGGAGAAGTTGGCTGAAAGTAGCAGCCTCATGCAGTTGCAAGGCAAAGGAGACGAATTCGACCTACCCGTGTCAAGAACGATTCCGTATGAGGATGTGGAAGATGATCAGATGCTTTCAGAAGAAGATCTCGACTTTCTCCTCAGATACATGGCACCGACTTACTTGACCCCCGATACTCTAGAATCCATTTCAGACAGTTTCAAAGAAGAATTCTCTCTACTCCTCGACACTTTTCTATCCAAAAGATTCTGCGACTCCCTACGTACATACATTACCAATGAGGAACAGTCCTCCCTTCCTCCGACGGGCCCTAAGATTGAATCGACCACCTCCTGGACCGTTGCCACCCCGCCCCACAAACACCGCTTTCTTTTGCAGAAACAACGCGATCAGCGTCCTGCTGGTACAGCCACAACTCCTGTCCAAGATCTCCTTGAGAACCTCCTCCCCTCTGTCCCGTTCAAGAAATGGCTCCAACTAGCCACGGGTCAAACCCTCACCTCGCACGATGGTCTCGCCCGCCGCTTCCGAAAAGGTAAAGACTACACACTTGCTACAAGCTACAACGAAGCCGAGCCCCGGCTGGAGATCATCCTCAACATCACCCCAACCTCGCACTGGGGTGGCGACGAGGCTACGCAGGGAGGCAACGACAATCCTGAGCAGGATGGCGCGGCCGTAGGTGGATACATTGCCTACATGGCTGCCGACGAGGATGAAGGTGACCCCGAAGATGGTGGTAGCGATCACGGTGTCGGGATACCACCGACGCTCCAGTCCACCGGCGCTAGCGCATCCTTTGCTCCGAAGAAAAAAGTCAAGTCCGACCCTGCAGTGTACAAAATGTCTGATTTCGAAGAAGGCGAGGGCTTGCTCTTTAGCATGCCGGCTGGATGGAACCGATTAGGCATAGTCATGCGAGATGCAGGGACCATGCGGTTTGTGAAATACATTAGTCGGAGCGCAAAGGGAGATCGGTGGGATGTTGTGGGGGAGTTTGGGGTTACAGAGGAAGAAGGTGATGACGAGGATGGCGGCGAAGGGGCAGGTGGGGACGTGGAAACTAGTCAGGAAGCCGGCTGTGAGCAAGGAGAAGACGACTCAATCCCAAGCGAGGAGGAGGAAGAGGAGGAAGAAGAAGAAGAAGAAGTGGAAGAAGAAGTGGAAGTGGAAGACGAAGAGGACGAAGGATCCCCAGCCCCAGAAGACAAACCCGTAGAAACACCCCAAGAATACGCCCGGAGAATGGCAGGCGGCCGCTCACCGTTGATGAAGGGGAAACACGATAGGATCTTCAAGGATATGCAGCCGGAACGTAATGTTGATGATGACGACGACGACGACGAGGATGATGATTGAGAGTGTGAAGAGAGGAGGATGAGCAAGGGTATAGTGCTGGGGGTGCAAAGCCTCGGTACCACCGCCTACAGCCATTCCCTTATGTTGCGATAGCATTCCATACAACGGCCTTGAGCTCTCTAGCACTTTGATGCCGATATGCAGCGTCACAAGATGACGATAGTGTACATGACGAGTAATGCCATCTTCGAGGTCCCGACCACGCAAACCCCATCATCTTCCCTTCCTTCCCGAACCTTCGGGCCCTCGGGCCTTTTGAAAATTCAACAGATTGGGCTTGTGAATTCATTCTACATACATATGCCGATTGCTTTCTTCTATCCATGCATGGCACATACATAACCAAAATGCCTTCCTTGTTGCCAGCCACTGCAATCATTCGTTCCAGCAACCCCAAGTGCTCTTTCTTCAACATCAAAGACCCACTGTTATTGTCGCGAATGTGCTCGTTCACCCAGACGCCTCTCGAACTGCTCTCGACACTCTTTCATCTGCGTGGATTGCGATTGATCGAACCTTTGTGCGTTCCGGGAGCTTTACAGCAGCATCAAAAGTCTATGAAGCATTTGCTACTGACTGCTGTGAATGCGATCGGTTCTTTGTTTCATTCGAATGCTCTTGAGCAGCATCGTTTCGCTCTTCATTCCTTGACTGCGATCGAACCTTTGTGTGTTTCGGAAGCTTTACAGCGGCATCGAAAGTCTACGGAGCATTGCTGCTGCTGTGAATGCGATTGGTTCTTTGTTCATTCGAATGCTCTTGAGCAGCATCGTTCCGCTCTTCGTTCCTGCACTTGTGTCGACTGCGATCGAACCTTTGTGTGTTTCGGGAGCTTTACAGCGGCATCAGAAGTCTACGAAGCATTGCTCCTGCTGTGAATGCGATTGATGCTTTGTCAATTCGGAAGCACTTGGCCAGCACTTGCGGTCACCGGTTCATGCAATGCAGTTCTACTGTTGCGATTGTGACCGGGACTTTGTTCACGAGCAGGCTCTCCTCCAGCACTTGGCAGACACAATTCACAACCTCCGCACCAAACCTAAGGTCTCGTTCTTCAGACTCTCCACTTGGGTATGCGAGCAGTGCGAACGAGAGTTTAGAGACGAGAAGGCTGGAGCAGCATCGATTGTCTGTCATTCACAAATCTCTCAGCAACATCAAATGCATTGCGGATAGACGGTGCAAGAAGCAATTTACTTCTTCTTCCGCGCGGCTTCACCATCTTGAAAGCGAAGCTTGTCCCTCGAAAATGACGAGGGACAAACTGCACTCGGCTGTTCAATCGAGCGACGTCAATCGACTCATCACCGAAGGCAGCATTCAAGAATATACAGCTTTGATGGGGCCAGCTGTGTCCGGGACGACGTCGATAACAGAGAGTGTCATCTTCACACCTATTACTGACGAGAGCTTCGGCGGGTTTCGATCTCCACCCGACACCTGGGAACTCCAGTCGGGAATGCTTACCCCCAATTCCGGAAGTTCTCAACCTTTATTGAAGGATTCATCTCTTGCGATGAGGCTGACATGTCCGCTTTGCCCTGTTGGTCGAAAGCCTTTCAAAAGCCTTGAAGCCCTGAGAAATCATCTATCGTCCCCGGCTCATTCACCAAAAGTGTTCCATTGTCCCCTCTATTTTGCAGGATTGGAACATGATAGAAAAGTGTCCCAATTGATGAGGTACTTCTCGACACTGAGTGGCTTAATGCAACATCTCGAGAGTGGCGCATGCCAAGGCCGTGCAACTTTTCGAAAGACGGTGGAATATATCGAACACAACCTTGGGAAGACGGGACTGCGGAAATTGCGTTTGCTGAATTAGTACGGCAGACGATCGTGAAGAACCGAGGATGCATCGCTCTAAGAAGGTGGGATGAAGGTGTGGGATAGAGGTAGTCCTGCACTCAGGATGCAATCGTGTTGTCAGTCGGGAATTCGGTTTCTTATACGACAACGTAAATCGCTCAACAATTCTCTTGTCCACACCGGTCCCGCTTACTATCCAGTGAGAGATTATGCTTTCATCAGGCCATTTTGTTGGTGAAGCAATGAACGACCTCCGCTTTGGATCTCCAGCATTCAGTTCCATGCCATTTGCATGAATGCCCAGGGTAGAGCTCTATTCTCGTTGAGATGGCCCGCGCCAGTGTTCACAAATCCGATCCAAATCGAACCACATCGGCTACTGTATATTGTACCTTTCGATCTCCAACTCGCTGGGCCTTGCTGTACCTTCCCGAAATTGCACCTGGGGATGCAGGTTGCGCGGTGGTGGTGGTGTGTACCGGCGCATCCCGGTCTGCGTTGGCTGGTCCGCGAACGGCCAAGCTTTGATCCACTCTGCTCTTTGCGTGTTGTTCTTTGTCTCGCGAACCAAGAAGTGTTCAAGACAACTCTCCAGCCTCGCTTTCGTAAATTCATAGCTGGCGTGGTTAACCCAACCGTCCCAACCTCTGTATGCTCCTAGATGCTCAAGAACTGCTTCCATAAGCTCGACCCCTCTGATCCACAGTGCTTCATGCTCACTCTGAAGAGTCTTCTCCTGCGCTGAGAAGACGAGCGGGCAAGGCACAGAAGGCCGGCCATCGGGCCTCGGTCCAACGATAT
>JAABUR0100008042.1_pt1 | contig 12288 bp, 11 predicted proteins | sample 5560091 | NCBI WGS metagenome assembly JAABUR01 (sample SAMN10711879, study PRJNA513375) | rock metagenome | isolation source: Antarctica rocks | place: Antarctica: Victoria Land, University Valley sud
GTGCAGCGGGGGCAAGCGTACACTCCATCAGGCGCTCCTTTGTGCGGGGTGGTGGCCTCAAGCACCGCCATCCTACCAAAGGAGCGCCTTGTCTTCCCCCACTCCTTATTCATGCATAAACCCTGCATGCCCGATGGACACCGTGAAAACCGCGGTCGAAGCGTGGCCCGATTCGGAACCGCCGCGCGCCCTCCCGGCGCTGCCGGCGACGCCGCTGTTGATCGACGAGGAGCCCCTGCTGGTGCCGCCCCGCCTGGCGGCGGCGATCGGCCTCAACGCGGCGATCGTCCTCCAGCAGGTGCGCTACTGGCTCGGCGACAAGCGCCGCCCCAAGGTCCGCGACGGCCGGCGCTGGGTCTACAACACCTACCCCCAGTGGCAGGCGCAGTTCCCCTTCTGGTCGCTCGCCACGATCAAGAAGACCTTCCGCGAGCTGGAGGAGCGCGGGCTGCTGCGCGCCTCGCAGCGGTACAACCGCGCGCCGACCGACCGGACCAAGTGGTACACCATCGACTTCCCCCGCCTGCTGGCGCTCGACGCCGCGCTCGGGGCCACGCCCGAGGATGCCCCAAGGGATCAATTTAACCCCTTGGAAGGGCGCGATCGCGACATTGGAAGGGATCAGAATGATCCCATGCGAAGGGAGCAGATTAACCCCTTGCAAGGGATCGCTTTAACCCCCTCTAACCAGAGACTACCGACAGAGATCACCACAGAGACTACGCAACAACAACACGCGGTGTCTGCGCCCGTGACCGCGAGGGCACCGCAACCCGCTGACGATGGTGTTGTTGTTCATCCCCCGGAGTTGGTTCAAGCGCTGACGGGGCGGGGGGTCACGGCGGGGGTGGCGCGCCGGCTGGTCGCGGGCCACGACCCGGCGGCGGTGGTGCGGCAGGTCGAATACCACGACCACGAGCGCGCGGCGGACCCCGCCGACCCGCGGCTGACGCCCGGGCGGCTGCGGCGGCGGATCGAGGGGGACTGGGCACCACCGCCAGGTTTCGTACCGACAACCGAACGGGAGCGGCAGGCCACCGAGGAGGTACGGCAGCGCACCGATAGCCACGCCGCCCACGCGGCCGATGACGAGTGCCGCCGACGGGAGCGCGCGGCGACCCTGGTCGCCGTGGGAGCCACGGCGGAGGACCAGGCGGCCTGGCACGTCGTGGTCGGGAGCCCGACGCCCCTCCCCATGCTCTTCCGGGAGGCGCTTTTCCGCGCCCCGTATAAAGGGACCGGACCGGTGATCATCCTCCGCACGCCCGAGGAACGCGACAGGGCAACCGGCGACGGCTACGCTCGGGAGCGGCGCGAGCTGGAGCGCCGGCTGCGCGAGCGATTCCCCGCCTACGCGCGGTCGGTGCTGGTGGGCCGGGTGGGGGCGTGTTACGCGGCCTACGACGAGTGCGCGGCGACGTTTGCCCGTAGCGGGAGCGAGGCCGACAGCACGGTAGACGATGAGCGGCCTGCCACTAGGTGACATGTCCTACCCGATACGATCTGGGGGTATGCCCCGACGCGACGGAAATTTCGGTCCGAAATATCGCCCTCTCTCCAGAGAGATAAGTTTCGGAACCGAAAGAAAGCACTTTACCTTTCGGTGATGGTCATCTATAGTATTCCCGTACGTACATAGCGGGTTTAGCGGTGACGAGAGGGGGAGCGATGGGAGCGAGGGGTGCACCGGGCGACGGTAGGGTCGGGGGGGCTGCAGCGCGGGTGGCCCCGGTCCTCGCGGTCGTCAATCGCAAGGGCGGTGCGGGGAAGACGTCATCGGTGCACAACATCGCCGGCGTCTGGGGGACCTGGGGCCTGCGCGTCTGCCTGGTCGATCTGGACACGGCCTTCAACCTCACCGAGGCCTGCGGCTACCCGGAGGAGCGCCGCCAGGAGGGCGGCGACTGGCTCGCCGGCGGGAGCCCCGAGCCGTGGCCCGTGCCGGGGATGCCCAACTGCGCGCTCGTGCCATCCGGTGCGCGACTCGCGGACGGCATCGAGCGGATGGAGCGGCTGGCGATCGATCGGGAGCGCTACCTCGGCAAGGTCCTGGCCCCGCTGCGCCGACACTTCGACGTGCTGCTGCTCGACACCAAACCCGACCTGGATATCTCGGTGACCGGGGCGCTCGCCGCGTCGACGCACGTCCTCGCGACCGCCCTCACCCTGCCGCAACCGATCTACGGCGTGGTGCGCTCCCTGGGCCTGGTGGAGGACCTGCGCGAGGGGGTGCCCGACCTGCGGGTCGTCGGCTTCCTACCGATGGCCTACAACGCGCGCGGGCTGCGTCCGGCGGCGCTCGGCTCGCTCGTCGAGATGGCGCAGGAGTACGGCGTCACCTGCCTCCCGCCGATCCCCTACACCGAGCACGCCGGCAAGGAGTCGCAGTCGCACGTCCCGGTGGCCCTGGCCTACCGCAATACCGCTGTCGGGCAGCACTACCGCTACGCGGCCGCGCTGATCGGGGAGCAACTGGGCCTGCCCGTCCCCGCCGAGTGGCTGGATCGCGGGCGGCGGCTGCACGAGCAGATGCTGCGGGAGGTGCTGGCGGCATGAGCATGCACTTCGGCAAGGCCTCCAACCGCCGCCTCGCCCTCGCGGCCGTGCCGCGCGAGTCGGGCGCGGCCGATCGCCTCCTCGACAACAGCCGCCAGATGGTCCGACTCGACCTGATCGACGACAACCCGCGCAACCCGCGCAAGCGCGTGGACGAGGAATCCGCGCGCGAGCTGGCCGCGAGCATCGCCGAGCATGGCCTGTTGCAGGCCCCGGTGGTGCGGCGCCACCCCGACGACCCCGATCGCTACATGGTCGTGCTCGGCTCCCGCCGTGTCGCCGCGCACCGCCTCCTCGGTCGCGACGAGATCGAGGTCATCGTCCGCCGCCTGGAGGACGCCCAGGCATTCATCGCCTCCTGCGTCGAGAACGTGCAGCGCGTCGAGCTCTCCCCGCGCGAGGAGATGGACATGATCGGCGTGCTGATCGACGAGCTGGGCAGCCAGGAGGCCGCCGCCCGCGCGCTCGGCAAGAGCCCGACCTGGCTCTCCAAGCGCAAGCGCGTCCTCGCCGCGCCGGCGCTGGCGGCGGCGGTGGAGCGGGGCGAGATCAGCCTCGACCACGCCTATGACCTGCTCGCCCGCGCCCCGGACGAGGTGACCGTCCTGGCGCACCTGGAGCGCGTGCGGGCCGGCGAGGAGAGCCAGGGGACGACCCGCGATGCGCTCACGCCCCGCCCGCGACCGTCGGGCGCGGCACCCGGGACGCCGGTGGCGTCCCGGCCCGTGTCGGCCGGGGAGGAGCTACCAATTTCGGACCGAAATCTCGACGTGCGACGGCCGGGGGTGGTTGATCATCGGCTGACACCTCGGCGAGCATCCGGTCGCGCGTCGGGCTCACCGACGGCGGGAGGCGTGCCCACACCCTCGGAGGAGATTTCGGACCGAAATCGGCTGACGGCACAAGCGGCACTGACCGCAGCTGCAGATGATGACTTGGTTGACCTGGGGACGCTAGCCGTCGTGCGGCTGGTGCAGGATCGGACGGGGCGGGCGTCGCGACGCGCGATCCTGGAAGCGTTGCGCGCGGATCTGGCCCTGCTCGCGGGGGAATGATCTCCGCCGCTTGGTGGCGGCGGGGGCGTAGCGATGAGGGGCAACGATGGGGTCTGAGAACTTCAACCGGCAGTTCATCCTCTTGGACTTCGCCGATCTGGACAACCCGGATTTCCTGTCGTTCACCCGGTCCCCGGAGTTCTCCACCTACCTGGTGATGCGGCGGCACGTCTGGCGCTCGCGCGAGCCCCATTACATGGGATTGCACGTCCTCTACGCCGACGGCGCGCTCGCCTGCTCGCTCGAACGGGAGCAGATCGCCGAACTCCTTAAGCTCTCCCTGGTGTCGATCAGCAACGACATCCAGGCGCTGGTGCGACGGGCGGTGATCGAGAGCCGCCGCACCGGTCGCCAGAACATTTTTGTGCTCGGTCGCTGGGTCGAGGACGAGGGCGCATACCACGAGCATTTCCATCTCGACCGGCTTTACGTCAGAAGTAAAGAAAACTTTATTTCGGCACTCCGCGACACGAGAAGTAAAGAAAGCTTAACATCAGACGACAACTTAACCCGATCATCAGATGTTAAGCTTTCTTTAGCCAATAATAGAGAAGGAAATACAGAAGAAAATAGAGAAGATCTTTCGAATATTCGATTGGCATCCCCATCAAAAGGAAAGGGGGACACACGGGGACGAAAACCCACATCGAAAGCGGAGTCCACCCCCGATGCACCGGTGACACAAGACGCGCAACAGCAGGGGAGGGGGCAGGCAAATGAGGCAGCCGAGCTTGCCGCAGTCCGGCTCGAACTGGCCGGGTTCATCGAGGATCTGCGTCGCGAGCTGAACGACCGGGCACCGGCCGGTGCCACGCTGACGCGTGCGGTCAACCTCTACCGTCGCGCGGGTCTACCGCCAGAGGAGTTCCGTACCCTGATGTACGATGCCCGTCGGCTCACCCAGCAACACACCGGGTCGATCCGCGCCGAGCGGGTCGACAAGGGGGCGGGCGGGCTGCCGGTCAAGCCGAAGATGGCCTACTTCTTCGGGGTGTTGCAGAACGCGCTTGGGCTGGCCGGGGCGGACGCACCAGGCGCTGTCGAGGACGTGTCCCCGGTGCCGCCGCCCGAAGCGTCGGCACCCGCCGACGCTTCGGGCGCCGCCGCGGTATCGCGGGTCGGCACCGAGCGAGACTTCGCCGCAGCGGTCGCGAACGCCGCGACGAGCCGCAACGTCAACTGGCGGCTGGCGCGGCAGCTCGCGCGGGAGAACCCGCACCTGCTGGCGGACTGGCTCGACCACGGGGGGACCTGGGCGCTGGCGCGCGACCCCGGCGCGGCGCTGGCCGCGCTGGTCCGTGCAGGGGAACGCCCGCCCCAGACGCGTATCTCTGGGGACTAGCGGCACAGCAATCGACGCGGGGAGGGACTGCGGTTGATCGGGTGGGCGGGGGGGCGCTGCGGCGGCCAACCAGGAACTGGTCGCGACCTACTGGGTGGTGGGCGAGCGGATCGTGCGCGAGGAGCAGGGTGGTGCCGCGCGCGGCCTACGGCGAGCGGACGCTGACGCAACTGGGGCGGCAGTTCTCCCTGACGTACCCGATTGCGAACGCACTGCATGCACATTTGGGCTGGACGCACTACCGTACCCTGATGCGCTCAGGGCTGTGCCAAAGTCGCCGGAGGGCGCTAGGCGCTTGGCTACGGTCTCTGGGCCTGTCGCCACAGCGCGACAAGCGGGAGCGGTGGTGACGCTGCGGACGCCTCCACGCACGCCCAACGCTGAACATAACCTGACTTTGGCACAGCCCTGGATGCGCCTGCCCGACCCGGCGCAGCGGGAGTTCTACAGCCGACTGGCGATGACCGGGCGGTAGAGCTCGCGCGAACTGGACCGCCAGATCGGCTCCCGCCTGTTCGCGCGCGTCGGCCTCGCGCGGCAGGTCGGCGACAGCCCGCTGTGAAGGAGACATATCCCTCTGGGCTTGCGCGGGCACGCACGATCAAAACCCCGGAGTCTACACCGGCCAAGGCCGGGGGAAGAACTCCGGGGAATTACAGTTTAAGTATACTGCATGATGTCAAGGGTGTTGCGGTGCTACGGTGTAACGGTTGGGGGAGTTATGGATGCCCGCTACATCGCGCACCTCCAACGAGCGTTCTCGCGGGAGCGCCTCATGTCCTATCGCCCTGCGGGGGGCGACGACGTGGAAACCGCCGCGAATTACTTGTGGAACATCGCGCTCTGCGAAGCCCTCTACCCGACGCTCCAGGTCATCGAGGTAGCACTCCGGAACAGTATGCACAACGCTGCGAGCGCGTTGCTCGGCACCCCCTATTGGTTCGATCCCCCGTTCATGAACGGCCCGAAACGCACACTCCAGCGGGATCAGGTCGCGGCAGCGCGGGAGCATTGGTCAAAGCACGAGCGCCGCAAGCATCCGCGCGGTTCCGTCTTACCACCGGCAACGCCCGGCCAGCTCGTGGCGGAGTTGATGTTCGGCTTCTGGACTGGTCTGATGAACCGGCCCTTTATCACGCCTTTCTGGCCGGCCGCTCCGACCGCTAATAATCCTGGCATTCTCGCCGCCGTCTTCCCCCATGTGCCGACGCGCTATCGCTCACGGGAACCGCTCTTCCATCGTTTCGAGCGCATTCGCATCCTGCGAAACCGTGTTTTCCACTACGAGCATGTCTGGGATTGGCGACAGCCTCCCCTTGGGTGGCAACCGGCGGTGACGAATATTGCCCAGCAACACGCCGAGGCGATCGAGGCGTTGCGCTGGATCAGCCCGGTCGCGGCCGACACCCTCCAACTCATCGACCGCTTTCCCACGGTGTATGTGCAGAGGCGCGCGTACTATCGGCGCAACCTCGATGCCGTACTTCGTCTCGCCGGTACCTTATGATCCGGACGGCACAACGTGACGACCATCGACCACTGGTTATTGCTATCGACAGAAGCGATATGTAGCCTGCTGGTGGGGTTTGGCAGTCTTTGACATCAGCCGAAGGGGGGATGGTGCGGGGGGCATCTCCAACGTATGCTAGAGGCGATGGCCGAACGTTGGCGATCGTGCCGTCGCCCCCTTCCCTCCCCGATGCCCCCTCGTCCCTCTGCCTCCGTGCCCACCGGTCCTCCCAACCGGTGGGCTCATCCCTCGCGCATCGCCGTGTGGGGCGTTCGGCGGCACACCTCGCCATACCATGCTTTCCGCAGGTGGATCATTGCCGTAGCAGAAAACCTCGCCTTTTTCGGCGTGTACCGCATCATATGGCGAGGTCTGGTGCCCTCCACGACACAAGCGGCATACCACGCTTCGCGCCTCAGCACCCCCACATGCCTGGGGCATCGCTTCGTGCCTCCTCGGGCACTCTCGGCGCTCCTGACCCATCCTGCGCGGCCTGCATAGGGTTGACGGCGCATGATCGCCCCGCGCTGATCCACCGTGGCCCTCGAAGCGTGGAGGGCCACGGCGGGGTATCGCGAGCGTGCGTCATACCGGGGGCTGAGCGACCGGGGGCGGCGCTCACAGGAAGTGGTGACCACTGGCCTCACTGACAGTCAGGGCCAGCCCTAACAGGGCCAGGACCATGCCGGCGATGAGTTCCGCTCTCTCCCCGAGCCGCGCGCCGAGGCGCGTGCCCAGGGCGAGCCCGATGAAGGTGAGCGCGCAGGCTTGCAGCGCGATATACGCCAGCGGCCGGGCCGAGCGGGACATGGAGCACGCCCAGCGCGAGGCCCACGGCCAGCTCGTCCAGACTGACGGAGAGGCCGGCGCTCGTCCCGCCCGGCGCTGATCCCCCACACCCCGCCCCGGGACGAGTTCGCGCGGGCGGACGAGCGGCGGCAGCGGCTGTGGGGCGGGCGCGCCGACGCGCGGCTCCGTCTCGCGGCGCAGCGTCGCGGCGAACCCACCCCCATTGCCGCAGAGGAGGATCGTCAGCAGGATCCCGTAGATCGGCAGGTGCCCCAGCACGTCCGCCGCCCCCAGGAACGGCACCGCCAGATTGAACGGCACCCACGCCGCCAGCACCGCCAGGCGCGGGAAGAGCCCGGCGACCAGCACGGCCCCCAGCGACGCCTCCGCCAGCCCCGCCCCGATCACGAACTGCGCGTCGGTCAGCGGGAACGGGGTCGCGGCGGTCACATTGAACGGGTGCGTCGCCAGGAAGTCCAGCCCCAGGCCGCGATCCCACAGCTTCTCCGTGAAGCCGGTGAGCACCGTCGCCAGCCCGAACGAGACGCGCAGCGCGGGGATCGCGTAGGGCAGCAGCCGCACCAGCGGCTTCCCCGGCCCGCGCAGCACCCGCTCCGTCGCGCCCGGCCCGCGCCCGGCGATGCAGAGGCAGATCGCGATCCCGAAGAAGTAGACGTGCTCGAGCACCAGCAGCGGCCCGAAGTACATCATCCCCAGCACCCCGCGCAGCGCCAGGCCGACCGCCGCCGGGCGTGTCAGCGCCCCCACCGCGATCCCCGCGCCCAGCGTGAAGGCCACGTCGTCCCCGGCCCCAGGCGAGCGCCCCGGATCATGGGCCGCGCCACCGACCAGCGCGTCGCCGCCGACGCGATCGCCGCCTTCTTCGGCCTCGGCACACCCCGTTCGTGACGGGGCGCCTCGTTCGGGGAACGCTTGACACGGCGACACGGCGGCGCTACAATGGGTTTGTATGTTTAGATACATTTACGTATCAGGAAGGCGTGTTAGATAGATGGCGACACAACCGACCGTCGGCTTCGACCGGACCCAACTCAAAGATGCCACCCGTTTCCTGACCGCCCTCGGCGATCCGATGCGCCTGCAACTCCTCTACCTGCTCGGCGGTGAGGGACGCCGCAACGTCGGGGAGATCGCCGCGAACTTCCCGCTCAGTCGACCCGCGATCTCCCACCACCTCAAGGTGCTCAAAGATGCCGGACTGGTCGACAGCGAGAAGGTCGGGCAGGAGGTCTACTACCGGCTCGAAGGCGACCGGATCGTCGCCGAGTTGCAGCTTCTGTTGGACGTGGCGGTGGCCTGGCGTAGCCCCGATTAGCGCCATCATTTTTTACCCGATTGGTAAACGTGTCTGTATATCTTTACACACGAACAGACGGAAGGAAGGGGCCATGAACATCGCGATCTTCGGCGCAACCGGCGGCACCGGTCGCCACCTCGTCGACCAGGCGCTCGCCGCCGGGCATCGCGTCACCGCGCTGGCCCGCACACCCGCATCCCTGCCGCTGACGCACGGACGACTCCGGGTCGTGCAGGGCGACGTCCGCGATCCCGACCAGGTTGCGGACACCATCGCCGGACACGACGCCGTCGTGAGCGCGCTCGGCCCCAACCAGCGCGGGCCGGTGTCCCTCTGCGCCGATGCGCTCGCGACCGTCCTCCCCGCGATGGCCCGCCACGGGGTGCGCCGCCTCGTCGTCCTCAGCGCCTACGGGGCCGGTGACAGCCACCACCACGATCTCTACAACCGACTGCTCTGGCTGATGCAGGGCGAGAAGATGCTGGACAAGGAACGGATGGAGGCGCTGATCGGGCGGAGCGACACCGAATGGACGATCGTCCGCCCCTCCGCGCTGTCGAATGGCCCGCGCACCGGACGCTATCGCCTGGGCACCGATCTGCGCATGCGCGTCACCGCGAAGATCGCGCGGGCCGATCTCGCCGACGCCCTGCTGCGGCAACTCGCGGACCCGACCTATCTGCGCCAGGCTCCGGCGATCACGGCCTGAGCGCACGAACGGCGCACCGGCATGGTGCTGACACACGAAAGGGGGCCGGACATGCCGCACGACACAGTCGCGCTGGTCACGGGCGCGAACGCCGGGATGGGCCGGGCGAGCGCCACCGCGCTCGCCCGGCAGGGCGCGACCGTCGTGCTGGTCTGTCGCGACCCCGGCAAGGGCGCGGAGGCCCGCCGCGCGATCGCGCACGAAACCGGGAATCCGGCCATCGAGCTGCTGATCGCCGACCTCGCCTCGCAGGGGGCGATCCGCGAGGTCGCCCGGCAGTTCCGGGAGCGCCACGACCGCCTCCACATCCTGGTGAACAACGCGGGCGCGCATATTCAGGAGCGCCGCCTGAGCCCGGATGGCATCGAGCTGAATCTGGCGGTCAATCACCTCGCGGCCTTCCTGCTCACGAACCTGCTCCTCGATACCCTGCGAGCGAGCGCCCCGGCGCGGATCGTCAACGTCGCCTCCGCATCCATGACCACGACGATCGATCCCACCGATCTCCAGAGCGCGCGAGCGTTCGTGCCGTTCGAGGCGTATGGCCGGGCGAAACTCGCGACGGTGCTCTGCACCTACGCCCTGGCCCGGCGGCTCGCGGGGTCAGGCGTCACGGTGAACGCGCTGCACCCGGGCATCACGGCCACGGGCATCGTGGACGACGTGGCCCCGCCGCTGGCACGCCCCTTCCTCGGCCTGATCAAGCGCTTCCTGCTCACCCCCGAGCAAGGAGCGCAGACCGCCCTCTACCTGGCGACATCGCCCGCCGTAGCGGGGGTGAGCGGCAAATACTTCGTCCGTAGGAAGGCGCGACGCTCCGTGCCGATCTCCTATGACGTGGCGCTGCAAGAGCGCCTCTGGGCGAGCAGCGTGGCGCTGACCGGCCTGACGGCATAATGCGACGCGGGGGCGCCGCCCCCGACGGCCCGGGGGAGGGCGGCGGCGGCGGCAGCAGCGACCGGGCGGGGTTCGTGCGGTTCCGGCACTGGCGCGGCTACGACGAAGCAGGAGTAGCGGGTAACCAGGCCGTCGTCCGGCGCTACGGGGAGCGCCCGACGGTGGGGTTCGCCGACGAGCCGCTCGCCCGGTAGCGCGTCACCGACCAGCCCGACACACGACACCTCGCCCCATCAGCGGTGACGCCGACGTGTACCCGAGCTGGCAGCAGGTCTGCCAGACGAGGTCGAGGGCGGGCCGATTCTCCAGCACCTCCGCTGGCGGGACGAGGATGATGCGCGCTTGGCCGCCATCGATCGCGTCGTGCGTAGGGTACCCCCTCGCGCCGCAGCACCGTGGCGTCGGGATCGGTCCGGCTGGCCTGGGAGTCCGCCTTGCGCCGGTCGTCGTTGTGGGTCACCTCCCGCTGCTGCCGCCCCGCCGCGGCCACCCGGTCGTGCCGCCCGGTGTTCGCCGTGGCGGGGGCGACCCGGGTCGCGGGCGCGAGGGTGACCGGGAGCGGTATGGGTGCCGTCCGGCGTCGCGCGTGTCGTCCGCCGCCCCCGACGGCCCGAGGGAGGGAGGCGGCGGCCGCATCCGCCTCGCCACCCTCTGCACGGCCGTCGGGTACCGCAACCCCGCGCCCCGCGCCAAGATCGCGGCGCGCGTCGACCTGATCGGCGGGGGCCGACTGACCCTCGGCGTCGGTGTCGGCTTCTTCGAGGAGGAATACCGGCAATACGGCTGGGACTTCCCCCCCTCCCGGCGAGGCACACCCAGCAAATGGAGGAGGCGATCCGGCTGCTCCCGGCGCTTCTGTGACAGGCGGGTTGTCAGTAGCCGGAGCCGGTGACAGGTGAGCGGCCCCGTGCGTCGGTGCGTCGTCGATAGCCGCCGCGCGCAGACGCGGCGGCTAACAACAGGCCCGGGGACAGGCTTTGCGCTGCGCACGTTCCTCATCCACCATTCGCGCGGTCGGTCAGATCGTGAAGACGACGCGGCTGCGGTCGTGGTCGGCGGCCCAGGCCTCCTCGACCCGGGCCAGCGGCAACGCGGTCAGGTCGAGGCGCAGGTTTGCCGACCCGGCGATCTGCAGGGCCTCCCTGGCGGACCGCACGATTTCAGGCACACGCACCGACCCGATGCCGTAGCCCAGCAGCACGAGCGCGGTGGATCCCAGCACGCTGGTCGGCACGCTGGTCGCCGCGCCCGCGGCGCCGCCGGCGATGACGTACCGGATCGTCTTCGCCGCCTTGTGGCCACGGGCGATTGCCCCCAACACGACCTCGGTCGGCGGGCCGGAGAGGTAGTCGAGGACGACATCGATCCCGCCAGCGGCGAAGAGTGCTGCCAGCGCATCCCGGACAGCGTCGACATCGCCGGTGAGGTCGATGGTGGCATCGGCCCCGAGCGCACGAAGCCTGGCCAGCGCGCCGGCGTTTCGGCCGGTCGCGACCACGCGGCCGGCGCCGAGGTGCTTGGCGATCTGGACGGCGATCTGGCCGGTCGTACCGGTCGCGCCATTGACGAGGACGCCCTCGCCGGGTTGCAGGGTCGCACGGGCGCGCAGCGCACCGAGCGGCGACTGCCCCGGATTGATGATCGCCGCGGCGAGCACGTCGCTGAGGTTGTCCGGGACCGGCATGCACAAAGCGTCGCGCACGAGCGTCTTCTCGGCCATGCCACCGAAGGGCGCTTCCGGCAGCAGGAACCCGACGCGCTCGCCGCGCGCGGTCCGACCGACGCCGTCGATACCGGGCACGAGGGGGAACCCTCCCGCCAGCGAGTAGTGGCTGCCCGTCGCCCGCGCGCGCGTTGCGTTGGAGAGCGCCGAGGCCGCGACACGGATGACTGTTAGGCCGTCTTGCGGCGTGGGCTCGTCGAACTCGCCGTAGATGGGCGTCTGGTTCGGGCCAAGGACGACTGCGGCTTTCATCTGTCTTCTCCCTAGGAGTCTGTCTGACTTGCTCGGTATCCTCCGGGCACCGGCCCGTCGGCCGGGTGCCCGGGCGATGCCCGGGCGAGGTGGAACGCCCCGATGGCGGCGAGCCGACCTCCTGACGGGCGGCGCGG